>ERZ1292623.1833-Hain-H51-01um-R1-1833-length-19830-cov-18_pt1 | contig 19830 bp, 26 predicted proteins | sample MGYA00564398_ERZ1292623 | MGnify/ENA primary metagenome ERZ1292623 (study PRJEB36523, sample SAMEA6512633) | groundwater metagenome | collected 2019-01-07 | study: AquaDiva: Metagenomics assemblies of 32 groundwater samples | reverse complement strand
CCACATTTATAGTTAATTATTTTTTAAATTAACCATTTATATAACTTTCTATAGTGAGCTGTAAAGTAAACGTCACTTTTCTTCTAGAAATTTATTTCTTGTAACCCCAAAACTTTCTCCAAGGTGCAAGAACAAATTTTCTAAATGGTTTTGAAGTCGAAAGACCAATAATAGCACCCATTAAAGAAGCGTAACCTATCTGTTTGGCATCTGCTCCTGTTGCTACAAGTATTCCTGCATAAACTGGAGCATGAGTTCCTATCATTGCTAATGCATCTAAACCCCAAGCTTTTGGACTTCCGTCTTTTATATCAACATCAAATTTCTTTCCCAAATAGTCTGCAGTTTTAGTATAAATTCTAGCCAGACCCACATCAACTAAGGCTGCACTAGCTCTAGACTGAAAAATTTGCTCAATATCGAGTCCATTATATGCTTCCATTGCTCCCATTAAAGGAACATAGGTCCCAGTCTTAGCGCTCGTATCTATAGCCCAGTTTATAGATCCATACTTAATTCTATCTCTAAGTGAAAGCTGTTCAGGCTTTTCTTCTCTTTCGATCTTCTGTTCTAACTTATTTTCTAAGCTCATTTTTTCTCCTAAAACATATTGAGAAAATAAGTATATTAAGAATAGTCCACCAAAATGGACAACAATAGAAGGGTTTATATATCTCTTTTAGTAGATTATTTATATGGATAAGGAACAAGCATTAAGAGAGTTTGGTTTAACAGATAAAGAAAGTGAAGTATACCTTACACTCTTACCTTTAGGAAGTGTAAATTTACAAGAATTAGCTAAGAGAATTGATTTACCGAGAACTACAATATATAACACTTTAAACTATCTTTACACAAAAGGATTAATATCTAAAATAGTTAAAGGCCATATAACTTATTTTGAAGCTGTTAATCCCGAGAAACTCATAGATACTCTAAATCAGAAAAAGGAAATAATACTTTCTGTACTTCCAGAACTAGAAAGTCTTAAAAAAGAAATAAAAGAATCGTCCGGTGTCGAGATTTATGAAGGGTTTAAAGGAATTTCTACAATATTAGCAGATATATTCAAAGAGAAACAGCAAACTTACTATTTTGGTTCTTATTCAAAATCTGTTGAAATTTTAAAACATTTGCCAGAACATTTTAGAGTTTTAAGAATAACCAAAAAAATCCCTGCAAAAATAGTTATTGATCCTTATGATGAAGAAACATTTCACAAGTCATCTTATAAAAAAATTACGGAAATAAGATTTGTTGAATCTCTAAAAAATTTTCCATGCATGATTTTTATTTATGGAAATAAAGTGGCTATTTATACTGTGGAAGGAGAGCTAATAGGCATAATTATCAAAAACAAAGAATTTTCTCAAGCTATGAAAATAATCTTTAACTTATATTGGAAACTGGGGAAACCAATAAGGCTATGAAGTCGCTGATAATTTAATCAAATCTAGCCATCTATTCTCTCCCAATTCTAAATTAACTCCCGCTCTTTCAGATGGCACTTCGTCAGTAGTAGAATGATTTTCTATAAAGTTATGCTGAATAACAATAGCGGTCATTAGGATTGGAGCAGACCATAAAGCTTTCAACCCTCTGAAATCTATAATTCTGTCTTTGATTTTCATAAAGACAGTTTCAATTCTGTAATTATGAATTCTTGTAGTTTGATAATTTTGTATTTTATGTTCTACCGCCAAACTACCAATCTTATTAGAATAGAAAAGTTTTCTAAATGCTCTTGGATAGAAAACTCCAGCATCTGTTTGAATGTATCTCGGCTTTCCTTTGCTTATTGATTTTTTTAGAAATTCTTGAGCTTCAACAGGATTAGTAGATAAACTATAATGAAATCCCGTTATTAATCTAGTATCCCAATCAAGACAGCACCAAAATCTATCCAACTTTCCCTCTCTGTTTATCATAGTTTCATCAGCATAAAAGCTAGTTCCAAGATTGTAACTTTGTTTGTCTATAAATTTATGAACTTTCAAAGTATATCTTCTAACCCAATCTAAAACAGAAACGTGGCTTACTTTGTGACTAAGATGTCTCTTTAATTGGTTTCTCATCTTTCTACTCGATAAATTAGAGACATACATGTCTATGGATATTGTTATTATTTCTGGCTTATTTCTCATTCTATAAAACCCCTCGTCATTTGTAAAATATTTATGACAATCTTTACAATAATATTTTTGAATTCTTCCTCGATGTTCTGTCTTTCTAAAACCTTTCTTTAGAAAATTCTTACCTGAACAATGTTTACACTTAACAATACATATATTCAGGTACATGAAATATATAAACCTTTCGGTACATGAAAGACTTATACTTCTTCTAAAATAATCTTCCCTTTCTCAGCCCTAGCTTTTAGCTCTTTACCAAGTAGTTTTGAGTCTTTAACTACGTCTTTTGGTAATGTTGTAATGTACCTTGTATATTCTGTATTTCCTACTTTTTTATCTAATACTTCTCGTATCTTCATAATTTATTTCAGGAACATGAAGTATTTAAATTTGTCTGTACCTGAAAGAAAAATGCACCGATTTAGGTGACTTTAACTTAACAGCTCATTCTATAGTTAGTTTTATATAGTTAAAATACAGTTATTATTAAATAAAAGAGGTGTAGCATGCCAGGAAAAAAACCAGCTAAAAAAACAACTACAGTAAAAATTCCTTCTCAATCCAGATCCCAGGCTTTAAATCAAAGAGCATTTGGTTTGTCTTTTGGTATAGTAACTGCATTATTTATGTTTTTCTTAGCTTTAATAGCAACCTCTGGTTGGGGTAATACTTTACTATTAGAGATCCAATCTCTTTATATTGGTTTTACACCAGGATTACTAGGAGCCATTATAGGGGCATTATGGGGTTTTGTAGAAGGATATATAATAGGATATTTAGTAGCTTTTTTCTATAACAAATTGATTTAGTTCTTACCATTACAAAAGTTAAAAAATAGGAAAATTTAAATATAATGTAATGGTAACATTTTACTATGAGGGTTATTAAAAGAAAAAAAGGAAAACAAACATTCTTCTATTTGCAACACTCATTTAGAAAAAATAACAAGGTTATTACAAAAGAGAAATATCTAGGTAAGAGAATACCCACAAATATTGAAAAAATAAAACAAGAAATGAAAGAACAAATTAACAAAATTCTCCATAAAAAATTAGAGCAAATGAAACAAAATTTCCAAAAAGAATGGAAAAAATATCCACAAACAGTTAAAAATAAAGAAAAAGAGGAAATTGCAATTGCATTTACATACAATACAAATGCAATAGAAGGTTCAACAATAACTCTAGATGAAACTAAAGAGATTATACATGATAAAATAGCCCCAAATAAATCACTAGATGATATCAAAGAAACAGAAGAACATTCAAAAGTTTTCTTAAATATGTTAGATAAAAAAAGAAAAATTTCTAATGAATTATTATTAGAATGGCATAATAAAATTTTCCAAGAAACTAAATCAGATATAGCAGGGAAATACAGAGATTATCTAGTAAGAATAGGAGCTTACGTAGCGCCAGACTGGCAGGATGTTAAAAAATTAATGAATCAATTAATTAAATTTATAGATAAATCTAAAATAAATCCAGTAGAATTAGCAGCTAGAGCCCATTATAGATTTGAGAAAATTCATCCCCTTGGCGACGGCAACGGCAGAATTGGAAGATTAATAATTAATCATATTCTATGGCATAATCAATATCCCATGCTAATTATTGAATACAAAAAAAGAAGATCTTATTATAAAGCACTAGGAAAAAATGAAGAAGATTTTGTAAAATATTTTATGAGGAGATATTTAACAGTGCATAAAAAGAGATATAATTAACCAACCTTATTCAACAAAGGATAAACATCAATAGCAGGCTCTTCATATTCATGAACTTCTCTTATTTTCTTAACAACTCTTTCATAATCTTTCTTATTACAAATAACCTCAATCCTAAATTCTTTTTCTTTGCTAACCTTATTTTTCTTTCCAATTTTAGGATTACTCCCTTCTAATGGCTTCCAATATCCATAACCTTCGCAAATAAAACAACAAGAGTCATAATTTCCAATTTTTCCAGCTCCTTCTTTAGCTAAAGTTTCTCTAATTATCTCAACTTGATTCTCAGGTACATAAACAACAATCTTAACAAATTCTTCCATAATCTAAAAAAGACCTAACTAATTTATAATATTTACTAATTAAATTCACTACTCATTACAGTAAAATACATTTATAAGGATAATTTAACAATAAAATTATTATGTATCATTATACAAAAACAGTTCGTAAGGAATCTGGACACGGATTTGGATCATATAAGGATGAATATACCACTTTAGAAGCACAATTTAGATTTTGGGATGAAACTCCTCCAAATAATAGAAAATCTATTAGAGAAAGATTAGATATTGGTACAAATTCTGTAATTGCGACTTATTTACACAATAAAGCTCAACTAAAAGGAAAAAGAGATACATGTTGGAGATCTCAAGAATTTGTATCAAAAGAATTAAAGGTGAAATTAACAAAGAATCCATATAGGCTTGCGATAAATCTAAGTGCAACAGCTAAAGGAAATGTTCCATTAGACGATTTACTTGATTTAGAAGGATTAAATCATTTAATAATAAGTGGACACATTATACAAACTTCTGAAGAATCCCCAAACCAGCCATTATAAAAAAACCTAATTTTATACTTGCTATAGGGTCTAATCCAATTAATAATATCGCTAACAAAAAACTAACTCTTCCTAAAACATAAACAAATTCCCTAAAAATCATAAATCCACTGATATCAGTTCTGTTTGCTTGATCAAATCCAAGGGCTTCAGTAGAAATCTCAACTAAATTATGGGCAATGCCGCTAATTAAAGAAAGTCCAGTAATTTCCAAAAAATTACGAGCAAATGCTCTAAAAAAAGTAACAATACCATCTACTACAGAACCAACTTTTGCAAAATTCACTTTCCTAATCTTATCAATATAATTTCCCGTAAACCAAACAGCTATACTACTGACTAAAGCAGTTCCAGAAATAATAATTCCTAGAGAAAAATATCCCTTTAACGTATAAAATATAAATAAAGGCCAGAATACACCTGCAACTATAACTCTAACACCTTGAACAAAATACAAGAAGAAATTATCAAAATTTTTCTTAATAAATATATCCATTAAATTAAAATCATGACCTAGCGTTATATCCTTACTGGATAATAATGGAACTACACTAGAAATTAATAATATAATTACCATCATAAACAGCAAATAAAAATCTAATAAACTCAACAAATAACCACCAATAAAAGGGCCAACAATTCCAATTATAGAAGCAGCAACAAACAAGATCTTAACTTCTTCGCCCCTATGTTTTTTATCACTAACCTTGGCAAAGTCTGCATTATAGGCATACCAAAATAATCCACTTCCAAAACCAATTATAAATCCTAATAAATAAACTGATAAATCAAATCTAAGCATATTATAAAGTAAAAAATAAAATATGATATGAAAAGGAATGCTTAACATGATAACATGTTTTACACCTATTTTACTGCTTAACTTAGCAGAGAAAGGATATCCTATCGCAAGAGTTATAAAAAATATAATGTAAAACACTAATAATTCAGTAAATTTAACCCCAATTTCATTTACCAAATAAATTGGCACAAAAACCCCAATTAATGATATAGCAAAAGCTCTTAGAAAGAAAGAAATATAGATTTCACTCAGCTCTCTCTTTAGCGCAAAATGTAAAAGTCTATGATCATGATACATTATATAACTAATCAAATCTAGTTATATTTAAATATTCTTTTTCAGTATAGAAATCTTTTTAAACCATGGATTCACTCCAAAGTAACTATATCAAGGTGTTTTAAATGAAAGGAATACTACAAGTTTTGATCGGTGTTATTATAATAATCGTTATAGTATGGCTAACATTTTTTGGTAGAATGCTTGGTTGGGACTCTGTAAGCACATATATATTGAGCTCAGTTTTAACAGTTTTAGTTGGTGGCATAATTTGGCTATTCTTATTAATAGGTGTAGCTTTAATTATAGTCGGATTTTCTGAGTTGAAAGAATAATCAAATATCAAAACTAGTATTGAGAATCCTATATGGTCTCTCTTTTTTATTTGGTCTGATAACTCTGTATATTCTCAACTCAAAAGGCTTATGCACGTTTAATTGCGTTCTAGATTCACTTAAACTTCTAGCAATATCCTCCAGATCAGAATCTGTTGTAATAATAGATTTCCTCCTACCATCTAACATACCAAATGAAACAGCCATACTTACTAATTTCTTATCAGTTTCAGAAACTTCCTTACCAGATCTATCAACAGAAGGCAATAATTTCATAACACCTTCAATCCAGCTGTGTTTCTCTCTACCTTTATGCTTGCTATATTTCTCATAAAGGGCATTACTAGTTTTCTCTAAATCATCTAAAAATTTTTGACGCACACTACTAGAATCTAAATATTGTTTTACACCATTCCTTATAGTTCTCAGATAGATTCTATTCTCCTCCACAACTTCCCGGATTATCACAGTATTAGGAGCCATTATAACACCTAGAAAATATTCGTTATACCTTGTTAATAATTCAATTAATCTTTCAATATTTTCAGAATAATCACTCAGTTCAGCATATCTAGTAGCATTGACATATAGATCACCTAAATCAATAAGCTTTCCGTTCACTCTTGCATGGTACCCATAAATAGATACAACCCCATTATCCAAATAAACTTCATCATTAGTCCTTAAAATACCATCAAATTGTCCTATAAAATTTAATAAAAGATCAAAACTTGAGTGGGTAACCAAAAAATCTTCAGGAACATTACCGCCCCTTATAGGCTCTAGAAATACTCTACTATCTAAATATTCTTGCAGTTTTTGCCTTTTACGTCTAGCAAAAGCAGCTTTTTCCTTCCTTCTTTTATTCCTACTTTTACTAAATCCTCGTATTGCCATTATTCAAACTGCAATATAACGCTTTTTAAAAGTATCTATCTTAAAAATCAAATATCTTCTTCTGTTTTATAGCATCTAATAGTTTACTATATCTCAAATTATTAGATATATCTAATCTAAATTTATCAAATAATTGTTTTTTAAAATGTTCTAAAGCCTTCTCCTTTGTATCAATTTCATAAGGTTTATTCTTCAAAGTTTTCCTCATAGCCTCTCTTACAACAAAAACTCCTAAACCTAACCAATAATCAGGAGTTTCAACTCTAACAACTAAGCAACTTCCCTGTCTTTTGATCTTACTCAAATATTCCAACATAGCAATCCTAGTAGCATAAAACCCACCAGCGGTTTCCTCAACATACTTCGTTCTTCCTTTAAAAGGTTCAAAATCAGTTCCCATATTAACATTCATGGTAGGATTCCAAAAACTTCCAGGTAAATAAGTCTCAAACAATTCATAATTATAAATCTCAGGCAAAAATAATACAAAGTAATGATTTCCTAGATAATGTCCGTAAAAAAATAAATATTTGTCTAATAAAGGATAATCCTTAATCTTTTTCAAATACTCATTACCAATCATACTATCAACTGAAGTTATACTCCATCTTGTCGGAACCAAAACTCTTCTTTGACCTTGTCCCATTATACCAATACTTAACAACTTACTCAAAACATCTTCACCATAACCATGTTTAATTAAATATTGGATACCATCAATAGCTTTCATATCAGTATCAAAAAAAACCTTATCAACATGACTTTTAATCTTAGGGTTATCAACAACTTTTAATTTAATCATACTCCCTCTAGGACCCATTGGCAAAGTAGTATCATCTACATTAATCCTTAATCTAATCTTTTTCTTTAACTTAACTTCCACATCAACAGGTTTAGCAGCCATTCCAATCTCTCTAGCTAAATTCAAAAATCTATTATCATTTGTTCGGACAGCCTTAACATCAGTTCTAAATCTAGAATTAATCAAACTACTCCTAAATTCCATAATCTGATGAATATCATAATTTTTTCTTGCCCACTCTCTTTGAGCATCATATAACCAAACATCCTCTCTTTTTTCAGGAGGGCTTAATACACCAACATTAACCTTTGGATACGATAATTTACTTCCAACAAATATACTAGGTGGAGAATTAGAAAAAAATTCATCTTTAAAGATTTCTTTAACTTTAAATTGAGTTAATTTACTAGCATATTCTGGTCTAGCCATTAAATTCTTTTTTAAATTAGAATTATAAATTATCTCAGGAACTTTAACCATTTGTCTATATAAGACTTTGAAATATAAAAAAGCATTGTTTAGATACTTCTTGCATAACCGACATTTCTTCTAGCTTTTTCCTTAGCAGCACCAAGATACATTTCAAGATCACCATTTAATATACCTTTTTTATTATCAGGCAAGGAAGAATAAACTCCTCCAAATTCAATATCTTCTCTTGCAACATCAATAAGATTTACTCTACTTTTCTTTGCTAATTTTGACATTTCTTTTACAAAATTATGCCCCTCACCATACTTAGAATGCACAAATCCTACTCCTCTTAAGATTGTAACCATGGCTTCACTTGGGAAATCTCTAATCCCTTGTAAACTTTTAGTCATCTTATCTTTGTTAAAAGATAATTGTCCTAATTCTTTTCCTGCTCTCACAAACATCTCATGAACATGAGCCATCATAGCTTGTGGTTGATATCTTGCTTGCACAGATGATCTTAAATCTCTTTGTAAATCAGTTTGGATCATCTCATATAATACTCTCATTCCACTTTCAACTTCAGCAACTTTTCCTTCAATATTTTCATAATTTACTGGATTATTTTTAGCTGCATCAGAACTAGATCCTCCTAATCTATCAGCACTATCCCTAGATGTTACTTCTCCAACATCAGACGAATATAAATACCTCATATCACCAGCAAAATCTCCAAGAACATGAGCTAAAGTTACTAAACCATGACCAACATCCGCAAGTCTTTCCTTCTGAACAATTTGTGTTGAGGTATAATCAGGTTCTAAACCCAATTTACTAAGAACAGCTTTTTCAAATTCCAACGCTCTTCCTTCTCCAATAACCATTTCAATACCAGCACCAGTACCAACAATACCACTTATTTTTCCTCTTAAATCACCAAAATCTCTATCAAGCTTTTTAACTCTTTCAGCAAGTCTTGCAGAATATCCAGCCATTACAAAGCCAAAGGTTATAGGACTTGTATATTGCAAATGCGTCCTTCCAACTTGCAATATATCCATGGTCTCTTCAGCAACACCACAAAATTGACCAATCACATTCTTAACTTGAGGTCTTATAACCTCCTGCCAAGCATTTCTAAAAAGACAAGATCTTGCCGTATCCAATATATCATATGAAGTTGTACCTGGATGTAATAGTGCCTTTGTTTCAGAAGAAACAAATCTTCCAATTTCTTCAATAACAGCTAATTGATCATGTTTTGTAACATTTTTTTCTAATAAACTCATATTAAGTGGATCAATCCTACCTAAAGCTTGACGAACTTCTTCTACAGCTTCTTTAGTTGCTTGTCCAAATTCATGCCTAGTTTGAAGTAATACAAATTGAACTTTCGCACAAGTCAACCACTCTGCTTTAGCGCTTAAATAAGCTCTTAATGGATCAGCAGTTTCACCATACTTGCCATCATCAGGAGAAATAGAGTTTAATCTAAATCTTTCAATTGCTTTTTTTTCAGATTCCAATCTACTTACTAAATCTTCACTCAATTTATAACACCCTTGACTCTAATAATTCAACAACTTCTTCTAATCCAGGAACATTAAATATTCTCCTCTCAGTATATTTATTAGTGGCTGCCATATACATTTGAGAAACCAAATCAGAAAATTCAGTAGGTAAATTCATAGGTTTTACAGGAAGCCTTTCTTGCCAACCTTCTCCAGTTTTCTTCCATTCATCACAAGCTTCAACAAATTCAGGTTGAGTTTGCTTATACCATTGTCTTAATATTTCTTTACTCACTAAAACACCAAATCTGTCTTCATCAAGAGTTCCAACCACATCAACAATTTTCAAACCATCAAAATAAACCATCTCGACTTTTCCATCCCAATGTGGCTTTAATCCAGTTTTCTCAGCTTGCTCTGTAACAAAATCATTAACATCAAAAGCTAACGCTCTTACTTTTCCAAACTCAGCAGAAGCCAATCCAGAAATTTTATAGGCCTCATCATCAGTTAAAGTTCTATCACCAGGTTCAAGTTTTGTTGTGTAAGTCATCACAGGTCTTGGTAACATATCACCAGGATTTGGCTCAGAACTAACTCCTAATTTTTGATATATTCCTCTTAATTTTTCTTCTCTTATTTTAGGGTCACTTTCCCTTTTTGCTGCATCAATTCTTTTAAATACAGAACTCCCCGAAGGTAAACCATTTCTAAAAATTATCTCAAGAGGAACTAAAAAATTATTTATCTTCCCTCTGTTTTGTTCAAAAAAAGAATAATCATATTCAACTTTTACATCTCCTTCGTCATCAATAGAAGGTCTAGCAATTGGGTGATAAACCACAGCACCCTCAACTGCTATTGCATCTGCCCCATCACTTCCTTCTTTTAAATCTGAAAAGGTTACAGTCTTGTCATCATGGACTAATCCCTTATAGTGGGTTTCTATTCCTCTTTTAGCAAGTTCTTCAAAATTAAAAGCTGCCATAACAGCTAAAGCAGCACCCTTCCCAATTATATGATCAGGCATTTCACCATAATCAAAAATACTATATCTATCTGAAAACTCAAATATAAATTTACCAGCACTATTTTCATATGCAGGCACCAATATTCTTAAATCTTTTACACTTCCCATGTTTTTCAACTCATCTAAAAAACTTACTTAATCATTTAAATATACTTATATAAACAAATAATCTCTTTCTAAAATATATTATACTTTAACCTTAATAGAAACTCTTTTAAATATTTATAAACATAAATTTACTATGCCTTTATTCACTTTAATAGAATTAGTTTACTTACTAATACTAGTTTTATCTATAGGTTATATGTTTACAGGTTATATAAAAGATCCATTATCAAGATCATTTAGAATAGGTTTTAGTTGGCAAGACTTTAAATTTGCTTTATTAGTTGCAGCTCCAGGAATTTTATTGCATGAATTAGCTCATAAATTTGTAGCTATCATTTACGGTTTAACAGCAAACTTTTATATATTCTGGGCAGGATTAGGAATTGCAATCTTCCTAAAACTAATTTCATCTCCATTTTTATTAATAGCTCCTGGTTATGTTCTAATTTCAGGAAATACAGAACCACTACAGTCCGCTTTAATTTCATTTGCGGGACCAGCAGTTAATTTAATTTTATGGTTAGGATCAGCCCTAATAATAAACAATGCAAGAAACTTATCAAGAAAACAAGCAACATTCTTATTCTTAACAAAAAGAATTAACATGATATTATTTATATTTAATATGATACCATTCCCACCATTAGATGGATCAAAAGTATTTTTAGGATTATTTACTCACTTTTCTTTTTTGTTCTAGATTTTTTCTTCAATTTCTTAGGCTTCTCGCCTTTAACACTTTTTTTAGGTTTTTTCTTAATAGCTTTTCTCTTCTTCTCTTTCCGCAAGCGCTTTCCTAAAAAGCTCTTTTTATCACCTTTTTTCTTTCTAGGTTCCCTAATTAATTTCCTTTCTTTTACAGGTTTGATCTCCAAACCAAGTAAAGTAGCAATCTCTTGCTCTAGTCTCTCAATCATTTTTTTCATATTTTCAATAGTTTTCACATTATCTTCTTTCTCCAAAGCTCGATCACATTCTGGGCATCTAAACTCATATTCCATAGCTGTTTCTAAATTAGTTCTTATATGCTTATCAGGACACATAAAATAAGTCCCTTCTTTCTCATTTGCCAATCTATTTTTTATTTTATTCAAAACATCTTTTTTCATTCTAACAGCCAAATCTCTTAATTCAAACATATCCAAAGTCCAATAGTATACATACCAACCCTTTTTCTTGTCCTTTTTTCTTGCAAAATCCACTAAATTATGCTCGTTTAGCCTATACAACATATTCCTTGTATGATTTATAGTAATACCTAAATTTTCAGCTATTTTAAACTCAGAAACATGTGATTTGCCCATAATTAGAGCTACTAAAGGGACTATATCAGCTCCAGCTATTTCCTCAATAACCCCATTTAATATTTTATCAGGAAACTCTTCAGCCATATATTCAAATATTTATATTAAAGCGTATATAAAATTTGCTAAAAATAACAGTCCAAACAGCTAAATTCCAAACATTCTATTTTCCCAATCTTCAATTTCTTCATCAGTCAATATTCTATCTCCATGTTTTTTACTTCTTCTAGTAAGGAAAGCTCTTCTTAAACTATGTCCATATATCAATCCAAAAGCTAAACCACCTAAATGAGCAAAATTCCCTACACCATCAGGTATAAAGATACCAAGTATATCTTGAATAGCCCATATAATTCCAGCTAACCACATAGGAACAGGCATAAAATTTAGCCAAACAGTCATAGTAGGTCTCAATAAAATTAAAACTCCTAAAACTGAAAAGATCGCACCAGAAGCACCTAATGAAGAATTATAAAAAAACACACCAGGAATATTAGCAATTATCCCACCAATAAGGAACAACCATAAAAATCTTTTACTTCCAATAATATTCTCAGTAATACTACCAAATAAAGCCAAAGCAAATCCATTAAACATTATATGAGTTAAGCCTCCATGTAAAAAAACACTAGTAATCATAGTCCAAGGTCTGACTAAAACTCTAGAACTATCTAAAACAAATAATTCTGTAAAACCATCAAACATCAACTGAACAATGAAAATTAAAACTAATATTCCAGTTAATTTTAAGGCCCAATAATTATAATGTTTCATAAAAATAAAAAAATCTAAATTATTTATAAAACTATTCATCCAAATTCCCTACAAGCAAATCTTACAAGAAAAGCATTTGTATATTCAGCAGGAATTTCAGATCTTAACTCTTTGTAAATTTCAGTAATATACCAAGGATAAACTTTACCGTTTCCAATACCAGGATAATCTTTTAAAAGTATGGCCAATGCTGTAATTGAAATCACTTTACCTTTCTCCATTTCCTCCATCCTTTCTATCAGGGATAATTCATCAACCACAAAAATAAAAAATAAAAAAGAAGTTTATAAAACTACTTTATTTCAAATACCACACTAACTGTAGCACTAGTCTCTAATTCTCCAGGTCTTATATCAGGAGCAGCTGCAACAGCTTCTCTAGCCTCTTCAACCATTCCACCTTTAAAGAAAGGATATGGCATATAATAGTAGTCTTGTGCACTAACTGAAACAATTTTACCCAATCTAACATTTAAACCACTTGCAGTTGCTTCAGCTTTCTCTCTAGCATCTCTTGAAGCCTTTTCTAAAGCTTCTTTCTTAGCCTCAGATTCTTTTTCAGGTGACATTTCAAATTGAATATTATCTATCCTATTAGCACCAGCATCAACGCTAACATCAATTACTCTGCCAATTAAATCAAAGTTTTCAGTTTCAACTTTTATGGTATTACTCGTTCTATATCCTTTTAATTTCTGTTTTCCAACACTCCAATCATATTCAGGATAAATATTGTAATTTAAAGTTTCAATATCACCATCATCAATACCAATTACTTCTAATGAAGCCAAAACTCTATCACTTATAACACTATTCTCATTTTTACTTTCATCAGCAGTATCTTTTAATGTCTCAACACTAATATATACAACAGCCAAATCAGGTATGACTGTAGCTTCTGCAACACCTGTAGCACTAATAGTATTTTTCTCTCCAGGTACTACATTTCCACCATCAATTACAGATGGCCTAAAAGCCAAAACTAATACAGCTATAACTAAACCAATTATAGCAATACCAGTAATTAAACTATTTCCTTTCATTTTCGCCTCCAACTAAATATTAAATATAATACAATAGCAAATACTACTCCAATGATAAAATAATATCCATTATGAGTTGCTTGTTCTATAATCCTAGGAATTACTTCAATAGTCTTATTTAAAACTTCTTGCTGAGCCACAGGAGCTTCGAGAGAAGATACACCAGCAGAAACAGCTTCATCCACAGCTTTCTCTACAACAGGCTCTACCTTTGTAATTATTTCTTTAGTATCACTAACTAAAAAACTTGCTTTATTTTTTAATTCAATATAAATTCCAACACCAATGCCAATAACACCAATAGGTAATATTCTTTTTAAAGTTTCTTTAAACTCGCTATATTTTCCAGGACTGATTATAATATATTTTCTAGCTAATTTATAAATATCCATCTGCCTCCCTTTAGAACTCCATTTAAACTCTTTACTAATGACTAATCCAGAATCAATTAAATTTTTAATATTATAATCAACTGTGCTTATAGCAATCTCCAAATCATCACTAATTTCACTTACAGTAGCTTCATTTTTATCAGCTAAATAATCTAGTATTTTTCTAGCTGTATCATTACTTAAGACTTCAGCTATTTTTTTAGCTTTTTTCTCTTCCAATGAAACCATAATAAATTTATTTGTCATAACAATATTAAGAAAAAGTTAGTATATAAATGTTATTTAGACTTCAGTTTTAATTGAAGTTATTGATATTCTTTCCTAGTTCTTTCAATTTTATCTATAATATCAGGATCGCCATATCTCTTAGCCTCTTCTAATAATTCAGGATCAGTATAATATTGCCTTTTCCATTCATCCATTATATAACCAGCTTCACCATTTGATAACCTGCTACCATTAATTCTTTCTATATATTCTATATCAGGAAAATATCCTCCAGTATTTTCAAATTGTAAATCCCATAATGGTCTCCCACTTTCATCAATACCACTAACTGCTTGATGTACATTTATAATATATTCATTCTCAATTCCATTCACAAGAGCCATTAATCTATAGAATCTTCCATTAGATCTATCTCTACCCTCTCTTTCAGGTTCAAGACTTAAAAATCTTACAATTGAATCTTCATACATTGTGTGTTTTTTTATAAAATTATCATTTTTAAACCTTTTCATAACATTTTTAAATCAAAATAAACCTCTAGGTTATTATGGGCCTGTAGCTCAGCTTGGATAGAGCACCAGCCTTCTATTTTAAGAAGCAAGCTGGGGGTCGTCGGTTCAAATCCGACTGGGCCCGTTTTCCTAAAATGAGTCGTGTGTTAGTAATAGGTTCTGGTGGAAGAGAGCATGCATTAGCATGGAAATTAAAACAAAGTAAATCTGTTGAAGAGGTATTTTGTGCTCCTGGAAATTGTGGTATAGTAGATTGTGCTATTACTATTCCAGATATAAAGGTAGATGACTTTAAAGGCCTTGCTAATTTAGTCAGAACCTTTGAAATAGATCTAACTGTCGTAGGACCAGAAGTGCCATTAGTTAATGGTATAGTTGATTATTGGTTAGACAAAGGATTAATAAAAGAAGGTCATTTTATATTTGGACCAAGCAAAAAAGCTGCGCGGCTAGAAGGAAGCAAAACTTATGCAAAAAGGTTTATGCAAAGACACGGTATACCAACTGCAAATTTTAGAAATTTTTCTGATCCTTGTAGAGCTATATCATACATAAAAAAACAAGAAGCTCCAATTGTTGTTAAAGCTTCAGGTCTTGCTCAAGGAAAAGGAGCTATAGTATGCCACACTCTAGATGATGCAGTTAGAGCTGTAGATCAAATAATGGTCAAAAAAGTATTTGGAGACTCTGGTAATAAAATTGTTATAGAGGAATTTATGCCAGGTGAAGAAGCCTCTATTCTTGCATTAACTGATGGAACAACAATACTGCCATTAGTCTCTTCACAAGATCATAAACCAATATACAATAATGAGAAAGGTCCAAACACTGGCGGTATGGGTGCATATGCCCCAGCACCAATAGTTACAAAATCAGTTATGAAAAAAATTAAAGAACAAATTTTAATTCCTACAATACAAGGAATGAGACAAGAAGGATCTCCATTAATTGGTTGCTTATATGCAGGTTTAATGATTGATAACGGACAACCAAGAGTTGTTGAATATAATCTAAGATTTGGTGATCCAGAAGCACAACCAGTCTTAACACTATTGGAAAATGATTTATTTCTCTTACTAAATGCTTGTGTAAATGGTAAATTACATGAACATAAGATAATGAACAAACAAGGAGCAGCATGCTGTGTAGTAATGGCTTCCGGTGGTTATCCTGGAAAATATGAGACTGATAAAATAATAAGCGGATTAGATGAAGCAGCAAAAATTCCTAATACATATGTTTTTCATGCAGCAACAAAAATTGAAAATGAGATATTTATTACAAATGGAGGTAGAATCTTAGGTGTAACAGGAACTGGAAGCAATATAGAAGAAGCAATTAATACCACTTATAGCTGTGTTAGTAAAATCTCCTGGCAAGATGAATATCATAGAACAGATATTGGACAAAAAGCATTAAGAAATACTCAGTAGCTAAATCTCCTATTTTGCATAGCAATAGATTATATAAATAAAAAGATAATTAAAAAGTCTATAGATGATAAATAATTATAACCCCTGTGTATCATTTTATTATGGATCATTACATAGCGCTCAAGCAGAAGATCTAATTTTAAAGATCAGGGAAAGAGGCATTAAGGTCCTTGCAGTTTCACATGATAAGAATCTATTTGAGTTTACCCTTGTTTCTGATAATGGTACCTATTCTGGATTAGAAAATGTTAATACTCATATATAACACAAGCACTTAATAGGTCTAATAGCGGCGATATTTCTTCTTTGTTATGAATTCATCTTTTTGGTTCATCAAAAAGATTCATAGACGACCTACAGAATTTAATCAAGAAGATAGGATTTAAGAGTCGTATACAAAGTATAAAAAGGCATTTAAAAATAAAACATACCAAAATTATAGAGTAAAGATAATAGGAAAAAACAACCTTAAAAGATGGATGAATGAAATAGGCTTTAAAAATAGGAGACAAAACATTAAAATAAGTTTATTCCCTCCATTTGATAGAACAACCAATACTAGGAACAAAAGCCTTCTTAACTTCTTTATTTTTTAAAATACTTTCAATAGCATCTTCCATTTCTTTACTTGTTGCTTCATCTCCGGGTTCCATAGCATTATCAAATCTTCCATGATAAACTAATTTAAATTCTCCATCTACATTTTTAAATAAAAAAGGATCAGGGGTACAACTAGCACCATAATTTTTAGCAACTTTTTGAGTTTCATCAACTAAATAATAAAACTTAATTCCCTTTTCATAAGCAAACCTCTTCATATTTCCAAAACTATCATCAGGATAATCTTCAGGATCATTAGCATTAATACCAACCATAACTAATCCTTTATCATGAAATTTCTCATATAACTTATTCATAACATCTGTCTTAGCTTTAACATAAGGACAATGATTACACATAAATATAATCATCAATGCTTTAGCATCCTTAAAATCATTCAAAGAATATTTCTTATCGTCTATACCTAGTAATTTAAAATCAGGTGCTTTATCACCTTTTTTCAATTTTTGTAAAGATTCTAATTTCACCATATTTTATAATAGAAACTAATCATTAATTAATTTTTTGTTTAATATTACTAAGAATAGTGAACCCACAATCAATAACTATTTAAATATAAAAAACACCTATATTTAGATAGATTATGGTTATAGAACCAAATAAAGAACACGTTACACTTTATCATGGACAAGGGATTTCTCAGCAAGTACAAACTTATAAATCTAAATTTGAAGAGAGAGGTATTGTTTTCACAACTATAGAAATAGATTTACCGCATTTTGATTTAAGATTAGCAACAAATAGTGGAAATTACCAAGGAATTAATGTCAGAAAACATTTAGATACTGCTCTGAAGCATGATGATCTTAGTAGATTTTTATAAAAGATTACGAAATCTATATTCTGCAGTATATATTTAACGGACAAGTACGCGCGTAGCACTTATAAAGAGAAGAGTGTTTTATAGATTTAATGAACATTTTTGAGTTAATGGGAGTAATAATTGGAGATGGATACATATTGTACAATCCGAAGAACTATCAGTACAGATTAGAAATTCATGGTGCAGTTGGAGAAGATGAAGAATATTTTGAGAATATTAAATATTTTATTGATAAATTGATAAAGAAGGACATTACTAAGATTCAAATTAAAAAACATAAGTTAGGACAAGCCCTTAGACTATATTTAAACAATAAATATCTAATAGAATATATGATAAAAGACTTGGGTTTACCACATGGAAAGAAAACATATTCTATAACGATACCAAAAAAATTCCTAAATTGGAAAGCAAGTAAGCATGTTATCAGAGGAATCTTTGAAGCAGACGGTTCTTTGTATTTTTCAAGAAGCAGAATTACAACTTCAAAACCAACTTATCCAAGATTAGAGATAAAAACATGCAGTAAGAATTTAACAAAACAATTAGTAGATCTATTAAAAAATCAAGGCTTTAAAGTACAAACCATCATAAAAGAAGGACAACCTACAAAAATATATGTTAGTGGAGTTGAAATGTTAGAAAAATGGGTAGAAGAAATTGGATTTACCAACATAAATACGATTAGCAAGTTAAGATTTTGGCAAAAGTATGGCTATTATACACCAAGATGCACATTAGATTTTCGACTAAATATGCTTAAAAATCACCCAAATTAATAATTACGAAATATATATAAATAAAATAAAAATATTCTTATTAAGTTGCGAGCGTGCCCAAGTGGTTAAGGGGATCGAACTGAAAAGTGTCCAACCTGCAGCCCTTGGTAGTAAGCGGTTATTCCCAGGTTCGAATCCTGGCGCTCGCTTTTTTTAAAATGGGACATTGGGCTAAATCATTATTCGGACAAGAAAGCTTCGAAAGCACCGGCATAGTTATAGCCGGAACCAATCCACAAGAATTTGAAAAATCAATTCTAAGCTTATTTGATAAAGTAATCTCAAGTAAAGATAGTGTTTATCATGGACATTTAGTTGAAAAAGCAGGAAAACAATACCCAATAGTATTTAATGTATATGGAGCACCAGCAATGCTGGATGTATTAACAGAAATGTATGACGGTGGCTGCAGGAATGTTCTTTTCATAGGATATGCATATGGTGGTTTTAAACAAAACCTAGAAGTAGGTTCAGTAGTAGTTCCAAGCAGATCATTTCATTTTGACGGAAGCTATCCACAAGGCAAGGCAGTTACTCCAGATAAAAAACTAACCTCTGCAGTGAAAAAATTATTTACTCAAGAAGGAGTAGATTTCCATATTGGTCCAAATATATCAGTACTAGCTGTAACATATCAATTACCCCATGCAAATACAAGATATAGGAATATAAAACCAGTAACAGTTGAGATGGAATTAGCTTCTTGTTTATCAAGATCTAGAGAGATAGGTGTGAGGGCAACTGGAATTTTAATAATAAGTGATAATAGATCATCAAGTATTGGAGATGAAGTAAAAAGAGAATTAAGACATCAAGCAAAAACTAAGATACTTACATCTTTAATTGAAAATATTGAGTTATTTAATTTTCCAGCTCCAAAATTAAAAAAAGAATTTAACATAGACGAATATTTAGCTTCCATTATTGAAGATCCAGAAGATGTAACTAATGTTTATAAAAAAGCATAAAACTTATAAAAAAAACCAATACCTAATAAATATGTCATATATAAGTTTTAAAGGAAAAAAATATGATACAGAAACAA
>ERZ1292623.1832-Hain-H51-01um-R1-1832-length-19843-cov-7_pt1 | contig 19843 bp, 23 predicted proteins | sample MGYA00564398_ERZ1292623 | MGnify/ENA primary metagenome ERZ1292623 (study PRJEB36523, sample SAMEA6512633) | groundwater metagenome | collected 2019-01-07 | study: AquaDiva: Metagenomics assemblies of 32 groundwater samples | reverse complement strand
TCCATTTTCGGTCTTTATCTCAAAAGTATTTTTTATGCCGCTCTTTTGAAACGCCCGCACTCGCGATTTTACCATCTGCATCGTATTGAGATCTAAAGAATAAAGTTTCGTACCCGGCTTTATGTCTTTGATGGGGACAGGTCCTTTCGGATTCGTATAAATGAGCGCGTCGCCAGAGAGACAGCCCAAACTCCCGCCGACCCATTCCATGCTGGCATCCTCCCCTACCAGCGCCCGCTTCGTGTTGAGGTTGTAGACATTTTTTGACCAGTTCTGGATCGTGGTGTAGCGGACTGACGCGCCTTTTTTCACAAAAATCTCCACGACCGCGGAATGCAGAGAATCCGTACTGTACTTGGGCGCGGTGCAGGATTCTATGTAGTGCACCGCGGAGCCCTCCTCCGCGATGATGAGCGTGTGTTCAAACTGACCGGACTGCGAGGCGTTCATGCGAAAATAGGTCTGCAAAGGCAAGTCCACCTTCACGCCCGCGGGAACGTAGACAAACGACCCCCCGCTCCAGACCGCGCCGTGGAGCGCCGCAAACTTGTGATCCGCCACGGGCACGCAGCGCGTCATAAAGTATTCCCGCACGAGATCCGGATATTTTTTCACCGCGGTATCGGTGTCGGTAAAAATCACGCCCCGGCGCTCCCATTGCTCTTTCAATTTCGCATAAAACCCTTCGGATTCGTACTGACCCACGAGCCCGGCCAGAAACTTCTGCTCTGCCTGCGGAATGCCGAGCGCCTGATACACCGACTTGATGTCCGCCGGCACCTCGTCCCATGTCTTGAATTGCCGCGCATCGGGGCGGATGAAAAACGTGATGTCGTCGAAATTGAGCGGGGAAAGATCCACGCCCCACGCGGGCATCTTTTTCTCCTCAAAAAATGCGTAGGCGAGCAGGCGCTTGTCTCGCATCCAGTCGGGTTCGCCTTTGAGCCAAGAGATTTCTTCCACGATCTTTTTTGAAATCCCTTTTTGAGTGCGATTCACCCACCGCTCGGGACTCGGGCGCTCCCACACAGGATTGGATACCGTCGCGGGTGATGAAAGTATTCGCACCATATCTTTACGCTACGCGCTATGCGCTATGCGTTACGCGTTATGCAATCAAACGCTCGAATCCGTCACGCTCCACGGCATCCACGAGTTCCCTGCCGCCGTTCCGTACGATCGTGCCGCCGCGCATGACATGGACGCGATCCGGAGGCAGATATTCAGCCATGCGGCCGTAGTGGGTGATGAGGAAGAGCGCCGCGTCTTCGGCGACAAACTTTTTGAGGGCCGCAGCCGCGACACGCAATCCATCCACGTCCAGTCCGGAATCAAACTCGTCCAGAATGGCCAGCCGCGGCTTCACTACTGCCAGCTGCAGCAGTTCGCTGCGCTTTTTCTCACCGCCGGAAAATCCCTCGTTGAGGTTGCGATCCAGGAGTGCCGCGGATACGCCCAGCGAGGCACCCAGCGCCTGCATCTCGCGGCAAAAATCCGCTTCCGGCGGCAACGCATCGCCCCGCGCAGCGCGTGCTGCGCGGAGAAACGCCGTAAACCCCACGCCCGGCACTTCCACGGGATATTGAAATCCCAGATAGATACCCATCCGCGCCCGCGCCTCCGGGGACAAAGCCGTAATGTCTTGCCCCGCATACACGACGGCGCCTCCGATAACGCTCACCGCCGGATCGCCCATGAGCGCGCGGCCAAGCGTCGTCTTCCCGGAGCCGTTGGGTCCCATGAGAAAGTGAACCTCGCCCGAGGCGACCGCGAGCGATACGCCGTGCAGGATGTTTTTCTCCGCGATGCCAGCGGAGAAATTTTTGACCTCAAGAAGGGCGGTCATAGTGCGGCTATTGTATGGCGGACCCATACTTCGGTCAACCTTTTGTGTTTTTACTAAAACGCACCCCACGATCGTAGGGCGCGTTTTAGTAACATTGATATACCTTGATAGGATGCTTGATGGGATAGGTGTGGATAACAGACAACGCAAATAACCGATGGAGTGATATACTGGAACTACTCATATAAAGGTCGATTGCTTTTTGATATTCTTTGGATATGACCGTAAAAAACTTTTTGACGATCGGCGGGATCGTGCTCGTCGTGGTGGGACTCGGCGGGATGGTCGGCATCCTGGGACCTACGGCGGATTCCAGCGTCTTCGGCTCGCTTTGGTGGTTTGATAACGGGGAAAACTGGGCGCATCTCATACTCGGCGTGGCTGCCCTCATCGTGGTCTTTGCCGTGCCGTCGCTGGGAGCCCCCGTCACCCTGCTCGTGGGTGTACTGGGCCTCCTCGTCGGCCTTTGGGGCTTTGCCCTCATGGGCGGCGTACCCAACTTCTACGGCGCGAACCTGGAGAACCCCGCAGACAACATCCTGCACCTTGCCGTGGGCGCCTGGGCGCTGCTCTCCTGGATGAAGGGACGAAAAAGCATGTCCCTGATGTCCCCGATGGGCACGAGCGGTATGTAGACGTCCCTCGGCGCGCATCACTGTCCCCAACATAAAACAGGGATCCGATCCCTGTTTTATGTTGGGAACGCGAAACCCCGAGAGAGAAATCAATCCTTTCGCCGCGCCATTTTCATCTGCTCCCGGATGACGTGCAAAAACGGCGGAAGAACCGATGTCGCGATGATGGCCGCCACGATAGGGACGAGGTAGCGATCAATCCCGGGAATCACGCTGCCCAACGTATACCCCGTCACCGTAAGACCCCCTGCCCAGAGCAGCCCTCCGATGACGTTGTAGAAAAAAAACTCGCCATAGCGCATCCTGCCCACCCCGGCAAAGATCGGGGCAAAGGTGCGCACCACGGGCATGAACCGCGCAAGGATAAGGGTCTTCCCTCCGTGGCGCGCATAAAACTCCTGGGTGCGCGCGACGTACGCTTTGCGGAAAAACAACGAGTTCTCCCGGGTGAAAATCCGGGGCCCTACCCTGCGGCCAAAGCCGTATCCAAACGAGTCGCCCAGCACTGCCGCGGCAAAACACATCGGTGCCAAAATGAAGATACTCCCGTATCCCTGTGACGCGAGAAAGCCCGCGGTGAACAGGAGCGAATCGCCGGGCAGAAAAAAACCCACGAAAAGCCCGGACTCGGCAAAGACAATAACAAAGAGCCCGAGGTAGCCCACGGTCTCAATGAGGCCTACGAGGTCAATGTCAAACATGCCTGCCCAGTATACTACGGCGCGGGCGATACGAAAACCCCGCGGCGTTCCGACCTAATAAACCGTCTAAAAAGACTTCTTTGTAGCGAAATTGCGGATTTTGAGGCAAGGCAAGGAAGGACGAGGAAAGCGTACTTGTCTAAAGTACGCTGATGAGGACTGCCGTAGCCCAAAATCCGCAATTGCAGCCGAAAGGATAGTTTGGAGATGACCTCATACCGAGAGCGAGGCATCCTCCGCGCATTACCGCTGCCGGAGCGCCTCTTGAAGTTTTTGCACCGTATCGCGCAAGGATTTGAGGATGGAGGCGAGGTTGTTTTCCGAAGACACGGCGGTGGTGGTGGCGGTGGTCGTCCCGCTCCCCCCGCCGCTCAACGTCGTAAAGGCGTACTGCGGAGGGAAACCCTGGGGCCCATTCCCTGAAGGATCGGTGGAATAGACCCGATACGAATAGAGGCTGCCGGACAGTAAATTCGTGAGGGTAAAGGTATGCGAAGTCGTATAGGACGTATCGGTCGGGGTCACTTTCCAGTCATTCACGCTTCCGTAATTGACAAATCCGTTCGCGGGCTCATCGGTCGTCCAGGTGATAACGGCGGAGTTTGCGGTGATGGACGTTGCCGCGACACTGGACATAACGGGAGCCGCGATGTCAGCCGGCGTAAGCGTAAAAGGGCCGTCGCTCTCGTCAAACACCGCGGCATTATCCCAATCATACACCCGTACTTTATAATCGCCGCCGGATCCGACCGAAGAGAAATGCGTGACCCCGCTCAGCGCCATGGAGAGCTGCGAGCCGACCGTGGTCGGACTGCTTGCCTCCCACACCATCTGCGATCCCTTATACAGTTTGAGTCCGACTCTGCTCACGCCCGTTGATGTATACAAAACGCTATAATTCAAATTATACTGACGCGTCTCTCCGCCGTTCGGGGAAGTAACCGTCATTGACGGACCCGAAGCCGCAGACGGCGTCTCCGCAAAATTGTACGCGATCTCCCCCGGGCTCAAGGCATAATTGTAAATCCGTACATTGTCTATATCCGTATCTGGCGCGGGATTTCCGATGATAATGTCAACTGCCGGCGTTTTGACCGGCCCGAAATACTCGGAGCCGATGCCGGTACTGCCGTAACCGTTGGAATGGATGAGCCCGCCGTCAATGTAGTAGGCGGCGCCCCCCGTGGTCTTTGTATAGAGCACGTGGTGCCACGCATGATGCGGCGGTTCGTTGGGGTTGCTCGTTTGCGTCCAATAGCCCGTGCCGGCGGCTGTAGAACCGGCAATCACCGCCCCATTGTTGTATTGATTCCACAAGTTTCTGAATACGTTGAAATTATAATTGTTGAGAGGGGTTCCTTTATACACAAGGTTTTGGTTGAAACTTTGATTGGACCTCTGACGGAACCAGAACTCAACCGTAAATGAGTTGGGCAAGTCAAATATGCCGTTGTAGGGAATCTTGACATAGTCGGCGCTGGCAGGCATGTAGAGATACCCCCCAAACTTGCCGCCGCTTGCGTTAAACACGGCATTGCCCACCTTCACAGCCGCCGGACTGCCGGCGATCTCATTGTTGCCGTTGCCGTCAAATTTCCAATAGCCGATCGGCGGCGCGCTCGGCGCGACGGTCGGGACAGTGATGGTGAATGTGCCATCGCTTTGATCTCCGGAAGCAAACTGGTTTTCAGAAATATTAATTTTATAATCGCCGCTGCCAGTAGCCATCGTTGTCGGAACAGTCCAGCTGAAACTGCCGCTGTTGGGCGCCGCGGATGCAATGACGATGGTCTGGCTGTACCCGGACCATACTTTATACGTAGAGATAGAGACCGTCTGCGATGAGACGCCCGATGACGTCCAGGTGATAGAATAGGTATTGCCCGCAATCCATTGTTCTCCTCCGTTGGGAGAGATGAGCGTCAAGCCCGTAGCTTGAGTCGTACTGACACTTGCCGCGGTGGATGTAGCCGTGGCCGTAGATGCGCCCGCCGCAATCACCGCTGACGCGGATGCGCCGGCAGTCGTTGTAGCGAGGCCGGAACTGCCAGCGCTGTAAGCGGACGGCTGACTTGTCGCTGAAGGAGCGCTCGCCGCCGAACTTGCTGAAGTAGTGGCGGTCTGTCCTGTCCCTAAACCGGGAACCGATAGCGGTTGGGAGCTGGTCGCGGTGATGCTCGGCGTACTCGTAGACGCAGTCGCGGTCTGCGCCGAAACGACCTGAGTCGCTGTTGATATGACTGATGGCGCGGTCGAGGTCCCGTCCGCCGCCGGTGAAAGGATACGCGTCCTCAAGAGCCCCGGCGGGATCACCCCTGATCTGCCTGCACCCTCTGTGATGAGTTCATTGATCTTTTGTAGGGTCTTGGGGCCGATGGTGCCGACCTGTTCAATGCCGTGTCTGGCTTGAAGTTTCCTGACTGCGGCCTCGGTGGCAGGACCGTAGAAGCCGGTAATGAGGCCGATGGGATATACCTCGGGGAATTGGGAGAGGAACTCCTGGAGTTTCCGCACTTCGTCTCCCCGTTCTCCTCGTTTGAGGGATTTGGTGAGGCGGAGTTCCTCTTTGATGACCTTGACTTCTTCTTTGGTTGCTTTGATTTCCTCTTTGGCGGTCTTCACTGCTTCTTTTGTGGCTGCGGACTCTTGGGTGGTGGCGGCCAGTTGTGATTTGAGGGTCTGCACCTGGGACTGGAGCGAGGTGATCTGCTCCTGCAGTTGTTTGACCAGTGCCTGAAGGTCAATAGATGAGGGGGTTTGGGCGGAGGAGGAAGAAGCCACGAGGAGTCCGGCGAGAACAATGCCGCTTATACTTCGGAGAAGTGCATACCGCATCTCCTCCAGTATACGGGGTGAATCGGCGCGCACAAACACCGGTTATCCACATCACTACGCGCGGCTCATTGTGGAATTTTCTCTGGATCTGGAATATAAAGAGCGTATTCTGAGTGATCATAAAAGCATGCCTCTACATCTGCCGTCAAAATATACAAAAGACAATCGTATCACCTATCATCTCCATAATGCGGAGATCGGAGAGTCCGATTTGGAGGCCATAATGACATCCATTCGGCAAGAAGCGACTGCAGACAGCCAGTTATCGGAACGACTCAAATACATCAGGGCCTTTCCCAAAAAAGCGGAAAATCTTCTGAAGCGGCTGAAGAAGTTTTAGCCGCTACGCGAAAATCACGGAGGCATGCCTCCGCATAGTTCAGACAAAAAGCCGCCCGCGGCGGCTTTTTCAATTTGCTCCAAAAATTCAGGCGCGCTCCACCCGCAAGTTCGGCGCTTTCTTGAAATCGCGGACATTGCGGGTGAGGAGGGTCGTGCCGGTGAATAGGGCGGTGGCAGCAATGACGCTGTCGGCGGTGTCCAGACCGTGCATTTTCCCGAGATTGGCCGCCGAACGCGCAATTTGTGAATCAACCGCAATGATAGAAACAGTGCCTAACAAGGCCTCTATTTTTTCGGTTTCTACGGCCTCAAGTTGAGGAAAACGAAAAAGTTCTACCTCGCTTATGGCGGAAACATACATAGCATAGCCCCCGGTCAGTATCTTATCAACTGTCCGTATTACTTCAGCATCCTCCTTGATGTAGTATATGATGACATTCGTATCAAGCGTGTACACGGCTTTATCCGAGCGGCGGCAGTTTCCTGTCCCACCCCTTTCTTATTTTTTTTAGTTCCTTGATTGGATCGGGCTTCCTGTTTTTCCACATACCCCGTACTTGACGCCAAATCGCAAGCCGTTCCTCGGGAGTCATCCAAGGATGCATTTTCGGCGCATACTCACTTGTGCGGGTCTTCGTTTGCATGATTCTATCTTATCAAAAGTATCCGTGTTGTCAATGATTATATGTGTTCTGCCACCCGCTTTATATGTTCAATCAGTGTCGCCGTGTAGCCGGCCTCGTTGTCGTACCAAGAAAATAGTTCCAAGAGGGTGCTGTCTACGACTTTGGTGAGCGAGAGGTCTACGATGGCGCCGTAGGGCTCGCCGAGGATGTCGCTGGAAACAATTGGATCTTCGGTTGTCTTCAAAACTTTTGACCAGCGCTCTTCCTGCGCCGTTTTTCTGAAAATATCATTCGCTTCATCGCGCGTTGTTTTTTTGTCGATGAGCGCGGTGATGACGCTCAAGGAACCGGCGATCGTAGGCACGCGCACTGCCGTCGCGTCAAACTTGCCCGCAAGTTCCGGAATCGCCTGAATCACGGCCGCTGCGGCTCCGGTGGTGGACGGGACGATGTTGACCGCTGCGGCACGGCCTCTGCGCGGGTCTTTTTCATCCGGGCCGTCCACGAGTTTTTGTGTGGCGGTATAGCCGTGGATCGTCACCATACCCGCTTTCTGTACGCCAAACGCGTCTAACAGTATCTTCATCACGGGTGCTGCGGAATTGGTCGTGCACGAGGCATTGGAGGTAATCGCCCCCGCGCTTTGAAACCGGTCGTCGTTGACCCCGATGAGCGCCATGGTCGCGCCATCGCCTTTTGCCGGAGCCGTAATCACCACGCGCTTTGTTCCGGCGTCCAGATGCGCGCGCGCTTTATCCCCGCTCGTGAAAAGCCCGCTGGATTCCACGACGACATCAATACTAAGATCGCGCCACGGCAGGCGCGCCGGATCTTTTTCTGCAAAGACCTTGACCTCACCGTCGTCTATCTGTAGGGATCCAATCCCTGCACGGATGGTCTTGGCATATCTGCCGTATACCGAGTCGTATTTCAAAAGGTACGCGAGGGTCGCGGTGTCCGCGAGATCGTTGACCGCCGCGATTTCAAACGCGGGGTCGTCAAACGCCGCCCGAAAAAACGAGCGCCCGATCCTTCCGAATCCGTTGATTGCTATGCGCACCATAAAAGCATTTCAAATATCATCTATCTCAATTTCTCCTCCCTCCACCACCAGATTTTTCTTTTTCACCCAGGCGAACCCCTTGTCTCTCCTAATAACCGCTACATCAATATTACCGCCCACGCCGGGCATATCTCCGGGATTCATTGCTACACCGTCGGAAAAACGTTGAATTGCCTCTGTAGTTCTTATGGCTAAAGTGCAAAAATCAACGGCGTCTTGAAGCGTCATCGTCCCCCAACTAATCTGATACTCAAGACCTGCTATCTGACTCCTTACTTGTGGTTCGCCGAGAGCATTAATCGCCTCTTGCACAAAAGGCAGAGCCCACATTCTTCCATCCCAACCTAAAACGATTCTTGCGGTTACATCTGTTTGTCCCGTCCACGCCGCTCCGAATTCTTTGCTCCTCTCTTTACTGTCTCTTTTTTTACTGACTTCGCCGGGGATGTTACAAATAAAGACCTGATGCGAGCCGTCGTGATTGAAACCCGCCACCATAACCTCAATTCCATCTATACCCCCCACCCCTTGTTGTTCCTTACCTGTAGTATCTTTGAATGTAAACTTAAGTTTCCCTTTCATCTCGTCGAAATCACCGACCAGTTCCAAGCCCTTACTTTCTAAATCTTTTTTAATGAGCATCTTGAGATTATTGAGCTGCGTCTTCCAATCATATCTCGCTTCGAAAAATTGGTGCAGTTTATTTGCCGTGTCTTCCACGTCGAGTCGTTCAACCTCTTCCACGCGCTTAAATTCTTCCACAAAAGAGCCCACATTTTTAATTCCTCCCGGGCTTGGCAGAAAAGCAATCCCCGTAAGAGCGCACCCTATATTTTTATTCAGACGGAAAATCTTGGAAGCGGTATCGCTTCCTATTCTGGCCATCCCTTTTTGATTTCTGTACGACTGTCGGGAATCGGCAGCCAGCACCAGCCCAGATGAGGTAGTCGCGTTAATCGCCAATGACATGCTTTTGTTTTAATAAATCCAAATAGTCCTCCGCCGACATTGAACAATTTTTAAGATCGTCCAGTTGCTGAGTAGTATTCAAGTTCAACTGCCGTTTGATTGCTCCCAAGACACGATCGGATATTTCTTTCCTACCGTGAGAATGATGCGTTTCTTTAATCTTCTTTCCTTGATGCCAGACCTCATAATAAACATGACCGCCCATTCTTTCTTTCACTTCAAACTTTTCCCGTATCCTATTAATAACCCCTGTTTTGAATTCTGAAATCTTCATCGGCATAATCATTTTTCCTGAATGATTTGTTGCAGGATACCCCACCTTCTCTTTAATTCCGGCCCTAAATACTCCTGATCTTTTTTCAAGCTAAAATAAGATTCCTCCAGCACGACTTTAAAATCCCTAATCGCCCGCGTCTCATCCTCTCCCTCTCCATACAGATTTAATTCTGCGTTATCAACGATGTACGTCTCTCCTTCAAGCAGGGTAGCGATAATAGGCCTTTTCAAAATCAGTTTCTCTGACTCAAGAAATGCAATAGAAATAATCTGCTGTCCGCTCGCCTGCTGCTCTTCTAATCTACTAATGCGTGCGCGTAATTCCGCGATCTCTTGAGCGTGAATGTCGATCAAGACATAATAAGGCGACTGCTCCAAGTCCGATGTTTCTTGAACCGTTTCTTTAAAAACAGATTTCGGAGTAATCGTATACCAGATAGGTGTGGGTATCTGTTCCATGCCAGACCATACATAACCTATAAACTTACAACTACATCCTACACTCTTTTCATCCCCTCCGCAACTCGCGTCAAGGCACGGATGTAGCAGGCCATGCGCCAGGTAGTACCACGCGCTTCTTTCTCCGCGGCGACCGCGGCGAACGCCGCGGTGAGTTTCTCGTCAGTCCTTTGCAAAACCTCCGCCTCGCTCCAGTATTTATTTTCCAACGACTGCACCCACTCAAAATAGGAGCCGACCACGCCGCCGCTGTTTGCCAAAATATCAGGGATGACCTCAATGCCGCGGCGCGCCAAAATCTCGTCGGCTTCATGCGCGACCGGGCCGTTTGCCATTTCCAAAATAATATTTGCCCGGATCTTCGGCGCGTTCTCTTGCGTGATCACGTCTTCAAGCGCGGCGGGGATGAGAATATCCGCGGGCAACTCCAGTAACTGCGCATTCGTGAACGTCCGGCAGGGCGGCGCGTGCGGGGAAAGCGCAAAGCACGTTCCGCGGTCAATGATGCCGGTGCGGGCTTTCACTTCCAGCACCCGCGGAATGTCAATGCCCGCCGGCTCGTACAGAGCGCCTCTGGAATCGGAGATCGCGACAATCCGGAAACCATTTTCAAAGAGAATCCGCGCGATGTGGGCGCCGACGTTGCCAAAGCCCTGGATCACGACACTTGGAAGCGGGGCTTCCAACTTGGAAGCCTCGCTTCCAAGTTGGAGGAATTCGCGCAGAATTATGTACCCGCCGAAGCCGGTCGCGACTTCGCGGCCGCGGGATCCTCCCTTTTCCACTGATTTCCCCGTGAATGCGGCGGGATCCCACCTGCCGGTTATTTTGCCATATTCGTCCGCCATCCAGTCCAGAATCTGCGAGTTAGTGCCGACATCCGGGGCTGGAATATCCGCCTGTGGTCCGATGTGAGGAGTAATCGCCTGCGCGTATGCGCGGGATAGCGCCTCCAGCTCGCGCAGAGACAGCGCGCGCGGATCCACCACGACCGCGCCCTTGGCGCCGCCGTAAGGCAGGCCCACCACCGAGGTCTTCCAAGTCATCAGAGATGCCAGCGCCTGTACTTCGTCCAGATTGGAATCCGGGTGAAAACGGATGCCGCCTTTATAGGGGCCGAGAGCGTTGTTATGCTGCACGCGCCATGCCGGAAATTTCTTTTCCGTGCCGCCATCTCCCGTAATGGCAAGGTCAAACGCATAGACATGATCCGGCGTCTGCAGGCGCGCCAAAATATCCGCCGGAATTTTTGCAATCCGCGCCGCCGCATCCACCACCGTTTGCGTATCTTCAAGAAACGCCATTGTTATTCGTGATCCACGGCACGCGTCTGATGTTGGTACTTCAAGAGATACGCGTACGCCGCGAGCGCGGCTTTGACCGCGTCTCCGGCCGAGATGTTGTTCTGTTTGTACGGATCGTCCGTGATGTCCCCCGCGGCAAAGATGCCCGGGCGCGAGGTCGTAGCGTGCTTGGAATCAATCTTTACCTGTCCCCACTTGTCCAATTCCACCAGGTCTTTGACCATCTCGGAGTTAGGGATGGATCCGATTTCTACAAAAATCCCGTCTACCGCGAGCGATTTTTCCTCGCCGGTTTCCGTATCCGCGTATTTCACGCCGCTCACAAACGCGTCGCCCGTGATCTCCGTGATTTTTGCGCGGAAAATCGCGCCTTTGAATTTCGGGTTCTTCTGTATCTCCTCTTGCGTGGCCGGGTCTCCGCGCAAAACGCCGTTCTGCTCCACGATCCATATTTCGGAAGCATACGGAAACAGATCCTCCACCGCCTCCAGCCCCGCGTTGCCGCCGCCAGCCACCGCGACTTTCTTATCGCCAAAAAGCGGCGCGTCGCACGTTGAACAATATGCGACCCCCTTGCCGTTGAATTTTTCTTCCCCGGGCACGCCGAGCTTGCGCCGGCGCGCTCCTGCGGCAAGGATCACGGTTTTACCCTCATACGTATTGCCCTGCTCGGTCCTGACTTCAAAATCATCGCCCTTTTCTGCAACCGCAACGGCTTTTTCCGTCTTGATGTCCACGATGTCCGGAAACGCGCGCGCGTGCGCCTCCAATTTCTGCGCCAAGTCAAATCCGGAGATGTGCGGCTCCCCGATCCAGTTCTGAATGTCGTCGGACACGATGGACTGGCCGCCAAAGGAATCGGCAATAAGCAGCGTCTTCAGACGCTTGCGCGCGGTGTAGACCGCGGCCGCCACTCCGGCCGGCCCCCCGCCGATGATGATAACATCGTAGAGCATAAAATACTCAAACTTTTATAGGCGACATCCGTTTCTCCTTTAATAATTTCCAGTAGTCGGGATCGTTGACGCGATTGCTCATAGTTGCCCGTCGTCCGGGGATCACACTGCCGCGTTCCAGATGCCGTTCCTGTTGTGAGATAATCTGAAACGCCGAGCCGTCACGCGGGGACGAAACGGCGATGCCTATTTTTTCTTTTATAACTGGCAGATACATTTTATTGATCTCGTAGCCGATGGAATTTCTCTGCAGTTCTTTTGCGACTTTTGTCGTGGTTCCGCTTCCCAAAAAAGGATCAAGAACGGTTTCTCCCGCGAAACTGAACATTTTGATAAGCCGTCGAGGCAATTCATCGGGGAACACTGCTTCGTGGCCGTTATTTTGGCGCACGCCCGCGAAGTTCCAGTGCCCGGTAAAATATGTTCTCCAGTCCTCTGTAGACAAAGCGGATGCTTCTTTCGCGCCTTGACTCACGGCAATGGGCGCTTTCCCCAATTTTTTAAAAAGAAGGATAAACTCGTAATCAATTTCTATCAGTCCGTTTCTCGGGTAGGGAAACGATCCCATGACCGAGGCGCCTCCGGTCGTGCGCATAGTCGTTTTTTTCTGCCAGATGATAGCGCCCATATAATCAAATCCTATCGCCTCGCAAAAGCGGATGATTTCTTCCCTGATGGGGATTACTTTATAGCGCCCGTATGTCGCGGCGCGCGCGAATTGATCGCCGATATTCACGCAGAGACGACATCCGGGTAAGAGCGCGCGATAACACTCCGTCCATACCTTATTGAGATTTCCGATATACTGTTCATAGGTATCATAAAAGCCGATCTGTTGCTTACCGCCATAGTTTTTTATCTGCCAATAGGGCGGCGAAGTGACAACAAGGTGTACCGATGTATCCGGCACCTCCGCCATATTTCGAGCGTCCCCTATAATAATGGTGTGGGATGTCTTCATGCTTGTAAGTTTATAGTTGACTGTCGTCTATCTCCAACCCTGACTTCGTCTTATCATAAAAAATAATCTTTGCCTTGAGCGTCTCGCGCAACGCGTTTTTGATCTTATACGTGCTCGGCTTTATGGAAATCGGCACATCCCCTATCACGCCGTCTATACCCTGCGCCTCCTCCGTGACGCTTGCAAGCCGGTATGGCATGCCGCGCGTCTCCGCAACCTTTTTCAAGATCGCTTCCTGAAACCGCAAGCCGATGAACGTTTTCTCCAGCACCAAATCCTCCACTCATCTCCGTATCATCGCGGGGTCGATTTCGAGAATCGCCCGTTTCAAATTCTCCATCATCTCCTGCACCCTCGCGGATGCGTCATCAATCGCATGAGGATATTTTGTAAGATACCATCTCTTCCATCCCTCGTAGGTTTTTTCCGGACACTCTTGAATCAATTCGGACAACTGTCCCACCACGCGCGGTCTGGTGCCCTGCGCGTTTTGATTTGCGAGATTGAGGAGTTGCGTCGTGTAGCGCGGGAAGTCCTTGATTTCGCCAACGAGTTCGCGCACCAATTCTTCGTTCTTGATCCGAATCATATCGTGTGGCTATTGAACGCTCTTCGGCCCTCCGCCGATGATGATGACATCGTAGAGCATAGAATCAAGACGCTTTTTTTAATTTCAGCTTCATAGCCGTAAAACTGCCTGCGGCAAAACCGAACGAATAAATTACAATCGCAATGATGCTCCGCGATTGATTAATCCGCGTGATGATGTCATAGAGCACCCACACGCTTAGCATACTCACCCAAAATGAAAAAAAGCCGACCAAAAGAGTATGTCCGCGTTGCACAAAACGCATGTTTAAAATAAACAAAAAATTCTGCGCAACACCGGCAAAAAAATAAAGTATAAGGAAATAGTTCATATCCTACTGTACGCTCTTCGGATCCACGCCGGGCATGGTGTCGGGAACGAATTCGGGACCTTTGTTTTTGTAGGCGCGGTAAAACGCGCGGATCTGATTGAGTTGTTCCTCCGTAATGTCGCCGTCCACAAGATTTATCTTTAGAAGCCGAGTCCATGCCGCGACCGCGATGTCGCTGTCATTCGCCAGTCGCGGCGCCATGACGAGTTTTGAGCCGCCGAATTCCTGCACGATACTTTTCAGATGCTCCACGACGCGCGCGTCCACGGACGGCTTGTAGGAGATCCAGACGCCGCCGTGCTCCAGATTGTGGATAAATAATTTGTCGCGCGCCTCATAGTCGTACACGCCCCAGTTGGCGGGGCTCGCATAGTGCGGCCCGGATGAGGGAGGGTTGGAGTTGTATGAAAACGCGCGATCCAGCGGCACGTGCTCCTGACCCTGATCTGGGTATGTCTCGCCCGGAGCGTTCGCACTCTGCTGACGCGCCCACCAGATACTACCTCCCGCGAGCAATGCCGCCGCGGCAACGCCGCCGATGATAAGGATCGCGCGCGCGGCGCGCCTGCGGCGTAGGGCCTCGTGGCCGCGTGCTCGCTTCATGTCCGCTTTTGAGAGAAGCGAAGTGTCTTGATTATTTTCTTTCGTGAGGTTCTCTTCCATAAAAAAGAGTATACTATTTTTGCCGCGCCCGCGCGAGGGCTCCCCAGAGACCAGCCGCGTCGCCCATCGCCGAGCGCACCACCGCGGGCGAATGCGGAAATTCTTTGCGAATCTCGCGCGCCTTTTCAGACACCCGTTCCAGCGGGACGCTCGCCATGACCGACCCCCCGACAACGATGACATCCGGCGACCAGTAGACGATGGTGTTGTTTATGCCAATGGCGAGCGCCTCGGCGACTTGTTCCCAGACGGCGCCGTCCGTAATTTCCGCAGGATTTTTCCGGAACGCTTTCTCAAGCCCTTTCCCCGATGCAAAATCACGAAGCCGCCGGCCGCCCCATCCGGGGATCCATGAACTGCCCGCATCAATGATTTGAAATCCCGGCTCAAAGCCAAAAGCAGACGCGTCAATCCTGCCCCGCACCACGCGCGCTCCGCCGACCCCGGTGCTCACGGTGAGATACGCCACGATCTCCTTGTCTTTGCCGACACCGTACACCGCCTCGCCAAGACAGGCCATGGCCGCGTCGTTTTCCAGATATACCGGATGTGCTCTAAATATACGCTCCAACTCCTCGCGCACCGGCCTACCCACCCAGTCAGCGATGTTCTCGCCGTTCAAAAGCATCGTGCGCTCCCGGTCCAACGACCCTGCCAGCCCTCCCGCGACTGCGGTGACACCGCCCTCCGGACACAACTCATCCGCAATACCTTTCAAAACCCGCAGGCCGTCGCCAAATACCGGCGGGGTGGCAACAACGCGAACGGCTCCCACGGTCTCGTGGTCGCGCGACACCGCAACGCGCGTATTGGTGCCGCCGATGTCAAAAAGAAGAAACATAGGCCAAACGACAACGACAAACGTAAAACGACAAACGACTAATACCCCCGCTTCTCATAATCCCGAGTGTCATTTTACGTTATACGTTTATCGTTTTCTGACGCAATCCGCCGTTTGAACTCCTCCACCATGGGCACCAGTTCCGGCTCCGTGCCGTATGCCTGAGAAAGATAATACGCGGTCCAGTCAGCGGTGAGCACGGATGAAAACGCTTTTTCAAAAAATCCCGCACCGAGTAGAGCCGCGGTCGCGGTGGCAAACCCGCGACCCTGGTATAATTCTTCCGTGATCCGCATCCGTTTCTGCACTTTCGCGTGATCCGAGGCGTCGTACAGAAAAATAAAAAATAATTTTCCGGAAAGACCCCGGGTACTCGCTATCGCGTCAAATCCGGTCATCTCATTGTGATTCACTTCCGGAAACGCGTTCCAAAACGCAGGAATTTTTGCGGTCTCGTTGAACTTTATCTTCCAGTTCTGCGCCAGGGTGGCGTTCTGGCGAGACGCATAGACCACCGGCGCGTATCCGTGCATGCGACCCGCGAGATCTTTTCCCTCCTGCTCCAGATGAACCATGCGGCTGGCAAGGGGCGCGGCAAGCGCCGCGATCTCGTCCAATGCCTGATGCTCGCCCATCAGACGAAGCAAGGCCTTTATACTCAAACCAAGCGCTGAGCGGGGCTGGATGCCGGTGTTTGGCAACGGAACATACGGGACGCCCGCGTCCCGCGCCAAGTCCCGCAACCGGCCGCCCGCAGATACGGCTGCGCGGGCAAGCCCGCGCCGCCCGGCTTCTTCAAACCCGTCAATCGTCTCCTCGGTGTTGCCCGAATAGGAACTCGCAATGACGAGGGTAGTTGCGCGCGCGCCATCGGAAATATACGGCAGCCCATAATCCCGATGTGACGCGATGTCCAGCGCCGGCTTCCACGCATTCAAGAGTCCGGGCGCCAAGTTTGACCCTCCCATGCCGAGCACCACGTATCGTTCGTATGCGCCGAGTTTTCCTTTGTTCTCAATCTCCGGCGTAAACCCCAACTGCGCCGGAAAATTCTGTATCGCATCGTACATCATAATAAGAGAGAGCGCAGAACGCTCCGCAACGCTTTGCTCATACTCAAAACCCCCTGCCGTGGGGAACGAGATTCTCACCGGGCACGGGCGCGAGCCGCGCTCGCTTATGCGGCTTTTTTTGCGCCGGCCTTGCCGAGAATCTTAAACATCTTCGTGCCGCAGACGGTGCAAAACCCCGTCATCGCGCGCCGCTCCTGCCCGCCCTTGCCCTTCATGGCAACTTCCCGGGCGTCCTTCATAGCGCGCTTCTCGCGACACTTTACGCAGTACGCCGTATCCATATCACGATCTTACTCCCGCGCGCAAAAAATAGCAAATCGCGAAAAAAGGCGCCCGTGCCATACGGCCGAGCGCCAGATACAAAACAAAGAACTGCGGCGTCAGAGAGATGCCGTGAGAACCAAATCCTCCTGTTTTTCCGACAACAGTAGGTGTATAGCGTCTGCGTGCGCATGCCGCTGTTCTATTTCCGATGCGTCTCACCTCGTATGTCCCGCCCGATCACGACATTCTCACATTCTTAAGAATGTGAGAATGTCGCGACGAGCATTACCGCAATGATAAAAAGTATGGTGGGCGTGCCAGGGATCGAACCTGGGACCTTTACATTATCAGTGTAACGCTCTACCACTGAGCTACACGCCCGAATGAGAGAGGCCATCTAAAAACTCTTCTTCGTGGCGAAATCCCGCAATTCCGAGCGAGGCAAGGAAGGACGACGAAGGCGTACTTGGCTAAAGTACGCCGACGAGGACTGACGCAGCCGCAGCCGGAATTGCGGGATTGCAGTAAAAAAGGGAGTTTTTAGATGGCCTCAAAGAGAGTGTAATCAAAACCCGCCACGAATTCAAGTCGGGGCGGGTTTCGGATATCTGGAATATCTCGCCGTCTACGGCACGACGTCGTAGAGAGGAGCGGCAGTGCCGTCAAACGGGGTGCCGACGGGGCCGAATACCGCCCCGGCCGCGCACACCGGATTGTTGTCCGTGGAATCGCAGTCCTTGTCTGCGGTGAGCGTGGGATTGGCGGCCTCCTCCAGCGCGGCGCCAAGATGATATGCCGCGCGCGGAGAAGCCGCGTTGGACGTATACCGATAGCAGTTGGGCACGGCATTGGGGTCGCGCGGAATCGTGGGAATAAAGCCGCCGGCAACGAGCGCTTCCAGGCCGTACGCCGCCGCGGCGTCGCAGACGGCGCTCGCCGCCGGATACTCGGGTACCGACTGGGAGTTATAGTAGAGTTCCAATGCGATCTGCAGTTCTCTGATATCGGCCACGCGGCGCGCGTCGCGGGCCTTGAGACGCGCGATGTTGAGCGACGCCAGAGTCATGGACGCGAGGATGCCGATGATGGCAATCACGACCAAGAGTTCAATGAGGGTAAATCCGCTTTTTTCTTGCACTGTTTTCATAGGCCTATGATACCTCCCAACGATATGCCTGTACAATGCGGTTTTCCCCAACACAAAAATTCCGTTCGCCATGACGGGTTGCGTGGAGTATATCCTTCCAGCTGTTCCGACCAATCCCGATACTGTCGGGACCGCAGGGTCTCGATAAAGATTGAGACCAACACTCACCGCGCGCTTTGAAACAAAGTGCGCGGAACGACCTGGGGATGTCCGCATTTCGCAGAAACAGCCATCCGTCCGCGTACGTCCGCGGCGCGCATGTCCGCGATGGTCTGCGAAACACGGAGTGTTTGAATCCCTAAAAAGAAATGTTCCATGAACAGCTTCCGCTACCCATGCCTTGTTACGACTTCGTCCCAATCACCGAACTTAGGCTGGGCCATCATGCGATGGATTTTACCTACTCCCGGCTTTTTTGACGTGACGGGCGGTGAGTACAAGATTCGAGAACGTATTCAGCGCCACATGGCTGATTGGCGCTTACTAGCGATTCCACCTTCATGGAGTCGAGTTGCAGACTCCAATCCGAACTGGGGCGCGCTTTGATGGGATTAGCTCCGGCTCGCGCCTTGGCAACCCATTGTACGCGCCATTGTATCACGTGTGTAGCCCAGGGCATCAGAGGGCCACGCTGACCTCGCGTCATCCCCTCCTTCCTCCCCCCTCTTTGCGCGTAAGCGCAAAGAAATATTTAAACATTTAAATATTTAAATATCCGCCTCTTTGCTCGCTTCGCGAGCAAAGAGGGGGGCGGTATCGCCTGACACGTATAACAGGCAACAGGGGTTGCGTTCGTTACCCCACTTAAGGGAACAGGTCACCCCACGAACTGACGAGGGCCGTGCAACACCTGTCCCAACGTCCTTGTGAGAAGATACTCCTTTCGGAATATCGTCGTTGAGATTTCTAGCCCTGGTGAGGTTCCTCGGTTGTCGTCGAATTGAACCACATGATCCACCGCTTGTGCGAATCCCCGTCTATTCCTTTGAGTTTTAAGCTTGCGCTCGTACTTCCCAGGCGGCGCGCTTAACGCGTAAGCTAAGCCACTCGGAGGGTCGATACTCCGAACAGCGAGCGCGCATCGTTTAGGGCGTGGACTACAAGGGTCGTCTTGTTACAAGAATCATGAATCAAAAATTATGAATCATGGTTCCGGACAGGATATTTCTACCCGCCTCTGCATGTCGCCATGCAGTTCGGACTATATCTTGCGGACGCAGTTTCCAATTTCCAATTCCCAATTTTCAAAAAGAAAAAAGAATGGGCGGGTTTTGCAGCCGTTGGCTCCAAAACCCGCAAATTGTTCACTGCACCGCCTCAGCGTGTAGTCTCTGAGGGAAATTAAAGACCAGCAAAGTCCGGGAGATCCTTGGGAGAAATGTCTTTTTCTATTGTGGCGGTTATCTTTGTCAGCTTGATCACGCGTTGTGAACGTGTCTGTACACCCGCTAAGCAATATATCATTGCTAAGTTCTCCATTGACTCATGCATCTTACCCTTATCACTAAGGTGGGTCGTATAAACAATCTTTTTTTCTTCACCCGTCCGATCTCTCACCAAGGATTCGATTGTGAATTCTATCATTCTTTCTCCCTCCTTTTTCCTTCAATTCTTCCCTGCTGATTTGCCGCACTGGACGCATTGTCACCAAGTGCGGAATCTATCCTCAATAATTCTCTTTCTGTCATCCCCGACTTGATCGGGGATCCAGTTTTTTATTTCTGGATTCCCGCTGGAGTTTACCCTCGCGAAAGCGGGGGCGGGAATGACACCGAAAGTTAAAAACAGATTCCGCACTCGGTAGCGCCAGATACCCCGGCTCTTCCAGCATACAGCTAAGTTTGCGATCACGGATTACTCCGCGAAAGAGACACCTTTTGTTCCTTTTCATAAGAGCGGAACACGGATTATCTAATCCTTTTTGCTCCCCACGCTTTCGTCTCATGAGCGTCAGGAAATGGC
>ERZ1292623.1830-Hain-H51-01um-R1-1830-length-19848-cov-8_pt1 | contig 19848 bp, 24 predicted proteins | sample MGYA00564398_ERZ1292623 | MGnify/ENA primary metagenome ERZ1292623 (study PRJEB36523, sample SAMEA6512633) | groundwater metagenome | collected 2019-01-07 | study: AquaDiva: Metagenomics assemblies of 32 groundwater samples | reverse complement strand
CGATATGATTTCTCCGAGAAGAGATAGTAGATGGCTGTTTGATTATATAACAGATAAGCCTAAAATAGCCATTACTGTTTATAGACATAACAAAATAGGAAGTAATAGCCTTCGATTTTTAAAAGGGGAAAGAAATATACTTTGATTCTGAAATGAACTGAGAAATTTGCTTGGACTTTTGAACAGAGTATAAAATGCACCTAGAAGTGCGGTTTGGGCAGAAAATGGGCTCTATTTCAAAGTAGTGTTCTTTTTAAAGGACGAAAAAGACCAAATTTTTGTTATCCTCTGCCAGGGTACTATTCATACCCCGAGCCTGGATGAGAGAAAAGTATATAAACTTCAAGTGTTCTTTAAAAGGATAGGTTTTAAGTTTAGCATGGTGCAGTCAAACAATATGTCTCAATCCCTCTCGAAAAGAATCTTTTCTTCTCTGACATGGATGAATATTATAACTGTTGTCTTCTATCTTCTTTGGTTAGGAACAAGATTTCTCAATCTTTATATGGGTAGTCATCTCTATCGTATAGAGTATATCAATCACATTGCCATTCTTCATTGGCTCTTTGGTGTAGCTTTCTCTATTTCTCTTGTGATTTCTGCGATACAAATATTTATCCCCAAGCTAAGTGAACAAGGCTCTTATTTTCAGAAGCTATTATTTGCCTGTGTGTTTATTCTTTGTCTTATTGTTGCGTTTCAACTAATCGCAAATGCAGTACAAGGTATAAGCGCATTAGGGATATTCGGAGGCGAAGATTTCATCTCTGCGCAAATGCCCTCAAATAATTTTTCAACAATAGTCCTCGATAATCTTTCAGGAGTTCTTCCATGAATACATCTTTACGCACTCTTTACTTTATGATTCTTATTATCAGTATTCTTCTTTGGGCTTTTGTTTCCGGTGTATATATTTGGAACAAGGATTTGTTAGGATTTGTCTTTATTGCTCTTACCGTTCTTTTTGGGAATTCTCTTGCATTCTTTTTCATGGTCTTAAAAAACAGGGAGGACAAGTCTTGAGAACGATTACAAGCATTTGTGGGAATTGTGGAGAAATGCCAATAGCCCACAAGTGCAGAGAGTGCGGTGATAAAATTTGTTCATCCTGTGCGAGTATCTCTCATCTGTGCGTGAGGGAGTTCATAAAAAATAATTTTAGGTCTATGGAGGAAGGATAAATGGAGATACGAATAGACAATTGGGGGTTTATAACTATCGAAAAAGAAGAAGACTTATTTTCAATAGGGTTTACTGGAACAAATTCAGACATTATTATTATAGGAAAAATAACCAAGAAATATCTTGCTCAATTAAAGAAAGATATAGAAAATATCGGGAACAACGGAGGAAAAAAATGAAATATATTATTAATATTATTATGATAATGTTAATTCTAGTGGTGCTCTTGCCATCAGCATTAGCAGAGACAGCGACAATAAATTCTTCAGTATCTCTGGGTGTAAGTAATGATACTCTCACTCTCCTGACTCCTGCTGGAACAACGACATATTCGGTTTCATCACAGCTTCAGAACCAGACTCAAGTAAATAGCTTTACTTTCACAAGAGATATTCTCTGCCAATCAGAATCATTAAATCAAAACCTTATCAATTACACATCACAGCTTGTTGGTGTCTGCAAGGAGATCCAAGAGGACAAACGAAATTGTGAAGCAGTGTATCAAACAAATGTAGAGCTGTCTTATGAGATATTAGGTTTAAGAAGCGCAAATGATACTCTTACAACCTTACAACCTCAGTATGACCAACTTCAATCAGCTTCTGGATCACAAATAGAAAAGATACAAGAACTCCAGATCGAAGCAGATAAAGTTCCTCAATTAGAAAGAGACAAGTATCTATGGGCAGTCTTAGGTATAGTTCTTGGTGCAATAGGTTATTGGTATTTTAAAGAGAAAAGAAATTATCCTGAGAGTCGATCAGGAAAAGAGTTAAAGAGAGTAAACTCTGATGATAAAGACCAGACAAAACTCTACCCCTCAAGGATGGACAAAGAGAAATAGAGGGAGAAAACTATGGATACAGACAATAAGGAGGAGATCCCTACAGTCTTTATCCGATTTAAAGATATAATATTTCATCTTCAATGCCCAGAATGCAATCACAAGGGGATGCAGGGACATGGAGATCTAAACATTATGTATTATGTGTATCTAAGTGCACAGCTTATGAAATTTAATGATCGTACTAGAACTATCAAACTGAAGGCACATAGAGATAACGGAAATATGTTTAATACTGTACTTTCCCTATTAGACAGAACAGGCATAGGCTGGGAAGTGTTTGATAAAAAAATGGAGACACTCCCAAATACAAGAGATCCAACAAGGAAGGATGAGTATTTTGTATGTTACCTAAGAAGAATCTTAAAGTAAAGGAAAACAATGGGCGAATATATCCGAGAACAAGAAGAGCAATTCGAGGAGAGAAAAGATCCAACAGTCCGAGATGTGACAAAAGAGATACCATTCAAATATTACATAGCTATAGCGGTATTAGGCATAATGGTTTATGTTCTTTATCGTCAGGAGAAAGCAAGTATTTGGCATCTGGTCATTGTTGGAATAATTCTGTTTGTGATCCTTCGCAGTGCAACAGATATATTAGACCTCAGGAAACAACACACACAAGGGGAGGCAATAATGATAACATATAGAGAGATCAAGAAACAAATCCTAGATAAGGAGATCAAATTTCCAAAAGGGCATCTTGTGATGACAGGGGTGGCAAGGCCTGTAACGTATGAAAAAGAGAACCAACAAATATGCAAAGAGATCCGAGTCCCGTTTGATATTATTGAAGATAGCGGTTTACCGCATTCGTATGTTGCTTCTGTCCATCCTTATGAGCCTTGGGTTATGGGGGTAGAGATTATTCTCAAACAATTCAGAGGTGATGAGTTCCCACATATCAAATATATCATTCCTGCACAGCCCAGGATAGAACAAAGATTTTTTAAGGGGAGGTTATAAAACATGGTAAATCCAGGGTATAGTAGTAATTTAAGTCCTTCATTCCCAGAGTTCTGGGATGGAAGACTCATTCTCTTAGGGGAGATCAGATATAGAGAATCTTTTTTTGACGCAATTACAGGAGTGTACAAAGTTAAGATTCGCTTTAGATATAGTAAAGAGTTCAAAAGATTCTATGGTCATCTACTATTTGGAGAAGATCTTAATGATGGGTTTACAGAGATAGTTGTACCTGCAACAGATATTATTAATATCAATGAAGATCCAATATATAACCGAGTGCAATATTTGAAAACGTATGATGGTTCTGATACTCCTGTAAGTGCAATTAGTAGCCGATACAGAGCACAGATCATTCAACAAGAAGAGACAATCAAAGATTTGAAAACACAACTTGCAATACTTACAGCGAGTGCAAGGAAGATGTCTCTGAATCCAATGCAGTTTCTATTAGACCAGAAAGAATTATTGGATAAGATGGGTGTTGGTAAGAGTACAATTATAACAGACAGGCCTTCAGATATAGGGGATTTACCAATAACAAATGATGGTGGGGTGGATATGAGATGAACACAGAAAGCATGGTTAAGTCTACACTAATGACTACAGACATACTCGATAAGACAAAGGCAGATTTTCTACCTCTTATAAAAACTTTGAGAGAAGAGTTAGCAAATGAGATCAATATAAAAAATCCTCAGCTTCAGGATTTAGACTATGTGAAAAAAGTTGAGAACCTCCTGCGATCTTTTGATACAGTGATTAATCTTTCTCTACAACAGATTCAGATACTCAAAGAAACGCTCCAAGAGTTACAAAGAGAAGCAAGAGTAGAGTCATCTATGGCCGAGCCTGAGTTCAATAAACAGTTTAATCCAATTAAAGAACATTTTAATTTGAGAAGTTCTCCAGGAATGAAACAGCCAGAGCAATTATATCTCGAAGAGAGAGACCAGAAAAAACTAAAGAGAGGTAGGCCAAAAAGAATGGCCCAGGAAGAAGAGCAGGATACAGAAGAGGAATTAGAAGAAGATGAAAATTTGGAATGATACACAAAAAGATTCATTTGCAAATCTCTATAGGGGCATCTCTTCAAATCCACAAGAGGCACAAGAAGCTTCAAAAAAGATGATCCTTGCAGATGAGATACCTATGCTCTTTACTGAAGAAGGGCATGTTGTATGTATCCCTACAAAAAGGCGAGAAGAATTGAAAGTAGGATTTTTTGGGACTTCGAGAGGTGGGAAATCTTTAACTCTCAATCGCTTTTTTAATAGGATGTTCTGGGTAGGAAAGAGGAAGAGCCTTTGGTTAAATGATGTGCAGAATGAGACATTCACTATGGGTAGACCCATGCAAAATTATGCGTTTAAAAATAAGTTAGATCTTATAGGCGAGAAACCATTGCATACCCCATTTATCCATTTATTCCCTCATACCAAAGATCGCATTTCGGTGAGAGCCAAAGGGTATATCTGCGCAGAGTTCTGTTTTGATTTCCACAAAGTCCTCGATAGACCTGACTTTTTTCTAGAACTAGGGGGAAGCCAGAAGTATTTTAACAGCCTATTAGATGACTTCAAAAAATGTAGGAGTCCAAATGAAGTCGAAGATGTAGTTAAAAAAATTGGCGACAAAAGAGTGAGAGAAAAGATCTGGTCCACAATACATTTTTTGTTTGAAGAGGAGTTATTTAGCTTTAATAATTATGGAACAAAAGTTTACTGTAAGGGAACTATCCACGATAAGAATACAGGAGAAAGGAAAGACTATTCGATAATACCTGCGTGTATGCTTATGATGGGTTGTGTTTCTCTTCATACAAAAGCTATTACTCAGAAACCTTACACAAAAACCTACCCTGAACTTATACTGAGGGAAATTTTAGACCTTCATAGGAATGATCCTTACTTCAATCGTACACCTACACACATAGCTATCGATGAAATTTGGTATATGAGTTCTCGTGATCTTGTGAATGAGACTATTCAGGAGATGGCAAAGCTTGGGACATTACCCATAGGTATCTCTTATGCGTCACAGAGTTATTTGACTGTTGATCCATTCCTGAGAAAGAATACTCGGCTTTCATTTGTGTTTGGATTCAAAAGTAAAGAAGAAGCTAAGTCTATTGCAGAAAACTATGGAGCAAGTAATTCCATAGTCACAGATATGTTAAGAATAAACAGAGACAAAAATGAGTGTATCCTATTAGCAGATGAGAAATTAGTTGTATATGATCTTGTCAATAATGAAAAATATTATGTAACGAATGAAGCGATTAAAGGCACATCTATCCCTCCTCCAAGTAATAATCAAACACCTTCGTCTATGACAAGGACTAAACCACTTATCACTTAACAATGGAAGAAAAACAACTGACAGGTCGTGAGAGTATATTTGTAGACTACTTTGAGTCTACAGGGATTATTTATCTCGATAGCAATCCTATTCTCAAAAAGCTCCTAAAGAACCCGATCTATTATGGTGTGATAGACCCCCTTCTTGACCAGGTTTATTGTACTCCATTTCCATTCACTTCTCCCTATGCTGTGTTAGATAGCTCCATTGATATACGAGAAGAAATTTCAGGGAGAAAGAGAAGCAGTCTGGAGATAGTTACTTATGAGTCTATAAAAAAGAGAGGTTGGCAGATTGTAAAGAGGCCTGTAGTCATTCGATCACTTATTGCAAAGAAACAAAATTTCCTGTATTATCTTCGTCATGTCTCCGATAAAAAGGAAGCTATCGGATCAATAATTAACGATCAACCACAACATGTGCTCATACAAGTAGATCATATCAATCAATTAATCCGTTTGATCGGCAGGGAGGTTTCTGTAGATGGAAGAAAATTCTCAGTCTGGAGAAGGTTTAATCTCAAAGCTTAGAACAAAGATTAAAAATTTCTTTGTAGACAGTTTTTGGTTTATGAAGTTTGTAGCAAGGGATTCTCTTCAAGACGTAAAAAATATATTCTCTAACAGAAGAACATTTGTTTATTTGCTTTTCATTCTATTATTTTATTCCATATTCTTTCTCGAAAGTCAAACAAATACTTTCATTGTTTGGCTGATTCTGTTTTCGGCTATTGTCCTGGATATGTGGCTTGTGGGAGATTGGAAAAACTACCAGCGTAAAGAGAAGAAAAAGAAATATTTTTCCCAAGTACATCCAGAAAAAAAGGAACGTTTAGAGACTAGTCATGGAGAAGATGGTAAGGAAGTTTAACAGCTATCTTCCTATATGTAAATATTGCTCTTCTTATTTTAAAACGCCTCTTCAAGGCTCTCGTGTTTGTCCAGAATGCAAGTCGGATCATTACAAAAATAGTAAAAGAAAAAAAGTATATTCTACATGGAAAAGGATTCTAGAAACTTTGTAAGGGTGAAATAGGAAGTCTTAAAATTAAGTTCGAACTACCTATGATACCTATGGCATTTCAAATTACAAGAAAAGAATTCTATCTGGGAGTAGTGTTTGCTATCCTAGGTTTTATTTTTAGTTCTTCAGAGTATATTAGTTATCGCCTAGGTCTAAATGCTCTTGTAGGTCTTTTACTTTCTTATGTTATGCTCTATGCAACTCTCTTTATTCTAGGAAAGTTAGATCTTATAACTTGGAATGTCATGTCTTTGGAATTTAGACAATGGTTAGGTTTTCTGTTGATACTCTTCAGTTTCATGGTCATCACTGATTGGAGCAGTGCATATTATTCTTCACAGTCCTTAGCAAATCCAGACATCCCCATACCACAAAGTGAAGGTGGTGCAGTATATTATTTCTGGGTTGAGTATGCAGGGATACAAGATCCTTCACAGCTAAGAATTTTAACGTTCATGCTCACTCCTCTTGTTCTCTCCCTCGCAGGAGCTTTTCTAGTTAAAAGAAAAATTCAAATTTAGATATAGGGTTTTTGTCCAGGCGAGTATCCGTTTTCCAGTGTTAGATGAAGAAAGGTTTTGTTTGTCATAAGTTTGTTTTTGCCTTCACCTTTAAGAAACTAACTTAACCTGCACAAAAATGATCTTTTTACACAAGAAGGCGTTTTACACAAAGCCTCTCAAATGAAAAGCCTTAAAAGTAAGCTCGTTATTTAGTAGGAATCTGTATTACAAATCTATCATAGTCCATCTCGTATCAGGTTTTGAGTGTTTAATTTCGTTTCTCTGTTTCTATCTTTGCCGATAGATACAAGAATCGAGAGTAACACGATGATAAGTCTTTGGAGTTGAACAGGAGAAAAAAAATTGGCAAATGCACAAACATGGTTTTTGGTCATTGCGGCTATTGCTCTTGTCGGTGTTTTTAATGTCGGCGGAATAAGAGACAGCCTAGAAGACCTAGACCTTTTTAGTACCGCAGAATCGGATGAAGAAGTGAGCGCAGAAGAAGTAGCTTCCTCAGATGCGATCTGTACTGTTGAAGACGTAACAGTGACCTTATTGTCACAGGAAAAATATAATATTGATGCGACTGTAAACGGGGCTGATAGAGTTCTTGTAAGAACAGACGGTGTCTGGATTGATAAAGGATTTTTCACTGATGGTGCTTCCTTGACCTTATCCGTAGGTGATGAGTTCCAAGCAATCATGAGAGAAAACTCCACATCTCACTATCCTGAGTTAGAAACAGGAATAATTGGGTATCCAGAAGGAGCTGATAGCTGTAGAGGAACACACCAAATTTATGCTACAGTCTTAGACTGGGATACAACTTTCCCTAACGCATATGTTATTGATGAGGACGGATCACTAAACGGTGACGGTGCTTACAATATTGCGGCAGGAGATGTTGCAACTTCTACTGTAACTATGAAAGCTACAAGTGAAGATGGTTTTGGATCACCAGGCTCTGGATATAACGTTGTTGTTTGCGAGTACAATACCACTGAATTTGTTTCATTGGCTATCAAAGATGCAGGAAGTAGTGTAGAAACTTCTAGTGCAGTAAGTGCACCATCTCGTCACGTAAACAACTTGACAGGAAGTCCAGGTAAGGTTGTCTATGGATTTGAGTCCATCCAAAATGTTGAGAAAGTTGTACTAGACATTACAGTACAAGCTGATTCTACAAATGGTGGAAATCCGTCCCAAGATGTTTTCTGTAGGCTCTATGACTCTGTATGGTTTAGAGATTCAGTAACAAACGATATCACTGGTGGGCTTGAAGATACTCAAGCAACAACTGCTGATAAAGGACAGACAACAGTTCAAAACTTCAGTATCGCTTACAGTTAAGCGATCTATTTTTTTTATTTTTTTATTTGGTTCATACTCATGGCATATAATGATATTCAGTTTCAGTTGATAGTTTCGGTCCTCTTGACCTTCCTTGTGGTGAACTTCGATTTCACCGTCTCAGCGATTTTCCTGTTTTTCGCATACTTGACTTTGTTTTTTTTCCTGGCGGACAAGTTTGTGGCATACAGGACTGAGAGGGATGGGGGGAACAGGACTATGCAGGTGGTGTACGCCATCCTTGCGTATATAGTGTTTAATGTGGTTGCGTCAATAGCATTGTCGGTTGCTGGTGGTATTGCGACAGCAAGTGGCTCTGCGTTCAGTGTGTTTAATGACAGTTTGTTTCAGTTTTTTTCGCAGAATACACCTGCACTAACTGAAAACGCTTTCATTAGTTTGATTGTTTGGGGAGTGTTGATTCCTGTTGTGGAGACAGCATTTTTCTTTGGAGTGCTCTTTGAGTTCTTCATTGATAAGATGAAAGTCGCAGTGGGATGGAATGCTCGGACAATAGCGGTAATGTTAATCATCGGAGGAATCTTTACATTGTTTCATCTAACAGCAAAAGGAATAACGAACAATAGCGCTTTGCTAGTAACATTTTTATTTGCAATAGCTTCATTAGTTTTGGTAGTCCAATTTAGGCAGACTATAGAAGCTAAGATACTACACGTCGCAGCAAATACAGTAGCTTTGATCTTGGGTACTGGCCTTGCAGTTACAAATCTTGCAGTCTTAAGTGTGATTGGGTTGGTTTTGACTATTCATTTTTTTCCGCTTATAAAATTAAAACTAGGGGGGGTATTGCCTTTTGCATAACCAAAAATGAGTCTTCAAGATAAAGTTCAGGATTTTATTGTGATGGTCACAGTTGGTATATTGCTATTGCTTATATTCAACATAGTCTATAACCAAGTTGTTCCAGAGAGTACGTATAAATTTGGTCCTGCTCTTTACATACTTGCGATAGGATTTATCTTATGGGTAGTTTTGAGCTTTATTAGGAAGTCTACTCAGCCTCTTACAAAGCTCCAGAGAGATGATTGGATCATTTTAGTATTGGCAGTGATTGTTGTTGCAGGAGTATTATTCTATGTTCCTACGTTAGTCCCAGATATATTCTCTTCTGCTTCACAAGAGTTAGGCTCAATAGCGGGGGTGCAATAAGATGGAGCTTGGAGCAGTAGGGAGTCTTATCAGTGCAGGTGGAGATATGTTACTCTCTGTACTGGGTGTGCTACGAGATTTGATTATCTCTATGATTCCTATTGATAGCACACTTGCTCTTTTGGCAATATCTATTTTATCTGCCTGGCTCTTAACAAAAGTAGGGTTCAAAGATTTCACGTTCAGATTTGTCGCTTTAGTGGGCATATTACTATTCCTACTATTGTCAAATATATAGGAGGAAAAATGAAAAATAAAAATAAAACAAAATGTATCGGAGGGGAATATGGAAAATAACAAACAGTTCTTTTTGTTGTTGAGTGTAATGCTTGTGTCCATATTAAGTCTTACTTTGCTGATGGGGGTAGTCACTGTTGATTATCCTACTGTTGGTGTTCCATTCAATGGTACAAGAACAGTTAATGTGTCAGTCACGCCAGGAGCAAACGATTATGTCAATGCAACACTTTCTTTTACATGTACGAGTCCTGTCACAGGAGCATCTTCTGGGAATATAAGTTCACAGGGCAATAACACAGCAGGAGACACCGATTTTAATATGAGCTGGGACACCGCAGCCATAACTGGAGATTGTACAGGCATACTGAGAGCTAATGTATGGCTTCTGAATAACTCTCAAGAGTTTACAACAGTTCCAGGGATAGTAATTAATAATACTGCAAACACTGTATCCTACGCATCTAGCAGTCCCCCATCTACACAGACTACTTCTGTTAAAGATGGGACATTTTCCATAACCACTATAGAAGGTGTAAGTAGCGCAACATTGAATATCGGAAGCAGGTCTTATACTATGACTGGATTGAATGACACATGGACATATGCTTTTAGTAAGTCTAACCCTGTTATTCCTGAAGGGATCTACATAGGCTATAGTATAAGTGTAGATGGTACTGGAGCAAATGATGATGTATCCTCAGCAGGAAGAGATATTTGGGTAAATTATGAAAGTAAGTCTGGGACAATTTATTCAGTGATACAATCTGAATCCGAAGAAGAAGAACAATCAACATCTTCAACCAATGCAGGAATACTCTTATTGCTATTGCTAGGTGGTGGATATTTGATGTTTTTCAGGAAACCATAGGGGTCTCAAGACATGGTAAACATTCAAAAGATACTCAACTTTACGGACTGGTCCAAGAAGAGATACATAGTGATGACTACCTTAGTCCTTGCTTTGCTCTCTGTTTTAGGCATCCTTGAAAAAGTTGGTTTCGGATTAGAAGACACATTCCTCTTCCCTATATTGAAAGTAAAATATATATTTATTGTGCTTTCAATAATAAGCATCTACTGGATGTGGGAAGGATGGGCTTAAAGCATATATAGGAGGAAAAATAAAATGGCATTTGAAATGAAACAATTAGGTGTATGGGCTTTATGGGTTCTATCCATAGCTAGTGCAATTTCAGGGATTACGTTCCTGAGTGGATATGGCGGAGATCTTGTATCTTCTTTGTTAGGCGTAGGCTTAGAAGGGTTTGTGACCTTACAAGGGATCTTAGGAGTGCTGGGTATTATGACTCTATGGATGATGAGGAGATAAAACAATCTCCAACTCTCCATGAGTTTCAAAAAGGACTAAAATGAAAACCAAGTACATTACCCTCTTCCTTGTAGCTTTACTTCTTCTTTCTTATAGTGCCCTCGCTGTTGAACCGCAGGGATTTTCTCCCAACGAAGCTATTTCAACAGATGATACTTATAATGTGGAAGTCGAAGAATTGAGTTCTTTAGAATCATTTATTTTTCAACTCCAAGAAACCTTTGCAATTACTCCTGCTGTAGGGTCTGATACTTCTTATATTCCTAATGATAAAGTAAAATTTGCAACAGATGCACAATTAGAGCAAAATTGTAACTGGGGGTATTTAATTTTTGAGATCTATAGGGATACTGATTCTAAAGGAGATAATGGGAATTTGTACAAAGTTCTAAAAGATGATGGTCACTCTCAATTAAAGAAAAATTCCAGTCCTGGTGCTTATTTTAGTTTTAAACTTCCAGATGATTCTGGTGGCGAGTATTGGGCAGTTGTAGTCTACTATACTTGTGGTGATGAAAGAATCTCGGACCCACATGATTATGTGTTTTATGTAAATCCTAGTGAAGAGTGTAATGTGGGAGAAGTGATTGGTTCAGAATGCTTTGATAATAAAGTATTGGAGTATTATTTGGATTCTAGTTGCAAACAACAATACAGGACTGCTGAGGATTGTGAAGGTTTCTTAGAGTCCTGTCAAAATGGTAAATGTGTGACCAAGGATTCAAGTTGTTCTGACTATAATGGTCATTTATGTACAGACGAAACGGTATGCAATGGAGTTTTATTAGATGTTGAAGAAAGTAATTGTTGTTCTGCATCTTGTTCTGATGTCGTTGAATGTTATGCAGATTCTGATTGTGGTTCTGGAGAGTATTGTAGTAATAACGAGTGTATTGAAATTCCTGTAGAAGAAGTAATAACTCCTGAAGAGGAAGCGAATTATATTTGCTGTTATATTAAAGGTTCAGGAATCATAAGCCCAGAGGTAAGCTTTATCCCTGAAGATGAGTTCCAAGGAAAATGTTTATTTAGAGCAAGAGCAGAGCTTTGTGAAGGCCTAGATTATGAAGGTTCTACAAAGAATGTAAATTCTGGGAAGATTACTACTGGCGATGGTATTCCTTCCGAAGAAGAACCTGAAGAAAAAGTTGCTCCATTAAAATTAAGCTTGTTAGAGAGTTATACTGAACAACAACTGGATGATGCCCAATGCAGTTATACAACTGATTGTGAAGAAGTCTCTGGATTTGAAATGAGATGCTATTCTGGAATAGAAGTAGAAGAAGTTTATCCTCAAACGGGAGAAAGTATATTCGGTGATAAGGAAGGTCTATGTATCTATGACGATAGTGGGAAAGACTTTGATACAGGCTTTGATATTTCAGAAGCAGGAGATTTTTTTGCGAATAACCTGGGATTGATAATATTGATAGGGGGAGGATTGCTTTTAGTTGCATTCCTAACAAGAAAATGAGTATGATATATGATATTTGGAGAGAGATACACGAGAGAAGTGAAGGTCTTGCTCTAGGCGCAATAGCGGGGTATTTAGCTTATTTAGTATTGCCTGTCATCGGCTTAGAATTTACGATTGTTGCAACAGAGATGAGTATAGTAGAGTCTCTTTCAGGGGAGTTTTTTGTGAATAGGTCCTTGACCATTCTCATCGGCCTTGGAATGATTGGCGGGTATTTCTTGGACAAGTATAAATCCAAACTTCCGCAGTCTTTAGGGAGGTGGTTCTAAATGGTTTTTAGTGATCTCCTAGGATTTATTGGGGGGAGCAGTTTAGCAATAATAGCCTTAATATTTTTTATTGTTGCAGTTATAGCGACACTAATACCTGGTGCACAACTTTTTACATTCCCAACAATAATCGTTGCAGGAATATTATTTTTGATAGGTTCACTAATCGGGTTTAGTTCTTTCTTTTCAATATTCAGTAGTTTGTTTGGTGGGAATCTTACAACTGTTCTTATTGCAGTGGGAGCAATAGTATTATTTGTATTTGTATTAAAAACCGTCTTTACGAGGAGGTAAAATAAAATGGTAATGGAATTAGTAAAAAAGTATGGATTTCGTGTAGGTCTTGCAATAGTTGTAGGTTCGCATATTTATATGGCCTTGTATGGACTTCCAGAGAGCCAAATGATGTGGCACTGGGTATCTAACATCTTTGCAGGTGTGTTGATTTACTTTGGTGACAAAACACCTTTATTTTGATGGCACAAAAGCTCAATCCTTTAATTGTAATAGTGGCGATCTTGGGAGTCATATATCTCTTGAATTCTGGTCTCTTGTCTGATTTATTCACCATCCAGCTTTCACGTGATACTGTCTTCATTGAAGATGCAGATTTGGATGATGTTGTTCTGGAGTTGAGACAAGAAAAAGATCCTCTAGTAGATTCGGTTATTGTCATTAATGATATTAATCCTAGTAGTGTTACATCTTCTGGTCCATCGCCCTACAGTTACTATTATGCCGATCCTGTAGATGGGTGGGTTGGTAAAGGGGCTTGTGCAGGGCTGATTAGTAAGTTTGATACTTGTTGCCAAAGACTGGGATATGAGAGATTTCTTTCTGATACTGGCTGGAATGTTTGTGTAGGGACATCAAAGATAAGTCCAGATTATGTAACTATTTCTATTGAAGGAGTCCAAGTCTATGAGTGGGATGGCGTAGATTCTTTTCCGCAATATTCGGAGGATATTAGCTCTATTGTGAATGATGCTTGTGGCCTATATACCCCTCTTGCTGAAAGGGAATATGTAAGCCTAAGTTGTAATAATGCTCCAGGCACGACCTACAGTGAAATGTGGACTAAATGTGTTCAAGAAGTTTCTATTGATTCTTCATGCCCAAGTGGAACTTCTTTAATTGCAAAATTAGAAGCAACGGATCTTTGTGGTGTTGGTCCAGAGTACGATTCAGATACTCCTAGTGATTGTTTCTTACCATTAACAATAGACACAGGAAATGGCTATGGGCAATTAAGCCTGAGTGTCTCTACAAATCAATTGAGTGCCACAGATTATGTTGCAGTGAGCAGAGAAGACTGTCCTAGTGGATTCACGGAGATTGATGGGATCTGTTATTTTGAAAGTGATCTTTCATCTTATTTAGATCAATTACCAGGGTACAAAACACAATTACTAGAAGTACAAGAAGAGTTAAGTTCGCTTACAGAAATGCTTACAGAATTATTAACAAGTGTAAGTGAAACAAATAGTGTGACAGATGAACAACTCACAACTGTAGAAGATGCTCTTTCAGATCTGAAAGAAACCAAGGCTTCTTTAGAGGATTCATTAAATGATCTTGCAGTCTTAGAAAGTTTCATTGATTCAAGTAGGGATGCCACCGCAGAGAATAAAGCAGATGTAGAACAAACGATTGTAGACTTTGCAGATACTCTTGAAGATGTAGGACTTTTGATAACAGACTTAGAAGAAGTCATAGTGGAATTAGAAAGTTATCAACAATCTTCAGAAGAAACAACTGGAGAAGAAACTATCTCTGAGGAGAATGTAACGGAAGAAACAGTTTCAGAGACAACTACAGAGCAAGTCTCTTCTGAGAGTACAAGTCGTGTTACGAGATCCATTAGTGAAGCGAAAGAAAAGGTTTCAGAAGTAGTTGATAGCCTTGAAGAGAAAACAGGCATTCAAGAATTAATAGAAGACGAAACAGAAATATTTGGGTACTCATTCCCCTCTTATTACATAGTCTTATTCTTAGTAGGGATAGTAGTTGCATTCATAGTTTACAGGAGGTCTAAGAATGGATAAAGAGAAAATAGAGGAAGAAATAGTGGAGACTATGAATATGCTCTGGTTATACCCTTGAAAGAGTAATCTTTATAAGTATATGTCTATTAAGAAAGAAAGGAGTTTCAAATATGGGGAGATTTTTCATAACTGTCTTAATTTTTGTATGCCTTTTTCTTTCTTCTAGCCTTGCAGATATTTGCACTGATAATAACTATATTTATTCTAGGAATATAACCACTTTCGCACCTTCCGGTTCAGCAGCATTAGAAGCATATACTTCATCTGCTTGTGGGCTGAACACTGCTACATTAATTGATGACAGTAAACTTCTCCAATCAGGAAATAACTCTGCGCTTTATTATAATTCTACACGAATAGATTTTTTATGGTTAAATCAAACTTGGATGAATGCAACAGATACAGTGGGGGTAGATAGTTCTAGTTCTTGCATTTATTATCGTGTTCAGGCGAATATAAGCTCTGGTTCGAATGATACGCAATATACTTTTTGTTATGGAAACACAAGCATAACCAATCAGAACTCTAGTTTTACTGAGGGCCAAGATATTTTCTTAGCGTATGATGATTTTGGTAGGGCTTCAGGAACAGTTTTAGGAAACAACTGGAGTGAGGTTGGGGGGGATCTCAATATCAATCAGAGTAAGTTCTTAGGTGGGGCATCAGTACAGGCAAAGGCTTGTCATAATTTTAGTAACAGGGACATGGTAATAAATGAATATATCCTTTATTTCTCTGCAAATGGTAGTGGAGAGAATTCTATAACTTTAGCCAATTCAACTTCTAATGCTAATTTAGGAGGAGTTAACTGGGCATTATTAAACCATGTTGTTACTCCAACTACTAGCTTTTACCATGAGAACGGAACAGGCTCTCTGAGTTCTTCGACTCTTATGACTCTTAGTGCTACTTCATTTAGTGAATTCAGTAGTAGGTGGAACGGAACTCTAGGAGATATGTATTCTAAGAATGGAACAACTCCTATTGTATGGAATAATGTGAATGGAACACAGCCAGGATTCCAAAGATATAATGGTCTTTGTATCATCCCTAAAGGCCCTGGAGACTTTTATGATAATGTCACATGGATGGCATTTTGGATTCCTGCTTCTGCTCATTCATTTGGTTCAGAGTCTTCTGCTAATTCTGCTCCTTCTTTCCTAGGTACAAATGTTTCTCCAGTAAGAGCTTTTAGATCTAGTCAAGTGTTTAACTTCTCTATCATTGCTAATGATACTGATGGAGACCGTATGAATGTCACATTTAATATCCGATCTGCTATAGGGAACAACACTAATGTGACCACAAACAATCTTAGTACTACTCAGTTTAATGGGACGATTAACCTTACAGGGAATACCACCTATTGGGTCTCAGCAGTATTTATTGAGTCTGGAACAAATATTATTACGACTCTTCGGAATATGGTCTTTCGATTATTTAGTAGTGCAGAGTTCTTTGAGTCTATGTTTGAGAGAAATACAAACAACTATTCTTTTTCTGAAGATTCTACACAGACACAATTGAATATTTCCATTAATAAGAATGCAACGGTCTCCCTCATTTCATTTAATGTTTCTGCAACACCCTATGAAAATAGAAGTGAATTCTTAGCAGGAGGTCTAGATTCTTGGACTTGTTTTCCAACGACTGCAACATCATTAAACAACTGTACATCAGAAGATGGAAGGGTATATCTTTTTGCGAGAGGAAATGCACCAATTGTTAATGCCAGAATTGTTAAGGCGTTTAATTTTTCCAATTATGATAAAATTATAATTTCATATAATATTACTGAAGTTGAAGATGGACTGTTCTTAGGGTTTGGAGACGTGAGCACAGTTCAAAGTTCTGGGGTTGCTTCAAACATTACAGCTACAGGTGTTGGAACATTAGAATATGAAGTTAGTAATAGGAGTGGGATAAGCAATATAACTATTGGAGTATCTGACAATGGAACACTTCTCTCTACTACAGCCTTTATAAATTCTGTACGACTAGTTTCTTTCTCAAGGAATATTGTCGTCGATATTGGTAACTTTTCTGGAGGTGATGAACTCCAAATTCCAGGTTCTCTTGTTGAAAGTAATAATATCCAACTTCAAGAGCTAAATGATTCGAGAAGCTATTTTAATTTTACTTTCCGAGTCCGAGGGAATCAAACATTAGGGGTAGCCATTCCATTAAATGCACAACTCTCTCTTGCTACAATGAACATTTCAGGCTTTAATGATTCTATGTTTTACGATCCAACAAGTCAGACTGTTAATAGTACGCTCCTTAGTTTGACATTTGTGAATAATTCCCAGCCAGGGTCCAGTACTAGAGCAGATGTAATCCTTAATATAGACACAGGAGCTATCGATCCAAATGTAGCCCATATACTCGGGCCAAATGCTTGTGTTCTATCAATAAGCCAAGCCAGAGGTATTTCTATCCCTTCAACAAATTATGCCATTAATTGTGATTCATTCAATAATTCTCAGATGAATTCAACAGGTATCGTTATTAATAGCACAGTTGTAGCTTGTGTAAGATTAAATAATAGTACAGGTTTTACTGACGATAATGTAAGAGTAAGAGTAGCATTTAGTAATGTCTCTGGTTCTTGTGATACTGCTGAGTATAATTTCACTGTCTATAATAACACTGGCTTTGAGTATCCTATAAATCTTAGTTTAGATGTAGGCAATAATAATGTGAATGAATGGAGCTTTAGTGGAAACTATTCTCAGACAAACAATAAGACTCTCAATTTCTCAACTCAGATCTCGAATTATCTGGCAACATGTACATACGACTCTGATAATATTTGTGACGTCCCTCTAAGATTTTATAGTGATGGAAGAGGAACTGTGGGTATAACGGAACTCTATGTGAACTACACCAATGCCACATTCATTCCAAACTTTGAAAATATCACAAACGACTATATTAGAGACCAATGTAACACTAGCGGGTATAACTGTTCTCTTCCAATAAGGTTCTCTTATACAAGGGCAGGGAATATTTCGTTACAAGACGTAGAAATAGTTTATTCCGTTCCAGAACCAATATTAACCCTAGAAACTCCTAACGAAGGACAAAGATATAATACCACCACGTTTGAGCTAAATTTTACAAGAAGTAATTTTACTGCACAAACTTGCAAGTATAGCCTCCAGTATAATGATACTCTCACGTATGAAGTAAGAAACCAGTCTATCTCCTGTATTGAGAACAGATCTATCACAACAAGTGTTGGACAAGGATATATTTTATGGCTTCACCATCAGGATTCATTCCTTCGAGAATCCACAATTAGGAGAAACATTACAACATTGGTAGTCCCTGCTTCAAGCGGAAGTGGTGATACAGGCGGGGGCGGTGCACCTGAAGATGCAGTAGGGCCTGTAGTGTGTGGTGATGGAAGATGTGAAAGAAGCAGAGGAGAAAGCTTCATTACCTGTGCCCCTGATTGTGGAGGTATAACTGGGGAGTCTATAGCGGAAGCCCTCAGTGAACCTTTAAAGAACCCTACATTCCTGAAGATGCTCATCTTCTTTATCATTCCTGCTTCAATTTTGATACTTCTCTTCTGGAGAGATAAGAAGAAGAAAAAGAAAGATCGGGAAGGGAAGGAGGATACAAAAGAAAATGTTTAAGAATACCAAGGTTCTTTATAAAAGTATATTTTGGGGAGTATTTATGCTGAAAGAAAATAATTTTTATCTAGCTCGATCCTTTGCTTTAATCTTCCTAGTCTTAGTGTTTACTCTCTCTTCTGTGTTAAGTCTAGAAATAATCCAAGAAGTACCCGAGGAGAATTATACAGACTATAGGACTAGTCCTTTTAGTTTTATAAGAGTCCAACAAATAGAAGTAGACCAAAATATACCAGGATTTTTTAATAGTAATACAGAATGTATTAATGCACATAACGAAGAGATAGATTGGGATTCTATAGGCCTCACACAAGAAAAAGTCGAGGAGTCTATAACTACAGGAGATAATAGTATAATTGAAACTATTGAGTCTGCAACAAGCACAGCCCAAGCAGTTTCAGCAGTGGCTTCTCAGGCCTTAGATAAAATAGAATTAGTAATCAATGCAGTAACATCTGATTTAACTTATGATGAACTAGACGAATTGACTTCATACGGTGTGCCTATAACTGATTTCAGAGATGGAGATAATGAGGTCGAATCTTATTGGTCTAACTTTTCAGAAGACTTTGAGTATTGTCCAGAACTAGTTGAAAATGGTTCAGTCAGAGAGGGGCTAATTCATTTAGGGATGTCTTCAAATGTATTTAATATAAGTGTGTTCAATTTTGGTAATTGTTTAAATTGTATCATTGACCCTCTTTATGGGGTAGGTTTGGATAACAACAACTCCTTACCAAGCAGTCTAGGTTTATTAGCGTTATATACATTCTCTGTTGAGAACAGAACTATAGATAGCACAGGAAACCTCAATGATTTTGTTGCTCCGACAAGTGGAATTACTTTTCCTTTTGAGAGTATGAATCGAAGTGGTGGATCCGCACTGACTAGTAATAAAGATAACAATGTTTCGACTGGTTTTACTGTAGGATTAACTACTCGAAATCCTTCCCCTGGAGATGCTACAGTAAATACTGTTCTTGTATCGATAATTAATTCTTCCTCAACTGTAAGTACCGTAAATGCTATTCTCGCTCTCCAAACGGGTCCATCTGGTTCTCAAAATAGGTTTAGGGCTAAAATTGATACAAGTACTGTTCCAAATACAGTTACTGCCAGTATAGGAGATACTTCTGATAAAAATTGGCATACATTTATAGTTGTTGTAAATACTACTAATTCAAGTATAACTGCCTTCGTAGACAACGCCAATCTTAACTCTAGTGTCATCTACTCTGGTGCAATAGACACAAATGCAAGTGCTTTAATTATTGGTGCTTTATTTCAGCAAGATAACGTTTTCTTTTATAATCGTACTCTTTCTGGTACAGAAGTCCAGGATATTATGTCTATGAATCTTTTTTATAATAAGAGTGATTTTAGTGCGAATTATACTGGTGCAATTCAGTCAAGGACTTCAGGAAATTTTCACAGGTGG
>ERZ1292623.1828-Hain-H51-01um-R1-1828-length-19857-cov-31_pt1 | contig 19857 bp, 18 predicted proteins | sample MGYA00564398_ERZ1292623 | MGnify/ENA primary metagenome ERZ1292623 (study PRJEB36523, sample SAMEA6512633) | groundwater metagenome | collected 2019-01-07 | study: AquaDiva: Metagenomics assemblies of 32 groundwater samples | reverse complement strand
AATCTTGGCCAATTTCGTTAATTGAAACTTTGGCGGTTGTTGAAGCGGTTTCAATTGTTGATAAAGTTGAACTGGTGTTGCTGATGTCAATGATTTTATAAGTTAAGGTTGAATCGTCGCCGTTGTAATCGGAAGATATATCCCAATTTAAATTTAATTCCATTGCGCTGGAGTCGTATTGGATGTCGAAATTTTCCGGCGCGGTTGGATTGATTCTCGGTTCGGGAAAATTTGAAGAATTTTGCGGTTTAGGCGTATTGCGAATTTCAAAATCAACCGCGTTGTCGGTGTCGCAGGCGTTGCCGAGAAATTCGCCATCGTTGCCGGCGCTAATACAGTGATCATTATTAGAATAAGCTTGTCGCTCTAAACTTTGGCCGGCTTCAATATCTTGATAAGCGACTTCGTCAATTATTTCACCGGAGTTATTGTAAAGAATTACAACATCATTATTGTAAGCCAATGGATTGGAAGTATTGGTATAAAAGAAATCAGGCAGGGTAGAAGTGGAATAATTTAAATACTCGGAATGGGCGATAAGGAAAAAACTTTTGGCCGCAATAGTGGAAGTGGCTGAAAAATTAGAAACTAAATTGATCGTTGAAGTGGAATTTTGCGAAGTTTTTCTTTTAAGCGACCAGCCGTCAAGGCTAATGGTTTCGTCAGTGGGATTATAAAGTTCGATAAATTCTTCGTTTGAGCGACCGACGCCATTACCAGCCATAATTTCACTAATAACTAAATGATTAACTTCTAATAATTGTGGTGTAGAAGAAGCAACCAAAATAATAGTTGAAGTCGCGGTTGACGAAGCGTTTTGATTATCGTGAACAATTAAACTTGTTGTATAAATTCCGGCTGTTGAATAAGAATGAGTAGTGGTTGCCGTAGAAATTGAAGAAGTCGCGTTATCGCCGAAATCCCACTGGTAAGAAGTGATTTGGCCGTCTGGGTTGGGGTCGCTCGACGAGGCAGCATTAAAAGTAATTAAATCACCCACTTGAGGATTTGAGGGAGCATAAACAAAAAAAGCGCTCGGCGCTTGGTTTGTCTGCGCCGATTGGCAGGTTTGCGTTTTCGGGCTTGGGCAGGTTTGAATTTCAAAATCCTGAGCGTTATTATCAGTGTCAATAAAAGTTGCTTGCCCTGAGCTTGCCGAAGGGTTTTGGAATTTTCGCTGGATGCTTTGGTTGGCGGTCGGGTTTGTTGGAAAAACCGCGGTTTCAATAAAATTATTTTGAGCTTCGCCCCAAGCAACGCTGTCAATAATTATGCCTGTGTCTCTATCGCCAAAACGTAAAGCGACGCCGTTGTTATTGCTGACGGTAATTGTAGTAGTCGCGTCAGGCGTTGTTGAAATATCCGTATAACCACTGTTGGTCCAGAGATAATATCCGTTTGCTGAAATGTAAGCATCGCTTGTCCAAGATTTTACACCTGTGTCGCTGGCGCCGGTTTCGGTTCTTTTAACCAAGCGATATCCGTTAAGATTAACCTGAAAATTATTGGGATTATACAATTCAATAAAATCGTTTTCTGTTTTGCCATCGCCGCCGGTGATTTGAACTTCAGAAATTAAGATTTTAGCCGGCGAACTGGTTGAGTTGGTTGAATTAGTTGTTGCTTGTTGTTGGACAAAACTACTTCCGCCGCCGCCGCCTCCGTTATAAACAATCATTAGAGCTGAATTTTCTTTTTTTGGAGTACCAAAAATACTATTTTGAGCGATGCCGTTGTAGGTGTGCCAAGATAAATCCGACGAGCGTTCCATTGTTCGTTTTTGGTCGTTGTCGCCGGCCGGCCAAAGCGAAGGCGAACCGGCTGTCAAAACTTCGTCAATTAAATTACATTGATGGTCAAACAATCTTAATCCTTCATCGCTGTTATTTAGTGTTCCGGAATAAATCAAATTAGCTGAAACACTTGGAACAGAATTGTCATTCATTCGCTCTAAAAGATAGAAACCATTGGTCGGAATTTTCGTCGCTTTGTCAAAAGTAATTTTAATTTTTTCCGATTTATCAATTATTTGCCAGCCGTTTAAATTAACTTCGCTGTTAGAAATATTTTTTAACTCAAACCATTCGTCAGTGGCGGTCAAACCAAAATCGCTTGAGCCGCCCATCCAGGCGACTTCGTTGATAATTATTTTTGAGTGAGAAGGGGATTGAGTAGTGGTAAAGGAACATTGTTTGGGAGTTATTGGTTGTAAATTATTGGTTATCGCGGTTGTTGTAGCGATTATTGCGGCTATAGTGGTTGTTGATTTAATTTGTTGGCTTGGCTGAATTTGTGGCTTTTGAATTATTTCATTATCCGCTTCTTCCTGAATTTGATTGGTAATTATTGCGACTGATCGAGGAGCTTGATTTATTTGTTGAGTATTGATTGTCAGCGGTTGATTATTCGAAAGCGGGTTTTCTAATAATTGATTATTTATGTTGGAGGTTTGAGTTTCCGTTAAACTAACTTGCCCGGCTGGCTGAAAATTTTGATTATCAGATTGTCCGTAAAAATAATTGCCAATAGAAGCGGTGATATTATTAATCGTAGAAACGGTTTGAGCAAAAAAAGATACAGTATTATTCCATAATTTATATCCTTCGCCGACCAAAGAAATTGCCGGAATATTGAATTTAGAAAAATTATATTTTAATACAGTGGTTTGATATTCTTTATTGACAATCGCGTCTTGAGCTTGCTTACGGAATAAATCAATCGCGCCAGCGCCGTGAATAACCGCTTGGCGGGAGAGGCGGGAGAAATAAGCGTCGATAATTGGATAATATTCTTCTCCATCTAAAATAGAATATATTTTTTTACTTTTATTATTTTCACTAATTGTATCTATAATCGCCAATATAAATTCTTTCCCATTCTCATCTTTACCATATCCAAAATTCCCATCATCTCTGATAATTTTCGGATTCTGATATTTTGGATCATTGATCGTATCTTTGGAGAAAAAATAATTATTTGAATAAGTGGCTAAAGAAATTAAATAATCTTCAATAGATTGCTTTATAATCGGCGATTGATTTTCCTTTTTAAGATTATTGGCAATATCTAAATCTTTTTTAATATTTTGGCGAGTGTATTTTTTGAGATATTCTTCATAAGGAGAACCATAATCTCCTGTTTCTTTTTCTAATTCGTGCGCATGAGTATCATTTCTTGTATGGTCCGGCACTGACTGGTCTTCTAAAAGATGAAGAGCATATCCCAAGGTTTTATAAGCTTCTTCTTTGTTGCCACTTGCGTAATATTCCAAACCTTTTTTCCAAGTGCGGTCTCCGCCATAGCGCGAATACTTTTGCTGAATTAAATTATTATTAACCCAGCTAACCGCTGAAATTGGATTTTCAGTAAATAATCCCGCGGTTGCCAAAGAAATCATTGTCGAAGGAGAAATTCTGCCAGCTTTCTCACCGGTCCAACCAATTTTATAAATCGGATCATAAAAATGGTTAATCCACCTTGGCGGAGTATCTTCTAAAATGGCTCCCTGAACAACCCATTCTTTCTCTTGGTTGGTTAATTGATTATTAGAAAAAGATAAATTGTAAAAATCAACTATTTCATCGGTAAGGGCGGGATGAGTGGTTTTATCGTCATAAGCAAAAGAATTATTATTTGAATAATTAAAAACTAAAGCAATAATTATAATTAAAGATAATAATAATTTCTTAAGCATAAAATTAAATTTCGATTATTTTCCAGATGCCGTTTGGATAAAGTTTAAAATTAACTAAAATTGGCTTTCTTATAATATATCCATTTTTATTTGTCGAAAAACTTCCTTGAGATTTTAAAGTTTGTTTTAATAAACTAATAATATTTAAAATATCTTCTCTTATACTATTTTTAAAACTCCTCAATTCCCCCTCCTGCTTATCCCCAATAAAATATTTACTCGCTAATTCATAATTTCCTTTTTCAACTGCCTCAATATACATTTTCAAGGTTTCCTGCGGGGTTTTGCCGCCATAAGTGTCTGCCATCGCTTTTTGATAATCTTCTTCCTCAAATTTTTTCAATGCTTCAACTGTTTGCTGAACTCTTTTTTGCCCTTGCCACAGATTATATTTTTCCCACAACCAAAAACTGGTGTTGATTAAAATAAAAACGCCGATAATCACGGCAAAAAATCCTACCACAAATTTCCAATATTTTTTTCCACGGGGTGAGCTCGCCGAACCATTCGGCTTTTCGGAATTTAAATTTTCCGAATTTTTATTTTGTTGAGTTTGCGATTCAGGGGATAATGTTTCCATTTGTTTTGTTATTTTTAATTTATTTTAAGTATTTAAAAAACTCGCCCCCTCACTAGGCTTAAATAAATTATAATAAATTTATTTTAATAAACAAGATTGAATCTGTGGATAACTTTTCTATATACCAAAATCTGCTATAGCATAAAATGGTATATAAAATTTTTTTAAAATATTTTTTATTTTAATTTTAAATAATCATAAATATTCAGCGTCGCTTTAATAGCGTCGCCGATGGCGATATTGATTTGAGCATATAAAACATCGGTAATATCTCCGGCCGCCCAAATGCCTTCGCAAGATGTTTTTTGAGTTTTACAATTAACGATAATTTTTTCTTTTTCATCGGTTTGCACTAGATTTTTAACTAAATAGGTATTCGGTTCGTAACCGATTTCCACAAAAACGCCATTCAATTTTATTTCTTTGATTTCGCCGGTTTTTTTATCTTCATATTTAATGGCGTTAACGAATTTATCGCCGATAATTTCTTTAATATTCGCCATGGTTATGATTTCTATTTTTTCCGAGGCTTTTATTTTTTCCAAAACAACAGGATCGCCTTTTAATAAATCGGAACGCCCCAGAAGATAAATTTTTGAAGCGTATGGCAAAAGGTCTATGGCGGCGTTAAATCCGGAATTACCGGCGCCGACAACCGCCACTATTTTATTTTTCATCAAAGGCGCGTCGCAAGTAGAACAATAAAAAACTCCTTTGCCTTCAAATTTTTCTTCGCCTAAAACTTTTAATCGACGGTAGCGGCTGCCCAAAGCGATAAAAAGAGTTTTAGACTCAAAAAATTCTTCATTATTTGTTTTAACCAGAAAATTCCCGTTTTGTTTTTCTATCCCCAAGATTTTTTTACCGTCTTTGATTTCAATATCCTCCTGAGCCCGCAAATGCTCTTCCATTTTTTTAGCCATTTCAAGTCCGGAAATGGATTTAAAACCGACAAAGTTTTTTATTTCAGAAGCGATTACCGATTGACCTCCGAAAGTGTCGGTGATAAGAAGAGTTTTAATTTTTTTTCTGGCGGCGTAAATTCCAGCTGCCACTCCGGCTGGTCCGCCGCCCAAAATAATAAGATCGTATATCATATCAAAAGTTTAAAAGTTTAAAAACTTAAAAGCAAGTTAATAAAAAATTCGCCCAAGTAAATACTGAGCGAATTTACCAATTACCAATTACCAATTACAATTTTAATGCTTTATCTATTTCCTGTCGATTAAAACCGATGATAATTTTGTTATTAATATCAATTACCGGCACGCCCATTTGTCCGGATTTAGCAATCATTTCTTTTTGAGCTTTTTCGTCGCCGGAGACATCGTATGTTTCATAACTGACATTTTTTTCTTTAAAATATTCTTTTGCCATTTCGCAGTAAGGGCAAGTTAAGGTGGTGTAAATTTTAACCATATATTTATTTAGGTATTGAAGATATTTGGGGTTTGGCGTCGAATAACTGCCATAAAGCGGAAATTGCGATTAAGATTCCGATAATCGCGTTGTTCCATAAAGCAGTGTCAATTTCGGAAAAGCCGAGAACCCATGGAGAAACCAAAATCCAAATGCCAAAAATCAATTGAGCCCAATTAAGATTTTTCATATTTTAAAATTATTTTGACGACCTTTTTTATATTATATCAAATAATTAAATAAAACAAAAAAACGAGCTTAAGATTTTCAAGCTCGTTTTTACAGAAAGTCTGAATTTATTTCGTCTAGCGAGGAACGAAATGAAAACAACAGTTTTCATCTCGTCCAAGCGACGACGAAACAAAGGTCAAAAATATCTCGGGGTTTTGCCCCGAGGACCTTTATTTCGTCTAGCGAGGAACGAAATGAAAACAACAGTTTTCATCTCGTCCAAGCGACGACGAAACAAAGGTCAAAAATATCTCGGGGTTTTGCCCCGAGGACCTTTATTGTCTGAAAGGCCGTCCTCCTCCAAAAGACTGTTTTGATTCTCGGAAGCAGTCGCGGCATTTAAGACGATCCGATTTTTCCGGATCCGGTTCAAAAGGAAGTTCGGTTATCGCGGCGCCGCATTTTCCGCATTTCCAATTTCCTTTGAATGTCTGGCGCTGAAAACCTCCTTGTTGACCTCCATCATTATTATAAGCCATTTTGTTTATTTTGCTTAACGATTTTCAATTAACACTGTTTATTTATTGTTAATTGTTGGTCGCTGATTGTTGGTTATTTTTCGTCCCTTTATTGTAGTTTACCTCGTTAGAAATAAAATGCAAATATCGTATTTTTTAACGGGGTTTATTTTTTATTTAAAGCTTCGTCAATAGCTTGAGAAAAAGTGGCGTAAGGATAAGCGCCTTGAATCATTTTGTCGTTGATGAAAATCGTTGGAGTGGAAGTCCGCTCCATTGCCGATTGGGCTTCTTTAATATCATTTTCAACTTCGTTGGCGTATTTTTTTGAATCAAAACAGGATAAAAATTCTTTAGTATTCATTTTTAAATCAGAAGCGATTTTTTCAAAAAGATTTCTATCTAAATTACCGTTATTTTCTTTATTGTCTTTAATTTCCGCTTCAAACAATGCGTCGTGATATTGCCAATATTTGCTTTGGTCTTTGGCGCATTCGGCGGCTTGAGCCGCGGCTTTTGATTCCGGCCCGAGAAAAGCTAAATCTTTAAGAACCATTTTCGCTTTGCCGGTTTCAACATAATTTTTGCGGATTAACGGTTCGGCTTCTTGGAAAAATTTTCCGCAGAAAGGACATTGATAATCGCTGAATTCAATAATTGTCACGGGCGCGTCGGGATCGCCCAAAATAACATCATCGCCGATTTGGAGTCCAATTGGTTGTTCGCCAGTTTTTTTATTTTCATCCGCCGGCTGGCGGATTGTATTTTTAACGCCGGTTGAATAAATTAAAGCGCCGGCGATTAAAATCGCCGCGATTAAAATACTGACAGGCAGGAGATAGTTTTGTTTTTTTTCTGTTTCCATAATGTCTATATTATATTAATATAATGTAAAATGTAAATATTAAGAAATAGCCACTATCCACTAGAGTATAGTTATTAGTCTAAACCCTAAACCCTAATTTATTATGTTTGAATATTCTACAAAAGCCTTTGTGCTGGATTCGGAAAATATAAATGAGTTTGATAAATTGGTTTATTTATACACGGAAGATTTTGGGAAAGTGGTCGCTAAGGCTAAAAGCGTCAGAAAAATCACTTCAAAATTGGCGGCCTATCTTGAGCCGTTTAATTTTATCAGAGTTCGTTTAGTGGGAAAAAATAATTTTCAAATCATTGATGCTTTGAATTTTGATAAAATGACCGTGTCGCCGCAAAATTTGGCAATTACGCAATTTATAAAAGAAACGACATTTGAGCTTCAACAAGATAAAAAACTTTGGCGATTTATTCGTCAGTCGGCGAAGGAAAATTTTTCTTACCGTCCATTATTGAAAATTTTTGGATTTGATCCTGATTTCGCCAGCTGTCGGATTTGCAACGGCAAACAGGCGGTTTATTTTTCCAAAAATGATCATATATTTTTTTGTCAAAAGTGCTCTTTCAAGGTTCCGAAAAATGAGGTAATATTAATTTAATCTCAAATCTACAATTAAAATTTTTTAAATCTTTTTATTTTTCAGATTTTATTTTTCAGATATATTTTTGAGATTCGACTTTTATTATGATACAAACACCTTGGCAAGAAGAAAAAAAATCAAAAAATGAAATTCCGGCGTTATCAAAAAAAATAAGCGGAATTGGCCGGTGGATTTTTTTGGCGTTGATAGCGGTGAGTTTAATAATGATGGCGGGCGCCGGTTTTTATATTTATCAATATTTTACCGCCCGCGAGGCTTCTTTTTCTTTAAAAGCGCCGTCAAATATTCAAATCGGCGTTCCTTTCAATATTGAAGTTGAATTTCAAAATAATTCCGATAAGTTATTAAAAGACGCGAAAATTTCAATGATTTTGCCGGAAGGAACGGCGCTTTTGGCTGAAAGTCCCGATAAACGGGTTTTAAATAAAAGTTTTGGCGACTTGGATAAAAATACGAGTTTTAGCGATAAAATTCCGGTTATTATTTTTGGGAACGAACAGTCCGTGAAAAAATTTGAAATTGTCGCTTCTTATTTTCCATTAAGTTTCGGACCAAAAGTTAATTTTGAAATGGCTAAAAGTGTTGAGGTGGCGGTTCGCGAACCCGGCATTAAATTGGATTTAATGGCGCCTCAAAAAGTTTTAAACAACGAGGATTTTGAAATTGAAATCAATTATCAAAATATCAGCGATATAGATTTTTCTAATGTTGAAATAGAACTTCAATATCCAAAAACTTTTATTTTTGGCAATGCCGATCCAAAACCGTCGGTTGGCGATAATTTTTGGAAAATCGGCAATTTGGCGAAAAAAAATTCAGCTAAAGCTGAGCTTGGTTCTGTCAAAACAATAGTATTTTCCGGAAAAATGATCGGCGCCGAACAATCATTTTTTGAAATTAAAAGTGTTTTAAGGGCGGAATTTGCCGGCCGAAAATATTTAATCGGCGAGAAAACGACCAGCGTCAATATCGCTTCCTCGCCTCTTTCTTTAAGCGTCAGTGTCAATGACCAACCGAATTATTTGGCTTTTGCTAATGATAATTTGAAATATAAAATTATTTATCATAATAGTTCTGATATCGGATTAAACGACGCGATTATTAAAGTCCGACTAATCGGTGGAATGTTTGATTTTGGGAGCGTTAGAACAAAAGGTTTTTTTAACTCAAAAGATAATATAATCACTTGGAATGCCGCTAATACTTCAGAATTGCGATTAATTTCTCCCGGCAGTCAGGGATCGGTTGAATTTGAAATTAAGACAAAAGAACTTTATCCTATTAAAAGAATTGGCGATAAAAATTTTGTTTTAAAAACGGAAGCGGAAATTTCTTCGCCGACGGTTCCTTATTATGTAACCAGCGATAAAACAATCAGTTTGACAAAATCGGAAATTAAAGTCGCGGGCGCCGCGGTTATCAGCGCGGAAGCGATTTTCACTAAGGGTTTTTCGCCGCCGAAAGTTAATAAGCCAACGACATATTTTATCCGCTGGGCAATCGTTAATTATTCAACGGATATTTCTAATATTGAAGTCAGGGCTTATCTTCAATCAGGCGCTCGCTGGACGGGTCAGATTAAAAGTAGTATCAGCGCCATTCCCATTTACAATGAAAGAACCCAAGAGGTTGTTTGGTTGATTGATAAAATTCCGGCAACTAAGGGAATTATTTCAAAGCCGGTTGAAGCGACTTTTGAAATTGAAGTTACGCCCAATATCACTCAAGTTAATCAAAATTTACCGCTTTTAAGCGAGACCGCATTCAGGGCTTTTGACGAATTCGCCAAGATTGAATTGAAAAGCGCGGTAAAAGATTTGAATGATCAGTCGTCCGTGTCGCAATAATCAGGATTTAGTCCGCCGGCTGGCGGATAGGATATAGAATTTAGGAATAAAAAAAATTAATTTTTAAAACAAATCAATGAATAACGATTTAATGACAAAAATAGTTTCTTTATGCAAGCGTCGGGGTTTTATTTTTCCGAGTTCGGAAATTTACGGCGGTTTCGGCAGTTGTTACGATTACGGTCCTTTAGGCGTTGAATTGAAAAATAATATTAAAAATGAGTGGTGGAAAGAAATGACAAGACGGCATGAAAATATTGTTGGTCTTGATGCGGCGATTTTAATGTCGCCGAAAGTTTGGCAGGCGTCGGGTCATTTGATGGCCGGCTTTGCCGATCCCCTAGTGGAGTGTAAAAAGTGCCATCATCGCTTTAGAAAAGATCATCTTAAAAACGAAAAATGTTCGGATTGTGGCGGGGAATTAACCGAAGAGAAAAAATTTAATTTAATGATGAAAACTTTTGTCGGACCGGTGGAAGACGAAGCCGCCGTCGCTTATTTGAGAGCCGAAACTTGTCAAGGCATTTATGTTAATTATAAAAATGTTTTGGATTCAGCGCGGCTGAAAATTCCTTTCGGCATCGCTCAAATCGGCAAGGCTTTTCGCAATGAAATCACACCGGGGAATTTCACCTATCGGATGAGGGAGTTTGAGCAGATGGAAATGCAGTTTTTTATTAAGCCGAGAGAGAGTAAAAAATGGTTTGATTTTTGGAAAGAAGAAAGAATGAAATGGTATTTGAATCTGGGAATTAAAAAAGAAAATTTAAGATTCACGGAACATAAAAAAGAAGAATTGGCGCATTATGCCAAAGCCGGCATTGATATAGAATACAATTTTCCATTTGGCTGGAGCGAATTGGAAGGCATTCACGACAGGGGTGACTGGGACTTGTCTAATCACGGCGAACATAGCGGAAAAGATTTGTCTTATTTTGATGATGAGATGAAAGAGAAATTTATTCCTCATATTATTGAAACCTCGGCCGGAGCAGATCGTTCAATGCTCGCGTTTCTTGTAGAAAATTATCGCGAGGAAGAAAAGCGCGTTTATTTAAATTTTACGCCGGTTTTGTCTCCTTACAAAGTCGCAGTGTTTCCGCTTTTGGCGAACAAGCCGGCATTGGTTGAAAAAGCCCGGGAAGTTTATCAGATGCTAAAAACCAATGATTTAACCGTCATTTTTGACGATCGTGGCAATATCGGTAAGCGTTATTATTCCCAAGATGAAATCGGCACGCCTTTTTGTATCACGATTGATTTTCAGACCTTGGAAGACGAAACAGTTACTGTTCGCGACCGCGATACCATGAAACAAGAAAGAGTAAAAGTCGGCGAATTAATAAGCTTATTTAGCTAATACCAAGTTATATGACTCTTCAAGAAATTTATAATTTAGCCGTTAAAATGGGAATTGGGGCGGATTTGCGGGGTCGGAAAGCGGTTTTGAAAAATTTAAAAAGAATTAAAGAAAAATACGAGAAACTTTCCAGCGACGAAAAAAAAGAATTTGATAAGGAAAAATTAACAAACCCTTTTTCCGACACCCGAATTTTAACCGGCGATCCAAAACAAAAAATCAAAACCGCTTATGTCGGCGTTGATATCGACAGCGGAGAATTGATGATTGCCCGATATCTGTCAAAGCATAACGGCAAGGAAATAGATTTGATTATTTCCCATCATCCGGAGGGAAAATCTTTGGCGGCTTTGGATGAAGTGATGCATCTTCAGGCGGAAGTTTTGGCGGATTACGGCGTGCCGATAAATATCGCCGAAAAGCTGATGAAACCGAGAATTGACGAGGTGGCAAGAGGTGTTTCGGCGTCTAATCATAATAAAACGGTTGACGCGGCCCGGCTTTTGGATTTTAATTTTATGTGCGTTCATACGCCGGCTGATAATTTAGTCGCCGGATTTTTAAAAAATTTGATTGAAAAGAAAAATCCGGAAACCGTCGGTGAAATCATAAAAATCTTGAAAGAAATTCCGGAATATAAAATCGCCGTTAGCCAGAATGCCGGACCGAAAATTTTTATCGGCAGCGAAGAAAATCATTGCGGAAAAATCGCCATTACTGAAATTACCGGCGGAACCAGCGGCTCAGCTCAAATGTATGAAAAAATGTCTCAAGCCGGTATTGGCACGATAATCGGAATGCATATGAAAGAAGAGCATAAAAAACAAGCCGAAGTCGCCAACATCAATGTCGTTATCGCCGGTCATATTTCTTCTGATTCTTTGGGAATGAATTTATTTTTGGACGAACTGGAAAAAAAAGGAGTTGAAATTATTCCGGCCGCCGGATTAATCAGAATAAAGCGAAAAAATAAATGACACAAAATAAAATTATTTTAGACAATAATTTGAGAATCATCACGGTTCCGATGAAGGATAGTTTAACGACTACGGTTTTGATTTTGGTTGAAGCTGGTTCAAAATATGAGACTAAAGAAATAAACGGTATTTCGCATTTTTTGGAACATATGTGTTTTAAGGGCACGAAAAAACGGCCGAAATCCATTGACATCGCTTCGGAATTAGACGGCATCGGCGCCCGTTATAATGCTTTTACCGGAATGGAATATACCGGTTATTACGCCAAAGCTCGGCCCGAGCATTTTGATAAAATTTTAGACGTTGTTTCCGACATTTATCAGAATCAAATTTTTGATTCTGAAGAAATCAATAAAGAGCGCGGAGTGATTATTGAAGAAATTAATATGTATGAAGATTTACCGATGAGGCGAGTTCAGTCGCTGTTCACTAATTTGCTTTATGGCGATCAGCCGGCTGGTTGGGATATTGCGGGCGAAAAAGAAGTAATTAAAAAAATAACTCGTGAAGATTTTATTAAATATCATAATGAGCATTATTTGGCTAAATCGTCTTTGGTGATAGTGGCGGGAAAATTTTCCGCCAAAGGCGGATCCGCCTCTGGTGGAGACGAAGATGAAATAGTTGAAAAAATTAAAACAGCTTTTATTTCTATTAAATCAGGCTTGAAAACTCCTAAAATAAAAACCATTGAACAGCAAAATAAGCCGAAAATTTTATTAAAACATAAAGAAACCGACCAAACGCATTTAATTTTAGGGGTTCGGGCTTTTGATATTTTTGACGAGCGGAAATACGCTTTGGAAATTTTGACCGATATTTTGGGTGGCGGAATGAGTTCGCGATTATTTCAAAAAATTCGGGAAGAAATGGGCGCGGCTTATTATGTTAATGCCGGCGCCGATCTTTTTACTGATCACGGTTATTTAGCGGTTTCAGCCGGCATTGATCATAACAAAATTGAGCAGGTAATTTTGGCGGTTTTGGACGAATTCCAAAAAATGATTTCCGAACCAATCGGCGATAAAGAATTTCAGCGCGCCAAAGACCATTTAATCGGTAATCTCATTATTGGCTTAGAAACTTCGGATCAATTAGCCGGATTTTTCGGCGGTCAGGAAATTTTAACTAAAGAAACAGTTAATCCAAAAGATTTGATTAAAAAAATTCAAGCCGTAAAAGCTGAAGAGATTATGGAAGTTGCTAAAGATATTTTTCAAAATCAAAAACTGAATTTGGCAATCATCGGGCCGTTTAAGGATGGAGAGCGATTTGAAAAAATTTTAACACTGCGTTAAAATGATTATATGAATAAATTAGAAATTTCTTGGTCAAGTTTATGGCGGATTTTTTTTATGCTTATTCTAGCGGTGGCGCTTTTTTTGGCAAAGGAAGTTTTAGTGATTATTTTCTTGGCGATTGTCATTTCTTCGGCTTTAGATAGTCCGGTTAGTTATTTGGAGCGGAAAAGAATTCCTCGCGTTCTCGGGACGCTTTTAATTTTTATAACGGCTTTGGCGATCTTATCTTTTCTTTTATATGCTATTATTCCGGTCGCGATTTCTGAATTTCAAATTCTTTTAACTCATGTCAGCAATCTTGAAATTCCGGTTTTTGGGTCGTTAGATATTTCTTATTTTAATGAAATAAATAAATATTTGGGAAATTTCGCCAATACTTTATTCAGCGGCGGCGCTTCATTATTGAATATTATTGTTTCTGTTTTTGGCAGTATTGCTTTTGTGGTTGCCACAACGGTTCTTTCTTTTTATTTAACTATTAATCGGGAAGGCGTGGAAATTTTTTTAAAAGCGATTTTGCCGTTAACGCATGAAAATTATGTGATGGAAATTTATCGGCGGGCGAGAAATAAATTGGGTTTATGGTTTCAGGGACAGCTTCTTTTAATGTTAATTGTCGGCTTAGTGGTTTTTTTTGGATTATTAATTTTAGGGGTTAAGTATAGTTTGATTTTGGGAGTTTTAGCCGGAGTTTTGGAAATCGTGCCGATGGCCGGTCCGATTTTTGCCGGCGTTATCGCTTTTTTGGCGGCGGTTTCCGAATCCTGGATTTTAGGCATTTATGTTATTATCCTTTTTTTTGGCATTCAACAATTAGAAAATCATTTCTTGGCTCCAATAATAATGAAAAAAACCATTGGCATTAGTCCGGTTGTGGTGGTAATCGCTCTTTTGGCCGGGTCGCAAATTGCCGGATTTGTAGGAATAATTTTGGCTGTGCCGACTGCGGTGGTGATTCAAGAAATAATCGCTGATTGGGAAAGGCGAAAATTAAGAACTCAAAAACTGGAAATTGAATGAGCAAATTTTATCTTACGACGCCGATTTATTACGCCACCGATAGGCCTCATATCGGTCACGCTTTTACGACTATTTACGCCGATGTTATTTCTCGGTATAAAAAAATAATCGGTTGGGATGTTTTTTTTATTGTCGGAACCGATGAACACGGCGCCAAGGTGGCGGAGAAAGCCGATAAAGAAAATAAAACGCCGCAGGATTTTGTTGACGAAATGTCTTCCTATTATAAAAAAGCTTGGCAGGTTTTGGATATTGATTATGACAATTTTATCAGAACAACCGAAGAACGCCATAAAAACGGAGTTCGGATATTTATTCAAAAACTTATTGAATCACAAAGCATTTATAAAGGGAAATATAATGGACTTTATTGCGTTGGCTGTGAAAAATTTTTAACGGAAAAAGAATTGGTTGACGGTTTATGTCCCGATCATTTAAAACCGCCGCAAAAAATAAGCGAGGAAAATTATTTTTTTAATCTGGAAAAATATCTTCCGGAAATTCAGCGGAAAATTATCGGCGGCGAAATTAAAATCAATCCCGAATCTAAGCGAAACGAAACTTTAAATTTAATTGAAACCGGTATTCCCAATTTTTCAATTAGTCGGGAAAAAGTCAAATGGGGGATTGATTATCCGGGGGATTCTAATCAGACAATTTATGTTTGGGTTGAGGCATTGATGAATTATATTTCTGTTTTGGATTTTCCGGATGGAGAAAAATATAAAAAATTTTGGCCGGCTGATCTCCATATAATCGGCGCCGATATAAATAAATTTCACACTATTTTCTGGCCGGCCCTGCTTTTGGCAATCAATGAGCCATTACCGAAGGAAATTTTTATTCACGGTTTGCTTATGGTGAATGGTCAAAAAATGTCAAAAACTCTTGGAAATGTAATTGATCCGATTTTATTGGTTGAAAAATTCGGTTCGGACGCCGTTCGTTATCTTTTGCTTTCTCAATTTCCGGCTTCCGGCCACGGCGATATAAAAGAAAAAGAATTCTCGGAAAAATACAACAGCGATTTAGCGAACGGCATCGGTAATCTTTTTGAAAGAATTTTCACGATGGCAAAAAACGCGGACTTGCGCGGATTTGACGCAGATTTATGCGGACAAGAAGCGGATTTATCCATATTAGATGAGGAAATTTTAGTTTTTTATCAAAAAATCCAAACTGATTATTCCCAAAAAATGGAAAACTATCAGCTTTTTGAGGCCTTAGCGATTGTTTTCTCTTTTGTTAAAAAATTGGACCAATATATTAATAAAAACGAGCCGTGGAAATTGATTAAAAACAAAAACCCCGAAGCCGATAAAATTATGAAAACCTTAATTTTTGGAGTAAAAAATATTATTGGCTTATTGAAACCGTTTATGCCGAAAAAAATGGAAGAAACGGAAAATTATCTTAAAAATTTAAATTCCCAAATAGAAAAATTAAATTTGTTTCCGAGATTGTCATGATAAAAATAATAGATACCCACGCCCATCTTAATTTTAGAGCTTATCAAGAAGACGCCGACGAAGTAATTAAAAGAGCTTTGGAAAATAATATTTGGATGATAAATGTCGGCGCGGCTTTTGAAACTTCAAAAAAAGCGGTTAAATTGACTGAAAAATATCCGGAAGGAATTTTCGCGGCGGTCGGTTTGCATCCAAATCATATTGAAGACGAAAATTTTGATTATGAAAAATATAAAGAATTAGCGCGGAATGAAAAAGTTGTGGCGATTGGCGAAACGGGATTGGACTATTATCGAATCAGGAATAATGAATCAGGAATTATGGAGAAACAAAAAGAAATTATCAAAAAACATATTGAATTAGCGGTTGAGTTAAACAAGCCGTTAATTATTCATTGTCGCGAAGCGCACGAAAAATTAATTGATGTCCTTAATTCTCAATTCTCAATTCTAAATTCTCCGGCTGGCGTTATTCATTGTTTTTCCGGCAATTTAGAGCAAGCGAGAAAATATCGCGAATTGGGATTTAAAATTGGCTTGAACGGCATTATCACTTTTAGCCGAGATTATGATGAAGTAATTTTAGACATGCCGCTTGAAGATATTTTGCTGGAAACCGATTGTCCTTATTTAACTCCGATTCCTTATCGCGGTCAAAGAAACGAGCCGAGCTATATCATTGAAGTCGCTAAAAAATTAGCGGAGATTAAGAATTTGCCGTTGGAAAAAATCATTGAGCAAACCAGCCAGAATGCCAAAAAAGTTTTTGCTATTTCATAATTATATTTACATTTATTATTTATTGCGTCTAGCGAGGAGCGAAATGGAAAAGTACTCTTTTACATTTCGTCCGAGCGAAGACGCAAAAAAGGTTAATACCGCGCAGCTTGCTGCGCGACTGAACGAGCGAAGCGAGTTCCAACAATACCTCGGGGCTTGCCCCGTTAGAGACGGAACGCGCTCTAACGGGGCTTGCCCCGAGGAACCTTTATTGATTACAATATAAATAATGTATGATGTAATCACTATCGGCACGGCGACGCGGGATGTTTTTTTAACAAGCGCTTTTTTTAAAGTTTTAAAAGACCAAAAACATCTTTGTTTTGCTTTGGGTTCAAAAATTGAAATAGAGCAATCGTTTTTAACTGTCGGCGGCGGAGCAATAAACGCGGCAACCACTTTTAGTCGTCAGGGTTTAAAAGCCGCGACCTTGATTAAAATCGGGCAGGACGAATCCGCAAAAGCGATTTTAAAGGAATTAAAAAAAGAAAATATCGCGCCTTTTGCCGTTATTGAAAAAAATGCTTCAACGGCTTATTCAACAATTATTTTATCACCGACCGGCGAACGAACAGTTTTAGTTTCTCGCGGCGCTTCGGAAGATTTAAAAACGCAAGAAGTTCCTTTTGACAAGATTAAATCTTCTTGGGTTTATATTTCGCCGGGTAAAATTTCTTTTGAAGTTATAGAAAAAATTTTTAATTATTTTTTTGAAAATAAAACTTTAATCGCTTTTAATCCTTCCGGGTATTTTATCGGAATGGGAATGAAAAAATTAAAATCGCTTTTGGCAAAAACAAAAGTGTTGATTTTGAATCGCGGCGAGGCGGCGAATTTAACCGGAATCAATTATCAAAAAGAAAAAGAAATTTTTAAAAAACTGGATGAAATTACGCTTGGCATTGCGGTAATGACTGACGCCGAAAAAGGAGTTTTGGTTTCAGACGGCCATAAAATTTATCAAGCCGGCATATTTTCTTTAGAAGGCGGGAAAAAACATATTATTGATCGAACCGGCGCCGGCGACGCTTTCGGCAGTGGTTTTATCGCTGGATTGATTCATCAAAAAGAGAAATGCGAGAAAGGGTTGTGTCAGCCTTATAATATTGAATACGCCATTAAATTGGGATCGGCTAACGCCACTTCGGTAGTAGAAAAAATCGGCGCAAAGGAGGGAATTTTGACGAAAAAGGAATTTGAAAAAAATAAAAGGTGGAAATATTTAAAAATCAAGGCAGTGTCATTATGAACGATTTGACATTTTAATTTTTAATTTTTTATGATGAATCCCTACGAAAAAATATCTAAAATTCTTCGAACAGATAAAGACACCGTTCGTTTGCTTGAAGAAAAATTAAGCGCTTCAACCGGAAAGAAAAATGTAATTGAAAAAATTGTTGAAGAAAACGAAACGCAGATTAGAAGCCGGCTTGATTTTTTGGGAATTGGCAGGAAAATCACCGCCAAAGAAATTTATGACGCTTTAATCAGTAAAATTGAAGCTGATGACAGTAAATTATTTAAAGTATTGGGATCGCCGTTGGTGACGGCTCCGAACGATTGGCAGCGTGTTTTAAAAATCGCTCAATCAATTGCCGGCAATCCAAAGGGTTTTTTTCTTAAAAAAGAAAAGGCTGTTGAATTTTTAAAAAATCAACCGCCATTAAAAATTCTTGGAGCGCTGGGGTATAAAAGCGTTGATGAGATGATTAAAAAAGAAAATATTTTTGAAATTTTCAGCGCTTTGAGATTTGTTGAGGGAAGCGATTGGTTGAATAAGATTTTTTTTAAACAATATGAAAATCTTAAGTCAAGCGATTTTGAAGAAAGAGAAATCGAAGTCTTGGCTTTGCCGGAAAAATGGGCGAAAATCGCTCAAGAATTTATTGGGCACAAAAGACACAATATCAGCCATTTAAAAGAATTAGGAGTGATATATGTTATTTCTTTGTCTCTGGAAATTTCAGGAGAAACTTTGCGGAATTTCGCCTTGATTCTTCACTATTTTAACGAAGTGCCTTTTTATTCCGATCTAATTAAAAAATTTAGCGGCGATGAAAAATCATTTGCTAATAATGTAATATCTTTGTTGCGCGGTGATGTTATTGATGAGCGTTTGTCTCTTTTAACCGGCGGATCAGAGAAAACTCAATGGCTGATTATTCAAAGATATTTGGCAAAAGACGATGAAAATGACTGGCGGTTATTTGAACCTCATCTTAATCCCGAAGCTCTTCATTGGGAAAAAGCCGAGAGAATGCTGGTAAAAGCCGGCGAATCTCTTGATCATTTTTCCAGCGATATGTCTTTTTGGCAGGATTTAAATTGGGTCGGCGATTATTTTAAAACCGAAACCGGCATTGATGTTTTAACGAGTTTTAATTTAGTTGACACGGCGATGTCTTTAGTAAAAGAGAAAGAATTAGTTAAATATCTTTATCATCACCAAGAAGCTCTATGGAATAAAATTTTCATCGAATATTTCGGCGAGGAAAAAATGGAAGAAATAATGAAAGAAAATATTATTAAAGGATATTTTGAGATTTAAAAATATTAAAAATAGAAAAAAATAAATTAAATTCAAAAATACGCTTAACTTCCCTAGGCACTTCCCTATAGGGAAGTGCCTAGGGAAGAGATTGAATTTAATATACGGAAATTAAATGAAAATATGATTAATATTAAATTAATTAAGTAAGACAGATTAGTAAAATAGATTTATGAAAACATTTGAACGTTTTAAGTCGAGAAAAGAATGGGAAAATTATCTTGTAGAAAACTTTTTAGAAACAGTGGAAAAGATTGGTTCTCAACAAAAAATAGTAAGCTTTTTGGATAATTTGTTGAGCGATGAAGAAAAAAGAGATATCTCACGAAGATTGGCAGTAATCGCTTTATTAAGAGAAGGGAAGACTTATAAAGAAATCAGCGAGATTCTATGGATTTCTCCTGGTACAATCAGCGCTATTAAGAAAACCTTATTGAATTATAAAAATTACAGAAGCAAACACAGTCTTTACGGGAAGAATGTAATAAAAACAGAAGCTATACGAAAAATGAAAGCGATACCGCCGGAAACCTTTTTTGATCATCTTGCTAAAATTAAATGGCCAAGAATTGCTTATGTAAGAAAAGAAAGGCCAAGTAGAAAAAACTAAAAAAGATTAAATCATCTTACGCTTCCCCATAGGGAAGCGTAAGATGAATTTAAATTATGGGAAGATATTTGGGACAACATTTT
>ERZ1292623.319-Hain-H51-01um-R1-319-length-53225-cov-34_pt1 | contig 19863 bp, 46 predicted proteins | sample MGYA00564398_ERZ1292623 | MGnify/ENA primary metagenome ERZ1292623 (study PRJEB36523, sample SAMEA6512633) | groundwater metagenome | collected 2019-01-07 | study: AquaDiva: Metagenomics assemblies of 32 groundwater samples | reverse complement strand
TGCGTCAGCACGAGGATCAGGATGCTCCCGAGTGCGGAAAGAAGCGAGATGCGCTGCACAGGGCCATTCTCAACAACCTGGGCAAGTTCGGCACCACGGACGACAGCCGCATGCGGGCCATCCAGCAGGTCCGCGAGCGGATCAAGCAGGGCCTACCGCCGTTTTAAGAGCGCGCGGATGATCAAATACCCGCCCGCCGAGTACCCGGCGAGCCTCAAGAACGGGTGCTTGCCCGGGATTGCATAGGTTCCCAGGAGTATCGTCGCGCCACCGACCAGAAGCGGGAACTTCGAGTCCAGTGGTGATACAGGTTCCGGTATCGTTTGTTCCAGTTGAGCCTCGAGTACTTCATTCTTAGCCTGGGCAACTTCGAGTGCGGCCTGCGTTTCTGCAAGTTTTGCCTGGGCTTCCAGTGCTTCACTCGTCAGTTCTTTGGTGAATGCCCTGGCCGTACGGAGCTCAAGCTCCATCAACTCCTTATCGATTTCAGATTCGTTGACTTCTGCGTTGCGTTCGGCCAGTAACTTCTCGAGTCTCACGATACGCTTCCGGAGCTTCTCGATCAGTCCCGTGCGTTCGGTGAGCAGATCCAGGAGATGTTCTTTGGGCGTCTTGGGCTTGACCGAAATAGACTCGAGTCCGCGGCCGGGAAGTCCGTGCAATGCGACTTTCTTTCTGGGTCGTGCGATTGGTACGACGGAAGCGCCGCCGCCTGGATAGGGCGGATGCTGCGGGTTCTGTTCGAAAGCCATGCTCCAGGTGGCGCCGCCGTCAGGGTATGTGCCGCCGGTGGGATTAAAGACGAAATCTCGCTCCCACGAAGCCGATCCGCCCGCGATGATCCCGCCCTCAGGATCGTAAACGATATGGATCATTGCGCTTCCGCCGGCTGTCACGCCGCCGGTCGCCCGCAATGTCATCGCGAGTCCTGGATGACCCGTGGTAGAAGCACCGCCCTGTGCGCCAATTCCGATCGATTTGCCGGGCGTACCGGTAGTAGCTGCGCCACCCTGAGCAACCAGACCGACTCCCAAGGCGGCTCTACCTGAGGAAGTAGCCCCTCCGAGCGCGTTGTACGTGACTGCGAGCCGGGCCGATCCAGAAGTTGTCGCGCCCCCAGCAGCTGCCAGCGTGTACGCCTTGGTTGGGGTGCCGGATGTGACCGCCCCACCGCTCGCATTACGTACTTCACCCAGTGACGCCCCGCCTGATGTCGTTGCTCCGCCGGTCGCGTTACGCACTTCGCCCAGGGTCGCCGCACCTGAAGTAGTGGTCGCGCCTTGAGCTCCAATGGACATGGCCTTGATCGGCGTGCCTGTCGTGACACCGCCACCGAGCGGGTTGAGCGTGATGGCTTTTGTCGGAATGCCTGTCGTAACGGAACCGCCGGACGGCACAGTTGTCCACAGAACAACTCCGCCCGTCGTGACCGCGCGGCCCGTGCCCAGCGTGATGCTGGGGGCAACCGTGGCGCTTCCGGATGAAACGGCTCCACCTTCGGCCGTGTAGTCGATATGTACGGGAGTGGAGCCGCCCTGAGAGGCCTCGTTACGATTCTCGTCGTCGAAGAACTGGTAGAATCCCTTGTTGAAGGTGCTCATTAGGTACTATCCCGTCCCACGGGCTGGTACCACGACCGGGTTGCCCCGTCGATCGTGGCCTGGACCTTGGCGATATACGATGCGCCGAGGACAATCAGGTTGGCCCCCGTGGCATCGTACTTGTAGAGCCCTGTGCTTGCGACCTGGGTGAGTGCCGTCGACGCGATAAGATCCGATCCATCGGTTGCCTTGATGACTTGTATCGTAGGGCTCGTAATTCCCGACGTGACGGGTTGTGCATTCTTGAAGTAAATGATCGAATAGCGATCAGTTACAGCGAGCACGTCGTTGAAAATCCACACCTTGGCCTGGTAGCTATCCAGTTGATCTGCCAGTAAGACCTGACAGTACACGTCGGCCGGGTCGGCAGCGGTCCCGGTGGCATGAAGAATCAGGCCGCCTTGGGTGTTTGTATCGGCCGCCGTTGGCGTCAGCTTGTACCAACCGTTGCCCACTTCGGCCGTAGTTCCGGCCGGTGATCCAAAAGCTCCGCCATTTTTGGATATCGTTACGGTAGGCGACAGGCCCGTCTTGGGCGTGACATGGTCCGTCGAGTCGACCATGAGGAACAAGATGACCTTGGTCGCATTACCCTGTTCCAACAGCAGCATGTTTAGCTCTCGGCGAAGACGCGGGAGCGACTGACCCCGATTGAACCGCCGCCACCCCCGGTCACTTCAGCCGTCAAGTATACGCTGATTTCGAACTCGCCGGAACCTCCGCCGTTCACACGCTGGAGGATGGCGATTCCGTCACCCTCGCGCAGAAGGATTTCGGATACATCCGTATTATCGGTCTTGAAAAGTTGATGACGGCGCGTCTGGAATGCGAGAAGCCCGCTGGCGAGTCCGGCCGAGATTCCGAATGATGCATGAACGTCACGGCGGTACGGGATGTCCCCCTGTCCGCGCGGACGATGAAACTGAAGCGCGTCGATATTGGACTGGGTGATTCCAGCGCCGGCCTTGATTTCGACGCCCGAACTGAGCGCGGTTGCGGTAGTGTCCATGGCGATCGGCGTCACGTCGGTACCGCCATACGCTTGCGAGATCGTTTCGATGCCGAACGCCACTAGCCTGTCGTCGCTACGGACTTCCTGCGCCTCAATTCGACCAATAGTCAGGACGACGCCAGAGCTCGCGCCATTGAAGACCCCCCAGACGGGCGAGGCCGCGGATGGCGTGGCAGCAAAAGTCGAAATATAAGTGGCGCCACCGACATTGATCCAGACTCTGAACTGCATTCGATAATTGGGTCCCATGACGTTCGACGTCAGCAGCGCCAATCCCTCGCCTTCGCGCAGGACATATCCCTGCTCTTCGGCGTCGCCCAGCGAGAAGCAGGTGGAATTGGATTTGGCGCCCATGCCGGATCCCCATCTCGATATATACCCACGCAGGGCTACGGCGGGCGACATGAAGGGTCCGGTAAAGGCCCTCCGCAGCGGGCCGCCGGCGGCGGTAAACGTGTAGGGACGCATGACGACCGTGACCTGGGACGGTAAGGAGGACGATGTGGAGTCCATCTTGGTCGGGGTGACCGCCGTCCCGCCGGTCATGGCCGACAACCTCTGGATGGTCCAGTTCGTCGCCGTGGCCGAAGTCCTGGCAACAAGCTCGTTGATCTGGATGTCTTTCAGTCGCAGCCGGCGATTCGAGCCCGTTTTATTCATGATCGATAGCGCAGATACGAGTTCAACGTACGGCGGTCCGGGAGACGGCGGGATGCCTTCCGTGGCGAAGGGATTATTCTGGAGCTTGGTGCGGACGAGGAAGGTATCCGCCATGGATCACCGGCGTTCAATCTGCGCGACCTGGCCTTTATCATCGGGAACGATCTCGCCGATGAGCCAGTTGGCACTCGCGCGATCCTTCGATGTCAGGTCCTGCTTCTCGGCTGCCGCTGCAAAAGCCGCGTCCGCAGTCTCATGAGCCAGGGATACATAGAAGACTGTGCCGTCGATGAAGGCGACGAGCCTGAGATCGTTTCGGATTGCCCAGATGTCGTCGAGTGTCATCCGCTACTCTTTGGTGAATTCGATCCAGGTGTCCAGGAGTCCGGCCGCGCCAGTCGTATTGAAGACCAGGAACATCTGGTTCTGGCGCAGATTGAGCGGCTGGACGGCCGTAGAGTCGCCGTACCCGGCATCGAAAATGATGTTGAGCGGGACGAAGGTCTCCATCTCGTCGTTCGTGGCCGTCGAAATCGCCGCTTCATCTGACGACCAGAAGACGCGCCGGAGTGTCAGCGCAGTGCCAGCGATGGTCCCGGCATGGCCGTACACCGCGGTCGTCGGCAGCGTGTTGGTCGTGTCATGAGAAGTCGGAGTCACCGCCGTAGGAGAGGTCAAACCGGGGCTCCCCGTCTGGTACGCCCGGGCTTCGAGCTGGCAGAGGACGCCCGTGACCGCCGCCGTCTGCGCGTTCAGAAGTCCGCAGCGACGAATCTTGAGCTGCTCGGTGGCATGCTGGTTCAGCACCGCGCCCATATTCTTGGCCGCGGCAAAGGCAATGGCGGGGTAATAACAGGTAAAAGTCTGGGCCACCGTACACCTCTAGTAAATAATGCGGTCCTGCATCCAATCTTGCGCCGGTCGCACCGACTGACGAATCGAGTCTGTCGTCAGAAGCTCCAGTAACCGGATAGCCCGATCGCGCTCATCGCCAGATTTCATGGATCGTACCTTATCGAGCTGAACTTTCTTATGAAACTGGATGGCCCGGTCAAGCTCGGTCGGCGACAAGCCGATGGGCGTTTCGATAATCCAGCCATGCTCACGGTGATGGTAGATCCGGGGCGTCAGCATTAGGCTTTAGGCGTCCACTTCGGGTCCATGGTCACGAGTCGCCGCGACGGGATCTGTTCCTTGTCAAGCAGCGGCACGAGTTCCGAGTTCTTCACCCAGATGAGATCGCCTGCGAAACCGCTGGTGTTCACGAATTCAACCCGGACGTAAAGTCCGTCTTCGCGAGCGTCCACGGCGACGGCGATTCCCGGGCGGGTATGACCGGCATGGAGAACCCACTGGCCGGTACGCGGTTGGCCGCGGCTGAATTTGGAGTTCATATCAGTCAAGCTGGATGCGAATGTTAAGAGTGAGCGAATCGCTTCCGTTAAATACCTGGCCAGGGCTCGCGAACATACGCTCGGCCCAGAGAATTGTCCCAGCGGTGACCTTGATGATGAAGTACCCGACCACGGTGCCCGTGGCGCTGAAGTTCCAGGTCTGGCCGGGATAGGTCTTCGACGTGACGCCCGTCGCTGTGCTTGCCGCATTCCAAGTAGCACGGACCAGGTTCACTGCCGCATAACCGCCAATGGTGGCTTCCGTATAGGTTGCCGCGGTATCGCCTTCGGCGGGAGTCACGTCGTTCGAGTACAGTTTGAGGACTTGGGCCTCGGGTGCTGCATCCGACAGTGCCATGTCCAAGAAGTTGCGTTCGCCGGCGTCCGGTAAAAGCAGTGTCATGCGAATAGCTTATAGTTTTAGGGTCTAAAATCCAAGAGCGTCGCGAGTATTCAAGTTGTCTATGAAGAACTACAACCCTTGCGGCAAATGCGACCGGCTGATGCCCCGTGGGCGTAAGGGCCTGTGCCGGATCTGCAAGGCGAGATGGATCAAAGCTAAGGAGTCTCATGACCGACCCCGAGAAGATAGCCTACCTGCAAAAGGCGCTCGACGAGATCCGGGCGCTGACGTTCGATGACTGCTGGGAAGAGCATTATTACGACTTCGAGTACTGCCGTAAGGAAGAAGCCCGGGACTGGGCGAAGGTCCAGTCGACCGCGGCAAATGCACTGAGAAAGACGAGGTAACTATGAGTGGTGGGAAGTCCGCCTGGATCGAATTAAGCAAGCCTTGCGAGAAGGCCGTCTGCGCAGAGATACGACGGGAGTTGGTCGAACTCCACGGACAGGTACGGATCGCGCTCATCGATACGATGAGCGGCCGACCACAGTGCCGTGGCTGTTATGCGTATCTCGACAAGCCGGATGCACATACGGATACATGCTGGGCGGCGGATACCTTGAGGAAGGTCATGCCATGAGTCACAAGAACCACCGGCGCAAGAACAAGTTCAAGAAGCCGTACCGGGGCCCACGCGCAGTCGACCCGAGTTGCCGCAGCCACGGCGGGTGCCCGGCGTGTACGAGTAGCCGACTGCGGGCGGACGAGCGGCGGAAACTACCTGTGGAGGACAAATGAGAGACCCAAAGCGCATCGATCGCATCCTGTCCAAGCTCGCGACGTACTGGAAGATGAACCCGCACTTGCGACTCGGCCAGGTCGTTTCCGACCTCTGTGCCTATGCTGGACAGAATAAAGGCATCCCAAAGGGTCCGGTGTTTTACTTAGAAGATGATGAACTCGAGAAGGCGATCATGTACGAGCTCGGCTGGGAGGACAAGCAATGACACCCGAGAAGATCGCCTGGGGTCACTGCGACAAGTCAGCGTTGTGTTCAGTTGAAACGCTCTGCACATCCTGCAAGGGCCTCGTGAAAGACATCCAGAAGGCGCTGGACGCTCAGCAGGAGAAGTTCCTCGAGATGGTCTTCAACCTGACCCACGACGAGAGCGGGCTCGCCGAAGGCGATCCGCAGGCGCGCATGATGGCGGTTGTTGGCGACATGATCGAGCGCAAGATCCGTGGAAAACTTTTAAGGCTAAAACCATGAAATCACTCGAAGAGATTCACCAGGATCTCTGCTCCTCGAAAGGTTGTCCAGGAACGGAATGTTCGTTCCTGAATGCGATCGACCTGGATCGCGCCAATCGGCTCGCAGCTGAGCGCAATCGCTGTATCAAGGTAGCCCATGAACATGAGATCAATAATCGTCTTGCTTCGACGCAGAACGTCGAGATGACTGACGAAACCCGTGCTCGACTCAAGTACGCAGGAGAAGTCGCGAAAGAGATCGAGGAGGAAATCCGTAGCGGTGTTGTCTACGGCGCAGGAGCCAGCCCTCAGGAGATCATAGAAAACGAGCGCAAGCATCTGGCCACGGTCGTGTGCCACGACTGCAAGAAGGGCACCGAGCTCGTGAAGGATCTCAACGGTCGGTACTGCCATCGCACCCGGAAGCACGATTGGCTCGATGACTGCTACGCCGCGGAGATCCATGATCTTCTTCGGACGACGGCTTACCAGATGAAAGAGGAGGATGCGGGCGCATGAGCAAGATCAAATACAAAGGCGGCTGCGCGGTGATGCTGAAGCTCCCGGAACATGACCAGGTCGAACTGGACAGCCTGAGGGTGCAGGCAAGACAGAGTGAGGAGCGGAGTGACTGGCGGATCCTGCCGCCCGAGACGTACCACCTGACGCTCCAGTTCGTTGGGCGCGACCTGTCGAGCGAGAAGATCTCGCGCGTGGTCTTCTCGACGTTCCTCTTTGCCGAGGACGAAGCGCCGTTCCAGATCGAATTCACGGGCGTAACGTCGGTCAATCGGACTTCGAAGGGCTCGTATCTCGTCGCGCAGGTCATCAAATCCAACAACATCCTTCGCATGAGGGAACGGATCCTGGATAAGTTCGCGCAGATGGACGTGAAGGTCAAAGACGGCTTCGGTTTCAATCCGCATGTCACGATCGCAGAAGCGGACCCCGGGCGCGCCTGGCCTGGTGAGTTGCCGACCAGCAAGTCATTCTCCGTGGATTGCAATGAGCTCGTCCTGAAGTACGGGGCACGCCGGATGTCAATCGACCTCTAGGAGAACCTATGCTAAGCAAAATCATTTTTCTGGCCTCTGTAGTCATCGGAATCATCGTGGGTGCGCTGCTCTTGCGGTGGCGCACTAACAGGCCGTGCTGGCTCTACGGGCATGATAAGCGGTATCTGGCGCTGCGGACGACGGGGTGTGTATCGGCAAGTCATCCGAACGCCGACGGCAGGGGATTCTCATGCATGAGGGTATATCCCTTTCATAAACACCAGGATGGTGACAGGAACATCTACATCGTCCGCTGGGGCTGTCGTAAATGTCCGGCGCTCGGTGAAGACTGCCTGGACAATAAGCAGGACTGGCGTATCGAGCACGAGGCGCTCGTGCCGGACACCAAAAAGTGGGCGAACTGGAGCAGGTCGCAGGACGAGGGACAGGGAGGTCGCTAATGTCGTACATGCACATCGAGAGCCTATATCGCAATCCGGACATATTTCTAGTGGGGGATTGCTTCTGTCTCGAGAAGATCCACGGCACGTCCGCGCACATCACGTGGAAGAAGGGCGAACTCAAATTCTTCGCCGGCGGGACGAGTCATGAGAACTTCGTCAAACTCTTCGATGTTCAGGGCCTGACCGAGAAGTTCAAGCTCTTGGGGCACGACTCGATCGTCGTCTTTGGCGAGGCGTATGGCGGCAAGCTCATGGGCATGCGCGATACCTATGGGCCCAATCTTAAGTTCGCGGCCTTTGACGTCAAGTTGGGTGATCGTTGGTACTCGGTCCCGGGTGCCCATGATATCGCGAACAAACTTGGGCTCGAGTTCGTGCACTACAACCTGTGCACCACCGACATAGCCTCACTCGACCGCGAGCGCGACGCGCCGTCCGAGCAGGCCAAACGCAATGGCATCGTCGAGCCGAAGATCCGCGAGGGAATCGTCATCCGGCCCATTATTGAGGCCAGCAAGAATGGGGTTCGCATCATCGCCAAGCACAAGCGCCCCGAGTTCATGGAGACGAAGACGCCGCGCGAGGTGGACCCGGCGAAGCTCAAGGTCTTGACCGACGCGCGTGAGGTCTCCGATGAGTGGGTGACAAGGCAGCGGTTACTTCATGTACTGGACAAGAACCCGGCGACGAGCATGAAGGACACACCGAACATCATCCGGGCCATGATCGAGGACGTGAAGCGCGAAGGCGCGGGTGAGATCGAGTGGAGCAAGGATGTCGAGACGGCGATCGGTCGGGCTACCGCGGCACTTCTGAAGGCGCATTTCAAGTCGCGCGAGATCGAGCCATTCACCCGTTAGTCACAAACGGCTTTGTCATTTCTAGAGAGAGGTAATCATGTCCGAACACGTTCACGTCTTCACGTACGGGTCGAATCGATGCTCGGGCTGCAACGAGTACAAGCGCGTGTGTTGGACAATCACTCCCGAAGGACCTCACCAGTGGGGACCTCCCAGGCATTACCACGCAGATAACCTTACTTCAGACCGGATGTTCTGCCATGGCTGCGGATTGGCAGAGAATCGGGCAAATGACTGCGATCACGCTGTCGACTTCAGCGCTGCACCGGACGTAGTGGACCAGCTTGGCAACTGGCACTGGTGTACGAAATGCCAGAAGACGCTCGTCTCGAAGCCCTTCGGCCACGACTTTCCGCTGGTCGTCGAGAACATTAGCCCGCGCCGTAACGACTATCCGAAGGGGGCTGTCAAGCGCCTGGCGGCTGACGCCGAACTGACTCCCGGGTTCTGGACGCTCGACGAGAAGGGCGTGTACCTGCGGTGTATCCGGGTCGGCTGCGGACGACTGCTCGATATCTCGAAGTCGCTGGGCGGCCGTATCTGCGTTATGTGCTCGCACTGTGATGGCCATTACTTCGTGGTGCTCGAAGGCGAGACGCATGAGGACTTTGTGCAAATGAATCGCATCCAAGGGACGGTGTATGCACGGAGGATCCCGAGATGAGTGAGCGTCTGGACCGGGCTCGAAGGCTTTTTGTTGCGGGCACAATGTCCAGAGGTCTGAATACAGTTTTTCACTTTCAGCACGCAGACGAAGTGCTTTACCTGAAAGCGGATAAGGGCGTGGATGGCGTCCCGTTCGGACAGTGGAAACAAGTCAGACAAAGAAGGGCCATTCGCTGCCCGAAGCTTCTCTGCGGAAAGATCCTGATGGTCACGGTCTCTAGGAACTATGACCAGCCCCAGGAATGCAGAGTCTGCCCGCACTGCAATGCGCACTTCTGGATCTATTTCGACAACAAGACCCTGGCGGAACTCAAAGCTGAATACAAGCGAGAGGAGAACGCATGACACTCGAAGAAGCACTGACGACCATCATCAACAACGGGATCGCCGGCGCCAAAGCCGACTATACGCGTCCCGACCAGAAATCGAAGCTCGAGGGCTCGATCGAGGGATTCGAGGCCTGCCGCGGCAAGGACGTGGCCGGGATGATCGAACTTCTCACGGAGACCCGACGTAAAGCCCAGGAAGCCTTCCGCCGGGTCCATGAGAACGAGATATCGGACGACGAGTACTGGAAGATTCGCTGTTTCGAAAGCGAAGTCGAATGGACGGCAAACTGCTTGAGCGCGATCCTGGTCAACGAAGGGCACGATCCGATCGTTCCACCGACTGCCCGTGCGGCGATAAATGTCGCGCGAATCATTGGAGTCAAAGATGAATTTCAACCTTAAGAAGCCGTGCGACAACTGTCCGTTCCTGAAGAAAGGCGGGATCCGACTGACCGAAGACCGTGTCCGTGAAATCGCTGGAAATAGCCTCTCGTCAGACGGTGGCACGTTCTTCTGCCACAAAACCACGGGCGACGAGCAGGATGACGATACGTATGTGCCCTATGGCAAGGAAGCACACTGCGCAGGCAGCCTCATCCTAAGCGAAGTCAACGGAGTCGCCACTCAAGCCATGCGCTTGGGTGAACGATTAGGGCTGTACGATCCGAAGAAGCTCATGCAGAACAAGAAGGTTGTGGCCAGCGTTTTCAGTTCACTGGACCAGATGATCGCAACCAATCGAAAGGAAGATTATGGACGGCCAAAACGTCGGAAAGTCACCCGTCACAGTCCTGCACGCTAGTCTCGAACGCGTCTCACCCGACAGCGCCTTCAAGTCCAAGTGCCCGTGCTGTCCAGACGGTATTCTCTTGATGCGTCGAAATACCAAGACGATGGAGCTCGATGCAATCGATTTTTGTGTCAGATGCGGACAGGCGGTCATTTACTCGGACATCGATACCTTAAAAACACGAGGGACGGCGTGAAAAAGCACTATGAAGTGATTGCCATTTTTCTTACGGCTCTATTTTCCATACTGTCGTCACTGGGCTGGGAGCGCGGTGACTGGGCGACGCGTGCGTTCATCAACGTCTGCCAGGGCTTCGTCCTCGCCGGGTTCGTCATGGCGCTGACCAAGCAGGTGCTCAGCCGCAAATGGGATAACAGCGGTCGCAAGAAATTCGAGGATATAAAGAAGTTCACGGACGTGGTGCTGAAGAAAGTCACGGACCGGGCGGTTGAGCTACGGGGTACTGCCACAGCCTATGCGCAAATGGGTCTCGCCAACGAGGCCAATGAAACGCTGCGGGTAGCCGACGAGCTTCTGAACAAAACGCTCGACGCCATCAACGGCAAAGACATGGACGAGATCGTCTTGAAGTTGAAAGTGATCGACAGCGCCATCACCGCGGGAGCCAAGCCATGAGCCGCATTCCCGTTTTTCTTCCAGGATCGGTCCCGGGCGCGCTTGCGAACGGCACGCGTATCAAGAAGGTCAACTCACAGCCCCGGGATGGGCATCAGGATGGCGACCAGGGTACGGTCCTGGCCTCGCACGGCCCGATCGAAGTGCCGGACTTGGGCACAGAGCTTCTTTATTTCATAGAATGGGACTCGCATCCGGGAGTGCGGTCGGCACGATCGGAAGCAAGATCGACAAACTGGAGAGGAAGACATGATCCATATCTATCATCTCAAGGGTATCAACCTGTCGGTCCAGACGTACGTCGGGAAAGACGGCGCGAACTTCCCGGAAGCGTTCGTGAAGGCGGCGACGATCCAGTTGCTGCACCATGAGAAGCCGACGGACGCGCTCAATCGTGCGTACCGGATGACCCAGAACGACGATTATCCGTGGACGAACAAGAAGAGCATCATCTCGACCGGCCTGAGCGGTCGGTCCACGTCAGTCGGCGACGTGATCATGGTGGACGACAAGGTGTATCGCTGTATGCCGGTCGGCTGGGAAGAAGTCAAGACGAGCGAGGCCAAGCGATGAAATGCGAGATCTGCAACAAGCCGGCCGAGATCGACTTCAACTGCTGGCTGCCGAGTTTCGGATTCATGGTTAGCGGGATTGTTTGCATCTCCTGCATATCCGCCGAAGAGCATGATCTGGCAGTCGCGGTAAAACTGATCGCGCTGAGGGCCAAAGCTCGAAACATCCCGACACCGGTCACGCCCGATGTACTGGAAAAGCTCGCCCAGCCTGAAGGAGAGCCCAATGGACAACGTACGGGTTAAGGCGGTCTATCGAAGTAAGTGCTCCGTCAGGGTTGCGGTTGAGTTCGATCCACAAGTCGTCTGCATTTCGTTCCGCAGGGAGCGATACGAGATCGGAATCCCAAGGACCTACGTGATAGCTCATTATGCGCCAGCAGAAAGCGAACTGACGCAGCTGTGGACACCACTAGCTCCGTGCGTATTCTGCGAGGGTCGGGAGGGTCGCTTGGGCGTACTGCCGTTATTCAACATGGATAGAGCTCATGTGTGTATGGGAAAGGACTTCTACGCAGCGCGGGCGGCGGGCGTACGCGAAGAGGACTTGAGGCAGGACGCCATTTCAACCGCGCTTGAATTCTTCGGGAGTGACTTCAATGGATCGTTGTATCCGCAACTGAAAGAATTTCCGAGGTCTCTACGGAGCAGGATTGCAGGCGCTGAACCGGCAAATTATTTCGCGCGCATACTTTCAACGTGGCAGCAGGTCACCAAGGAACTGGGACTCAAGCGAATGCTTCGCTGGAACTGGAATCCTGGTAATCGCGGGTTAACGTTCGGTGATCGCATGCGCGAGGGTGGTTTTCGAAAGGAGAAGTATAATTCCGGAGATGTCAAAGATGATCTGCTGGACTTGCCAGCACAAGTGCCACGGTGATAACATCTGCGAGCGCAACATCTCTAAAATCGGTGAGCCCTATCCCTGCGGGTGCGAGAAGTGCCACTGCACGTTTCACGATCCCGAGAAGTGGCGAAACGAAGAACCTACGCAAGGACCCGGCTATACGGGTTAGGAGCACACATGCTTGAGACTTTTCATGGATATGTCAGCAGTTTTGACAAGAAGCGAGTGAATGTCATCGTCGAGGACGCCAAGGGCGTAGAAGAAGTCTGGGTGATCGAGCGCAAAAAGGTCCCGGAATCCTGGTTGGCGCCGGGGGCCATCTTCGATTTGACGATTGATGCCAAGAGCGGAGTCGTGCGCTGGACGTTCGATTCGTCGTTCTTGACCGCCGAGGACATGCGTGAGATCAAGGAGCGTGGCAAGACGCTTTATGAACGGTTTGGATTACCTAAGGAGAACTAACATGAAAAAGGGACTTTTCGAAATCGTTTGCGTCGTCGATCGTTCGGGATCCATGGGAGTGATCCAGGCCGAGGTGATCGCGTCGCTCAATCGATTCCTCGACGAGCAGAAGGCTCACCCGGGTGAGGCGCTTTTGACGTTTGTCCAGTTCGACGACGTTTATGAAATGACCCACGGCAGCGTGCCGATCAAGGATGTTCCGCACTTCACGCCCCAGACGTACCAGCCCCGGGGACTGACCGCCCTTCTCGACGCGGTTGGCCAGACGATCGACCAGGTGGGCATCAGCCTGTCGATGATGGCGGAAGAGAAGCGCCCGGAGAAGGTGCTGTTCGCGATCATCACCGACGGCCAGGAGAATGCCAGCAAGGCATACACCCGCGAGAAGGTGAAAGCCATGATTGCCCACCAGACCCAGAAGTACAGCTGGGACTTTGTATTCCTCGCGGCGGGACCGGAGGCCTTCGCAGAGGCCGGTGGAATCGGAATCAAGAACGTCTCCGCCTTTGCCGCGAACGATCCGACCGCCTACCGCAGCGCGACCCAGGGTCTGTCGGACTATACGAGCAGCCAGCGCAGCGGTGGGGACGCGCAGCTGAACTAGAGGTGTTATGGGCGTGTACAAGTTGAGACCCAGCAGCGATGAAAAGCCGTATGCGAACTGCGCGATGCTTCACCCGGATGGTCACCTGATCTGCTATACCGACGAGGGTCGGAAGCGCTACTACACGAGCCGTGGTCTGGCGAAGCTCGTTCAGGACGACCCGCCGGTTATCCAGCTGCTCTTCAAGCCCAAGGGCCCGGGGCATGTGGGTGATCCGTTCTTCATGACACCGCGGGATAATCGGTGCGTGGTCTGCGGGGTCGAAGAGAACCTGACGAGGCATCACGTGGTTCCGCAGATGTATCGCTCGTACTTCCCGCAGAATAACCACGCTCGACTCTGGGGCTACGACGTACTCCTGACGTGCACGATCTGTCATCAGCACTACGAAGAGATCGCGGAAGTTCTCAAGAACGGATTGACCCGCTTGAACGGCCTGCCGATCGATGGAACGCCCAAGTTTACGCTCGAAGAGGTGAAGGCCATCAAGGCAACGACCTGGATCCTGCGTGACCGAGACAAGCGAATCCCGGCCACTGTCCGCGAAGCGATGCTCGAGACTATCAGGAAGTACACGGGCGAGCAGGAAGTCACGCTCGAGGTCATGCAACAGGTCCTGACGATGCGGGCGACCAAAAAGCATCCCAAGCAGGTGGGCCAGATCATCGTCGAACGCCTGCCGGATCCGGATAGTTTTGCGATCTTCTGGAGACGTCATTTTTGTGAAGTGATGAAGCCGAAGTTCTTAAGCCCTTACTGGAACACCGAACGGAGAATCTATACGGAGATAGATCATGCGTCGGAGAGAGCCTACGCCGAAAGTGAAGCATCAAGACTATTGGAGCCAGGTCGGTAAGAACGTCGAAGACATCCGCCAGCGCACCGCGCTTGAGACCGCCCGCCTTCGTGACATGCGACCGCTTGAGAAACGCAAGTCCAAAAAATCCAGGAGGATTCATGGCCCGACGTAATCCATTTCGTGCCGCTAACTGGCAAGACGATCATATTGCTGGAGACGGATATTCTCCGGTTCTGCTGAAGCGCGGCAAGCTCAAGAACAAGAGTCAACGCGTTGTCGGCACATGGACGCCCGACATCGACGCGAAAGGTCGCCGCGGATTCCTCATGCGGTGCTGTCACTGCAAGGAGGTCGTGCTCGTGCACAAGGGCAAAGGAAAGTTCTGGATCGGCAAGGACGGCCAAGTGAGCCCGTGCGTAACGCACAACTGTGCCGACGGAGGTCCTGGCAGCAGCTGGGAGGGCATGCACATGTTTGTGCTCGCTCAGGGCTTCGAAGATGTCCGCTGGGACAAGCTCGAACAAGCGAAGAATCCATTTGGAGACGTGCATGAACGACGACGTAGAAAATGATCCGGTTCCAGAGCCGGAGTACAACGACGACCTCGAAGTGAGCACGACGCTCGACCGCGGTGAGATCAAAGACGACTGGACGCGCTGGGAGCCCACGTGGGGGCCAGACGGGCGAATCAGCGGGTTCCTCATGCGCTGCCAGAATGACAACTGCCTGGAAATCATCGAGGTCTCGGTGAGTGACCGATCGAAGCTTTTTGAAATCCCAAAGCCGGCCGACAATAAAAAGAAATGGCTCGAGTACGAGCTCATGAAATTTAAGAAGTTCTCCGTGAGTAGTTACGGCACCGTGGACCCGTGCGTGACCCACTACTGCAAAGATGGCACGGAGGTTCATCAGTGGATTGCGCTGGAAGATTACGATCCGAACGAAGAACTACCTCAAAAGGAACCCCATGGACAGCAACAAGAAATGTAAATGCATGTTGTGCGACGAGGGAAAGGGCCTCGGCGATCTCTACGAATGGGAAGAAGCGCAGATGGCGAAGCATGGATGGTATGTCCATTTCGTTGGCGGTCAGCCGGCGGGCGATCAGTTTGTGAACGCGCACACCCACGGACTCGACCACACGTGGAAGCATCCGGACTTCCAAATCGTAGTCATGCTCGACGAGCGGAACATGAAGGCCATCCTGGACACATTCGTCGATCGTGTGAAGGCCGGCGAGAAGTTCTCGGCGGGGATGGAGGTCGAGCACATCATCAAGAACATGCCGGTTCGACTCGTCGACGCCATCGAAGCAAAGCGGAAGGTGCTGCGGATCGTCTTCCCGGACAAGAACGGACTCTTTCCGGGCGATCCGGGTGTCGCGCCCGCGATGGGCCGGCAAGTGGAGTTGGAGGTGTGATGGACGAGATCATTGCCGAGCGAATCCTTCCCGATGGGCGAAGGCTCCAGGTGATCCCGCTCACGTATGCTCGAGCGCGTCTCTGTATCGGTCCGGATCAAACCATGTTCTACGACAACATGTTCTGATACGACCATCCCCAGGACGCCGTGCGCGCCATGAACAACTGGGATGGCACCGGAGAGCCCGACGGCTGGATGCGACATCCGCCCACTGGCAGGCGCAGGCCCGGTGGTGATCCTGCGCAGGAATACATCAATCCCTAGGAGAATCATGAAAAACACTGACTGCGGCTGTCGATACAAGGGGCCGATTCAAATCCTCTCCTGTCCTGAACATAATGTCGCGGCGAAGAATCTCAACGTCGCGCAGGCCATGATCGCGCGGCTCGAGAATGAGATCGAAGCGTTGAAGGCCGGGCGTCCGGCGGGGCACGTTTGGCTGATTACCGGTGGCGAGTACGACGGGTGCTATGAGGTGGTGATCCAGGCGCCGACGGCCCAGGATGCAATTGCGCAGTTCCGGGCGCACAACGATGCGATTCGCGCCGCGTACCTCGAGCAGCATCCGGGGTACGCGCAAGTCCGGCGGCACAGCGTGGTGGATGTCTGGGGCGCCGAGTTCAATGCGTTTGGTGTCGTGGAGATGACAGGCGATTCACCCGTGCTCGATAACGTGACGGATTAACCTATGGACAAACTCAATACCAGCGTCATGACCGAAGACGAGTTCCGAAGCCTGCGCGACGGTGGATTCTTTTCACTGATCCTCAAGCATCCGCAGTTCGAGGTCTATGACTCGCGCAGCAACGGATCACTGGTCGTGCACATACCTCAGCGCGGGATGGTCGAGATTGAAATGACCGAACAAGAACTCAAGGAGCTCAAATGATCGCAGCAATTGTCGTCCCCCTGTGGGCACTCCCGGTGGCGTACTTTGTTGGATTGCTGGTATTCGGCACGCTCTTCGCGTACCTCGCCGGACGTCATTACGATGATGAACGGCATAAGGGCGCGGCCGAGTTCTTTTGCAACAAGCACAGCATCTGGTGCAGCTCGGAATTCCCGCTCCAGCTCATCATCCTGGGCTGGCCACTGGCGACCGTGCTGTTTGCATTTGTATTTCTTGTTCTGTATCCGATCTACGGCGGGATCATGCTCATTACCAAGGGCCTCCTGCTGCCCTTGAGCACGTGGTTCACGCGGGTCTCGCGCGCGCCCTACGCCGCCAGGCAGGTGCTGAACCAGCATCCGACGGCCGTGCCGGTGGACAAGCCGAAGGACATGAGTGACCTATGACACCCCTAGCAAGCGCGATCGAGTTCGCTCTCAAAAAGATAGCACGCTGCGAGCGCGCGATTGAGAGTCTCGCCAAGCTCGTGAACGGACGCACGATTTGCCAGGATTGCGATGGCGAGGGCCAAGTCAGGAGATGGGTCGCCCAGGACGAGACCGAGCCGACGAAGTGCGAACCCTGCAAGGGTACCGGTGTTACGCCAAAGAAAACGAAACGGGAGCGCGAATGATTTGTCCGAAGTGTTCTAAGGACCATGGCGACCGCCGACGTTTTAACTGCGACTGCGGGTCAATGGAGTGCGGTCACGGTTGGCGAACTGGCGGCGAGACGCATGACACTTGCGGCGAGTGCTTCGCCACCCTCCGCGCCGAGAACGAGGCGTTGAAGAAGCAGAATGAAGCGATCCAGTCCGATTACGACACCTTCCAGAAATTCCACAAGAAGGAAATGGATCGTGTCGATACGCAAAATGAGAGCTACAGGACCGTACTGGTGGAGTGCGCCGCCACGCTGAGAAACGAGTGGATGAAACACAAGCGCGACAACGGTTGCGTGGGCGATGGCGATTGCGGGGTGAAGCAAGCCCTTGATCAGGCCGAGGCCGTTTTGAACCCGAACGCGGAGGGCAAATGACATTCGACGACCTGATCAAGAAGATCGATGAGATGCCCAAGGAGCCGTTCAAGCCCAGCGCCTGGTACAACGCGGACGGCCGGATGGTCGAGGCATACTGGAGTAATGAAAGCCACTATGCCGAGTGGATCAACCCCCAGATCACGCTCTTACGGTCCCAGGCCGACCCCACCAAGGTGGTGGGAGTCCTGATCTCTAAGATTGAGGGATTACCACCCCAGGAGCCCGTATGACACCCGAAGAACTCGACAGGATAGCCCGTTTTATCGACGCAGGGGCCTCAGGAGCCCGCGAAGCCGACAGACAGCTCTTGGAAGACCTTTTTGCCGACCACAAGGCCTTAAAAGCCAAATGCGACGGTTTCCGGAAGGCCCTGCGCGACCTGATCGCCCAGATGGATGTGGTGCACAAGGCGAGCGAGGGGGTGTGGTCCATTGCTGCCATCCACGGCATGCCCTACACAGGGCCGACGTACGAGGCCGAGTTCAAGGCAGCGATGGAACTCCTTCTGGACGAGACCTTTGAGGGCGACTGTATTCACTGCATCAAGCTGGAGAGCTGCCTCTATTGCGGGCCGCTCAAGGACACCCCGGTCATGGTGATGAAATGTCTCAAATGCCATCCGGATGGGAAGGGCAACACCTGGCACCGGATCGACGGGGACGAAGCCAGTTGTCTCAAGTGCAAGACCGTCCGACCCTCCAAACCGGGTCCGGGCGATATTGGGATCCAGCCATGAGCATCGAAGCCGCCAAGTTGTACGAATCGTTCGAGAAGCGGATCCTTGAAGGACGCGCCAAAGGCACTCTCAGCGAGCAGGACGAAGATGTCCTGCTGGACGAGATGGACGATCTCTGGTTGGCGATGACCGACGAAGAGCAAGACGAGGCGAATCGCCGGGCGGCAGAGTGGGCGAAAAAGCATCTGGAGGGAAGTGATGGATCAAACCCAAAGTAGCCCCGCGAATGAACTGAAATTCTTCGAGCCGCGCCCGTTCGAGCCGTTGATGAGCTACTCGTTTGATCCGAAAGGTACCTTCCGCACCGTGGCGACTTACGTGCCGGCCGATAAGTACGATATTCAGGTCCAGGGTCGCTACGGGCATATCGCGCGATACCGACTGGCGTTCCCGCCGCTGGCGCTGGTTACGATTTTGATCCGTGACTTTGACATCGTCAATCTCTTACACATGCGCTCTAGACTCTATCGCATTATCGGCGACCTGAACAATGTGCCGGAGCTGAACTCAATTCCGTTTCCGTTCTTGAATGTGCAAATGGACGGGAAGGTATGCATGGGCAATGAACCGCAGTGGAAGTCCGTGGGAGCGGATGAGCTAACCAGGGAAATCGCGCTGCACTTCTTTGGCTCGTTCTTTGGCGGCGATGACCGGACCCAGCTGGCCTGTCGAGAGGACTTCTTCATTCACATTGCGGGCAAGAGAGTCCTGACAAACGAAGACCTGTTCTCCGAGTGGCAGCGCATGACCGACGAGGGTATACCGATCCAGTGGGATATGTCTTCCAGCGTGCCACTGTCGCAACGACTCATCCGTGGAGAATGAACATGACCAAGAAATACCACAAGGTCGAGTACGTCGGGCAATACGATCCTCTGGGTCCAAAGATGATGCGAGAGACGCTGCCGATCGACGAGCTCCTCGAGTTTTTGAAAGAGCAGGAGAGCTACGGGACATTCACCAAGGCGCTCGCGGATAAGCTGGCCCTGTTTGGGTTGAACATCAATCATGATGCGTTCGAGCGCGGACAGAAGAGTAAAAACAAGTGAGGAATCCATGGAAAGAACAAAAGTCATCAAAGAGGCGGTCGTTACGGTGTGCGATCACTGCGAGACCGAAATCGTCGACGGGCAGATCAAGAAGTTCTCCCTGGTTGATCTTTGCCCGCGTTGCTATGGCGTGCCCCCGGCATGGGCATTGAGGTACGCAGAAGAAGTCTGGGCGGCCATCTGCAACTTCGAGCCCACCGCCAGGGCCGCCCTGCCACTGACGAAACTCGCCAGCGGCATCTGGATTCTCTCCGAGGGCCGGGAAGACGGCGGAGCGCTCTTCCAAGTCGCATCGCTCGCAGAGGCGAAGGAGCAGATTCTGGAAGGACTGACAGGCGGCGAGACAGACTCGAATCTCGTGGACGTGTTCCAGGACGGTCAAGACCTCGGCGCCGTGGTCCAAATGGATGTCAAATTCACGAAGAAGAAATGAAGCTCAGA
>ERZ1292623.1827-Hain-H51-01um-R1-1827-length-19876-cov-28_pt1 | contig 19876 bp, 16 predicted proteins | sample MGYA00564398_ERZ1292623 | MGnify/ENA primary metagenome ERZ1292623 (study PRJEB36523, sample SAMEA6512633) | groundwater metagenome | collected 2019-01-07 | study: AquaDiva: Metagenomics assemblies of 32 groundwater samples | reverse complement strand
GGCCAGCCCTGTTTTTTCAATTCATGTTTTATCTGTTTTTTAGTCAAGCCCTGTTTTTTTGCCTTGTGAATATACATTACTACAGTTGGATGCTTGTGGCTTTTGTTTCTTCTTGATTTTAAAATCAGTGATTTGTGCCACATCCAGTAGAAGGCAATTATCAAACCAATAAAGAATAGTAATACTAAGATTAAAATAGTGATTTTCAGAGTAGTTTCATCCATATACATTATATAGTTCAAATTATATATAAAGATTGCTATAGAAAAATTTAAAAGAATATAAAAGAGGAAGATAGTATGGGAATCGTAATCGGGCTTATAGAAAAGATAAAGATCAATGACAGGGAGATAGAGGCAAAAATAGATACCGGGGCAAGCACCAGCTCAATAGACAGCACTTTGGCAGAGGAATTAAATCTAGGGCCTACAATAAAAACAAAGAATATTAAAAGTGTTCATGGAAACAGCATGAGGCCTGTAATAAAAACAAGGATTATTCTTCAGGGAAAGATTTTAAATGCAAGGTTTAACCTGATTGACAGAAAGAATATGAAATACAGGATTTTAATCGGGAAGAATATATTAAAGAGGGGGTTTATTATTGACCCTAAAAGATGAAATTATGCATTATAAGCCTGGGGGGTTATAGCAGCAGATTAATAGCCCAAGAGGCAAGAGAGCTGTTCAGCAGCGTGGAAGAGGTTAAGATAAATGAGATTGAGGTAAGGGCAGGCAAGGATGGGTTTAAGGTTTTACATGATGGAATTGAATTATCAAATTTTGACTGTGTTTATTTAAGGGGAAGCTACAAATATGCAATATTGCAAAGGGCAATAACAGAGGCATTGCTGGGAAAATGCTATATGCCTTTCAAACCAGATTCTTTTTTTCTTGGGAGAGATAAATTACTTACAATATTAGAGCTGCAGAAATATAATATTAACATTCCAAAGACCTATCTTGCAAGCACAATCAAGGTTGCAAAAAAAATATTAGAGGAGGTAGAGTTCCCGATTATTATAAAAATACCAAGCGGAACACATGGCAAGGGGGTAATGAGCGCTGATTCTATTGAAAGTGCAAAAACAATACTGGACGTGCTGGAGGTCTTCAAACAGCCGTATATTATCCAGGAATTTATTGACACTGGGGCTGAAGACATAAGAGTAATTGTTGCTGGTGATAGTATTGTCGGCTGTATGAAAAGAAAGGGGATGAAGGGGGATATAAGGGCAAATATCCATCAGGGCGGAGTAGGCATGATTCATAATTTAAAACCTGAAGAAAGGGAATTAGCAATAAGAACTGCAAGGGCTATCAAGGCGGAGATTGTCGGAGTAGATATATTAGAGAGCTTCAGGGGCCCGATGGTTATCGAGGCTAATTTAAGTCCGGGGTTAAGAGGAATAATGGAAGTAACTAAAAAAAATATGGCAAGGGATATTGCATCTTATTTATTTGAAAGATCAAAGGAATTTAAAGAAACCAAACTGGCTAATGGTGCAAAGAATGTTCTGAAGGATTTAACCAAAAAACATGAGAATGGTATTTTAATGAATTTAGATATAAGATTAGACACAATAAGAATCCCTCCTGAAATTACAAAGATTACCGGCTTTACAAAAGAAAGGGATGTTTTACTGACTGCTGATAAAGGCAAACTGACAATTAAGAATTCAGAAGATTTTTAAACCTAAACTATAAGGAAATTAGTAATGGAAGAAGATGTATTAAACAAGAGAAAGGAAAAAATATTTTCTTACTTCAAAAAAAATACTAAATGGTACTGGATAGTTCTTATTGCAATTGCCTGGCTTGGCTATTTTATCAGAACAAGAAACCTTTCATTATTGCATGATGTTACAACTGGAAAATATATTCCAGGACCAGAAGCTGATACATCTTTATTTCTAAGATATGTAGAGTATATAGTTCAGAATGGACAGTTAATGACTGCAGACTGTATGAGATATTATCCCTGGTGTTACGGTGGTACTTTTGGAGGTAATATGGTTGAGTATAGTTTCTTAAGCTATTTTATTGCTTACCTGTATAAATTCTGGCATTTCTTTAATTCTTCAATAACTGTTCAATATGCCCATGTTATGTATCCTGTTATTTCTTTTGTTATTGCACTGGTATTCTTCTTTTTACTTGTAAAAAAACTATTTGATTATAAAATTGCATTATTAGCAAGTGCTTTTTTAACTCTGATTCCTGCTTACTTACACAGAACAGTTGCTGGTTTCTCGGACAAAGAAAGCCTTGGATTTGTATTCATGTTTGCTGCATTTTATTTCTTTGTTTGCGCATGGCAGGATAAAGACCTTAGAAAAAATATTATATTTGGTGCATTATCAGGTTTGACTACCGGACTAATGGGATTAGTTTGGGGAGGTTTTAATTTTGTTATTGTTACAATTGGTATTTTTGTTTTGCTTGAAGTTTTATTAAATAGAATAGATGAAAAAAACTCATATGCTTATATTTCCTGGTTTTTGCTTCTAAGTTTTATACTAATTGTTTTTAGGGGCTGGTCTTTTGGAAACCTTATTGGAAGTATATACACTGCTATTGGTAGTATAACCTTTGTTATGATTTTATTAAATTTATTAATATTCAAAAAAGATTTATTAAAAATAAGAGAAAGAGTAGATAAAAAAATTCCTGTTGGTATTTTTAATTTCTTAGTCACTTTAGTTATTGGTGTTTTAGCAATGATGATAGTGTTCCATCCTGATTTTATAATAGACAGAATCAAAGATGTTTATATAACCTTAACAAACCCATTTGGAACAGGAAGATGGGCAGTAACTGTTGCAGAAGCTCATCAGCCTTATTTAGTTGATTGGGTTGGACAAATGTCCTGGACTTATTTCTGGCTGTTTATGGCTGGCTCTGTTTTAATGTTTTATAATATTATCAAAATAGTTGAAAGAAATGCATGGAAACCAACAATAATATACACATTATTTATCCTTGGATTCACATTCAGCAGGTATTCTCCTGGCAGCACAGTTCTTAATGGTGAAACAAATACTGCTTTATTTGTATATTTTGGCTCATTAATAATGTTCGTGGTATTTATCCTTGCATCCTACTTATATCTATTTTATAAAAAGAAAGAGAAATTCAATAAAATAAAAGAAATAAATGATATTGCCTTTTTTGTTTTAATCTGGTTTGTAGTTATGATTATTGGTGCAAGAAGCGCTTCAAGATTAATTCTTGTTTTTGTTCCTGTAACAACTATACTTGCAGCTTATTTAGCTGTAAATGCTATGGAATATTCAATGAAACTGAAAAAAGATGCATACAAAATAATTGTTTATCTGCTAATATTTTTTATTGTATTTTCCCCATTTGGCTCTGCTGTAAGTGCAATTCCTGTGGTTAATAAAATTCCAATAATAAACAAGGATGGTTTATTAGTAGCTTTTGGAAAACAAACTTATTGGCAGGCAAAATACACAGGTCCTGGATATAATCAACAGTGGCAGTATGCTGGAAAATGGATAAGGGAAAATACACCAGAAGATGCTGTTTTTGCTCACTGGTGGGATTATGGTTATTGGGTACAGTATGGGGGGCAGAGAGCAACCATAACGGATGGGGGTAATGCTATGGGCAGCTTAAATTATTTCATGGGAAGGACGGTTCTAACTGGACAGAATGAAACTGAAGCCTTAGAATTCTTAAAGGCGCATAATGCTACAAACTTATTAATGATTTCAGATGAGATAGGTAAATATCCTGCATTTTCATCAATTGGCTCAGATGTTAACTGGGACAGATATTCATGGCTGCAGGTTTTCCAGATTGATAAAAATAATATACAAGAAACAAGAGATCAGACAATTTATTTATACAGAGGCGGGGCTCCATTAGATGAGGATTTCACATACAAAGGACAGTTATATCCAAGAGGAAGTTCTGGTGTTGTTGGAATCTTTTTACCAATAAAACAGGAAGGAAATGACTCACAGATAGGACAACCAACTGCAGTTCTTGTTTATAATAATCAACAGATTAGAATTCCATTAGAATGTGTATTTATTAATAATAAAGAGCTAACTTTCCCAGAAAAAGGTCTAGCCGGTTGTTTAAGAATTATTCCAGTAATACAAGATAATAAGATTAATCCCGTAGACGCTGGTATTTATATCTCACTAAAGGTTAAGAGAACTTTATTTACTAAGTTATATTTATTCGGACAGGACGGTAAATACTTTAAAACGGTTTATAATGATGAGCAAAATATGCCCTTATCACTCTACAATGGAAGGATTATCGGACCTTTAAAAATCTGGGATATTAGCTATCCAAAAGACCTTGTAATTCCTGATATGTATTATGTTGATCAACTTCCAGACCCAAGAGTTGAAAGTCTTGAAGGAAGATTCTAATAAAAAAATGGCTTATGAAAGGGATTATCACAAATTTGTACATAAAAATTTACTGAATAATAAAGAGTATTATCTATTCAGAGCAAAGTATGCTGAAAAAACTTATCTAAAACATTTTAATAAAACAGATAAAATATTAGAATTTGGGTGCGGGGTTGGACAGAATATATTTTTAAGAAAAGAAAATAGCATAGGGATTGATATAAGTGATTTTTGCATTGAAGAATGCAAGAAAAGGGACATAAAAGTTAATAAAAAAATAGAAAGCATAAAAAGTTCAAGTATTGATGGTGTTATTAGTATTCATTGCCTAGAACATGTTGAAAATCCAGATTATTACATCAAAGAGTTTTACAGAATATTAAAAAAAGATGGAAAATTAATAGTTGTTTTACCGAATATTCCAAGAAACAGACCTGAAAAGATATTTACTCCAAATGTGGCCCAGCATTTTTTCAGCTGGAGATTCCACGAATTCAATGAATTGCTAAATCATAATAATTTTAATATCAAATTGAACAAATTTAATTATGCCTATGGTTTCTCTTTATTTTATAGATTACCTTTCAAATTATCCCTTTTTTTGATTAAATTATTTGGATATTTAAAAAATAGAAAGGAGATGATTATTGTTGCTCAAAAATAAAATTTCGGATAAATGGCTCTATTTTGCAATAATTGTTCTGGTTATATATTTAGTAATCAGAATTATTAATTTGTATGGGATTGTAGAAGAGTTCCCATTAGATTTTTCTAATGACCATAGTGCACATATGTCTGATTTATATTTTTTAGAAAAGTATGGTTATGGTGAAAATATCCTTAATTGGTATACTTTTGTTGGGGGATATCCTTTGTTAAAATTTTATCACCCTGCAAGAACATTTTATGGTATGTTCTTTTATTATTTATTAGGGAGTGTAGAGGCAGCTACATATTTTGCTATGGTTTCTATTATAATTCTCGGATTTATTGTTATATACTTACTTGGAAAATATTATGGATTGTCTCCTGTAAAAAGAATTGCTATGTTTGCCTTATTCTTTGCTAACCCAATCCTTATTGGGTATTATAGAATAGGCAGGCATTCTGAAATATTTGGATTTTTATGGATGATACTATTTATTTTCATTGTTCTTTGGTATAAAGACAGAAAAATAGACTGGAAATTCCTATGGTTTATACCTGTCTATTCCCTGTTATTATTAAGCCATATATCTATATTTTTGATATCATCTATGCTTATCTTAAGCTTATTATTGGTAAAAAAGAACAGAGAAAGGATTGTAATATTATTAAGCTGTTTTGCAACATTCTTATTAACTGCATTTTGGACAATTCCTTTTGTTAGAGATTCAAGTGAGACATTTGTCGGTGGTTTTTATGGATTACAGAGAACATTATTATTATTCACCAAAGAGACATTGATAGATAGAGTTTCTTCTTATGCCATTCCATTAATTTTCTTTTTTGTATTTTATTTATATTATAAAACAAATAAAAACAAAAGGGAGCTTATTTTTTATTCTATTCCACTAGTAATTGGAGCACTATTTTTTACCAGAATTCTTGCGTTTGTTCCTATCTTAAACAGACCTGTGCCAGATACGTATAATATGTTTTTCTTATTTTTATCAATATATTTATTTTTAAATTTAAGATCTGATAAATTATTATCTTATGAAAAAAATATTATTAAATACGGATTAATTATTATTCCTATAGCTGCTGTCTTGTTATCTTTGAATTTTACTTCATTTTATCATGGGCATGACCAGGAGAATAAGGATATTATTTCATTATTTCCTTATGTTGATGACCAATTATTAATCATAGGTATTAACGGCTATCCAAGACCATATTATTCTTATGGTGCAGTTTATTATGATATTTACACTCCGTCTGGCTGGGGTTCCCAAAGCGTTAGTAAAGAAGCCAGGGGAAAATCAGGTTTACCAAATAAATATTTGATTGATGGGAATTGTGACTTATTCTTAAAAAGCATGAAAGATATCGGAGGAAAAGAGATTATTACAAGAGATGATAATTGTAATTTTTTAATTAAATGCGGAATGAATCCAATCAGATATTCTAATAGTATTTGTTTATTAAAGATTAAAGAATAGGTTTAAAAGATTTATTAAAATATGATTTATATGACTTTATGTAATATATGTAATAATAATAAATATACGGTTATTTATGAAGGGGAAAAAAGCAGAGATTATAAATATTATTCCAGCGGAAATTATGGAAGAATAATTAGATGTAATAATTGCGGTCTTATTTATGTTAATCCTGTAGGTAAAGGTATAGAAAAAAATTATGAAACTATTGAAGATAAAGATTATCTAAAATCAAAAGAGGCCAGGATAGAGACGTCCAAGAGAGATTTAAAAGAAATTGAAAAATATAAGAAAGAGGGTAAAATATTGGATATTGGTTGTGGTCCAGGTTTTTTTCTTAAGGTTGCTAAAGATAATGGATGGAAAGATTATGGTATTGAATTATCCAAATGGGCTTGTGATTATGGAAAAAATACAGGTGTTAATATTATAAACAAAAAATTAGAAAAAGCTAAATTTAATGATAACTTTTTTGATGTTATTACCTTATGGGATGTTATAGAACATGTTGAGGATCCATCTGGTTTACTTTTAGAGATAAACCGTATCTTAAAGAATGAGGGAATTATTGTATTAAACACCCCGAATATTGGAAGTATCTTTGCAAAAATTATGGGAAAAAGGTGGTGGAATCTTATGGGTATGCATGTTTATTATTTTGATAAAAAAACGATTAAAAAAATATTAGAAAAAAATGGATTTAAGATTATTAAAATAAAATCATATTCAAGGATTATAATCCCAAGGTATGCAGTTGAATGGTTAAAAAATTATAAAATTATTTATGGTGTTTTAAGGATTATTTTTAATAAAACCTTTTTTAGAAATGTTAAACCAAGAGTAAACTTTTTTGATAATATGGTTGTTTATGCCAAGAAGTCAGAACCATCTAATAAAGAATAATTTTATCATCACAGGAATATATTTTGGCATAGCTTTAATAAATCTAAATTTTGATGAACCAATTGACCGGTTAGTGAGTATAAGCGGAATTTCTGATATTTTTGCCTTATTCTTTGTCATTTTAACTGATATCTCCAACTGAATTGAAAAATCATTTTGAGAAAGGTCTAATTTCTTTACAAAAGAAGATTTATACGCTCTATATCCACTTGTTAAATCTGTAATCTTTGTGAAGTATATGATTGAAAAGGCCTTATTTGCTAATTTACTCAATAATACTCTCCATAGAGGTACATTTTTCATCCCGCCGCCCCTAATATAACGAGAAGCTATACAAATATCATTTCCTTCATCAATTTTATTTACCATTTGTGCAACGTGGTCTATTGGCTGAGTCATATCTGCATCTAATTCAATTATTATTCTTCCATTGGCTTTTTTTATCCCTGTTTTTATTGCTCCACCCAATCCTTTATTTTTTTCATGACTAATATATCTTAGATTCTTGTATTTTTTTGTTAATTTCTTTATAATTTCCTCTGTTCTATCAGTTGAGCCATCATTTATAACGAGAATTTCATAATCTTCTTTAAGTTTTAATGTACTAAAAATTTTATCTATTGATTTTTCAATAACTTCCTCTTCATTATATGCTGGTAAAAGTATTGTTATCATTTTAGTTTATCTTATTTTTTAATAAAAAAGATTCTGGCATAAAATTATAAAAATTGTGTCTTATTCTAAATCTTGCTATAGGTTTATAAATTTTTGCAGCGGTTTTATAAATAAATGATTCTGACTGAGATTCTATCTTATCATCAATACATATAGATGTAATCATGATCCTTTTGAATAATTTTAACATTTCTTTGGTTTGATTAAACTCTGATATTTTTGTCCAATCAAAATCTGCCCACTCTTCTAATTTTTGTGGTTCTTTAAATCCTTGTGAAATTGCAACATTATAAAGAGGTGTTGCTGGATAAGGCTTATAAATATAAACTGGGCCAGCCATTGCATGTTTATTATCTTTTAAAAGTTTATATATCAGACTAGTTGTTTCAAATAAATCTTCTTTATTTTCTGTTGGAAAACCACAAATAAAATTATACAACACTAAAAAGCTATAATTTGAAAGTTTTTTATTTACCCTTATTGTTTGTTCCCTAGTTATTAGTTTATTAATTAATTTTAACATTCTGTCTGAACCCGATTCAACACCTATTTGTAAAAATTTACATCCTGCCTTTTCTAATAAGGATAAATCTTCTGGGATCATTCTATCCAAAGTATCTATTCTTGCTCCCTGACAGCCAAAAGTTATGTTTAGGTCTTCTTTGATAATTAAATTCATAATCTTATTTACTCTATCTTGATCAACAAAAAAATTATCGTCTATAAAATAAAATGATTTAATATTATAATCTTTTATGAGTTTCTTTATGTTTTTTACTACATTCTCAGGATTCATTGATCTCCAATATGATTTATTATAAATTGAATTATAACAAAATCCACATGCGTAGGGGCATCCTCTTGATGTTTCAATGTCTATTACCTCTTTTTGCTTAAAAGATTTATGAGTATATTTTTTTATATCAATAAGCTTATACGGAAGTTCTGGAAGATTATTGAGGTCTGTAAATTCTCTTTCTGGTGTAATAATTACTTTATTTTGTTTTTTATATGCTATTCCTTTAATTTTTTCTATTGTCTTTTTATTTTGTAATGCTTTTATTAATTCTAAAAAAGTATTCTCTCCTTCTTTTATAACAACAAAATCTACATACCTATTTTCTAATGTTTGTTTTGGAAATAAAGAAGCATGAACACCCCCCCAAATCACATAAGCAGAAGAATTTTCTTTAACTATTTTTGATGCCTCAAGTGCAAATTTTATTTGAGAGCCAGTCATAGAAGTTATACCCACACAAAGAGGTTCTTTTTTTATAAAATCTTTTAGTTCTTTTTCCCAGTCTTTATCTGTCCTTTGATCTATTACTTTGACATCATATCCTTCCTTAACTAATGGTGCTGCTACTGAAAGTATTGCTAAAGGAAGTGTTGGCGGCATTACATCATTATAAACCCCATCAAACGGATGTATTAAGAGCACATTATTCATTTTTATTTTTTCATACAGAGAGATTTATAAAATTATGTATATTAAAAAATAGAATGTCAATTGTTGCTCATAAAGATGTTGGAGAAACAAAGGAATCTTTTTTTAAGGCGGTTTCTGATGTTATGGAATTGGCAGAATGGAAAAAATATATTGGAAACAGTGTTTTTTTAAAGTTAAATTGTGTGTCTGATAGAGTTATACCTGGACAATGCACTTCTCCCTGGGTATTTGAGGCTGTTGTTAAAAAATTAAGAAGCAAAAAAGACATTAAGATTTATGCTGGAGATTCATATACTGTAACAAACAAACAGATTGAAAGGTGTTTTGAGGCCTGGGGATACAATAAAATTGCTAAAAGATATGACGTTGAAATAGTAAACCTGTCAAAACAGCCAATGGTTAGAAAAAATATTGGCGGTGAAATCTTCAAAGAGCTTGATATACCAAAATTATTATTGGATGTAGATTCTATTGTTACATTACCTGTTTTAAAAACCCACTATATAACAAAAATGACCTTTTCTTTAAAGAATCAGTGGGGATGTTTAACAACAATAAGACACAGATACCATAATGTTGCCAGCCAATGCATAGCTGAATTAAATAAATTTTTGAAAGTTAGTTTTGCTGTAGGTGATGCCAGTGTCTGTTCAGAGGGACATGGACCAAGAGTTGGTAAACCAAAAATCATGAATAGTGTTCTTGCTTCTAATGATCTTGTTGCTTTAGACACTGTTGGAGCAAAAATGATAGGAATTGATAGTGTAGAACAAATAGAATATGCACATAAGTTAGGTATAGGAAACAAAAATTACCAATTGAAAGGGGATGAAATAAAAATTAGCAAGTTTGAGCCGGCTATTTTGAAAACCCATATTATTTCTTTAATAGAAATGAATCTTAGAAAAATTCCTCTAATAAACAAAATTATTTTTGATACTCCTCTTTTTAAAATTCCTGCTTATTTAACTGCATTAATGAATGACTTATGGTATTATAAAAAAGGGAGATTTTTACCAAGACCTATTTTAAAAAATAAAATGTATAAAGAAGAATTTGGAGATTTAGTTTGATTTAACATAAATCTCTGTATATTTGTTGTTTTTTTCAAATCTTTTTTCTAATTTTAAATTAAATTCGTTGATAATATCTTTTTTTCTTTCTTCTCCAATGAATCCATTATAATAAAATATATCAAAATAAGTATTATCATATATATCTATACTTTTTATTGGTTTTTTTGTATAGCCAGAATAAGGTGATGATAACCCTTGTTTTGAAAAAAATCCGTATGTTAAAACAATTGAGTTTGGATAATTTTCTTCTATATACTTTATTGCTTGAGACTCAACAATAAGCTCATCTGCATACTCCATATTTGATGACAAATCTCCATGATATAGCAAATGTAAATTCCATACAGAAATAAAGAGTATGGCTATTATCAATGTAACTAAATATTTTTTATTTCCAAATATCTTTGTTATTGATTTGGATGCAATTATAACTAATAAAGGAAAAATAGGAACAAAATATCTAGTAAGATTTGTCCTGAATAATGAATGATACATAGCATAAGTCATGATTATTGATAAAAAAAGTATTATTTCATTTTTATTCCATTCTTCTAAAAATAATTTATTTGTTGTTAGAAATATAAAAAAGATTATTACAATCAAAAATCTAAAATTATAAATTTCTTGAATATGACTGCCTAATGTAGGAAAATTTTCTGACCCTATCTGCAATGAAGAAATAAAATAAATTATAACAAGAAGGGATATACTTAGAATCAAATAGAATACTGTTGATTTGTATTTAACTCTTTTAAAAAAGGATTTAATTGTTAATGGGGCTAAGATAATTAACACAGTTAATATCCATCTAAATTCATCAAAGAAGATTTTTTTTAAGATTCTAATGAATATTAACGCTATTGGTGAAATGCTTGTTAACCTAAATCTCTTCAATTCTGGATGAAAAAACCAGCCATTTATTATTTTATTCAAAAATAACCAAAAAACAACAAGAAGTACTGGGGAACTATAAATTAATAGCTCTTTGAAAATTGTTTTTTTATCTTTTTTATAGTTTTTAATCAAAACATAAAACAAAATTCCAGGAATAATAAGCATTGAAAATTCATAGATAAGAATTGATAATGATATCATCAAAATGTATAATTTTTTATTTTCTTTTATAACAAAATATATTGCTGCAAGATTTAAGGCTGTGCTTGGTATTGCCGTGGAAAAAATTCCTGAGAGTGCAAAATAAGAGGGAATTGTAAAAAGAAGGATAACAGAAATGATTGCTGTATCTTTATCAAACATTTTTTCTGCTATTAAATATGTAAACAATAAAGCTAGAGATGAAAATAAGATGATTATTATATAAGCAATTATCGGACTTGTGGTGAAAAAGAAGATTATTGCCAACATCATAAACAGTAAGGGGGTATGTCCAAAAGATACTCCATTAACAAATGGATTAAAACTGTTTTTTGCCATATATTCTGCAGATGGAACCAGATAGGTAAGTGCATCTTCATTAAATGGGAGATTCAATATTGTTATTTTGGACAAAAATAATACTAAAAAGAATATTAAGAATAATATTATCTCTTTCATTTTTTCCATATAAAATAAATTATTAATGAGATAAATATCACCCAAGTAAATGTAATTGCTGTTTTAGTTAAATCTGATAGATAAATAAATTTTTCAGAGATAAGTGTTAATGTATAACTTGATACCCCCCTGTTTATTAATGTTTTAAAATAATAACCTAAATTTTCCTTTACACAACCAAAATAAATAGATGTTCCCAAAAAGTTAACCAATACTGATATTGATGACAAAAAAATTACTGATTTTGTAAATATTTTTTTATTCAGAACAAATACTATAGGAATTATCAAAAAGGGTAATATTGGTAAGAGGTATCTTAAGCCAAATGAGCAAGGATCTAATACTGTGTAAGAAATATAAAATAAAAATTGTGCTATAGCTATAAATAAAAAAAGAAGCATTTCTTTTGAATATTCTTTATTTTTAATACCAAACCAAAACCCAAAAATAGAAATAAACAATATTGGCATATATGTAAATAACCCATATTTCAAAGAAAATAAAAAAGATATTGCTTTATCAAGAGAGGGCAAAGATGCGCCATATTCCAAAGTATTATAACTCATCTCTTGTGTCATTCTTGCCCTGTATGTGTATGAAGAGGGGGAAAGGGAATCATATACCATATAATTGTAAATGGTCAAAAAAATTAACGGAATTGCTACACCAAGAAGAAAATAAAAAATATTTTTACTTCTATCAAAAGATATTAAATAAAGGAATAATAAACCAAGAGTAATAATCTGTGGAAAATCAATAGTTACAGCAAACGCGCTACAAAATCCAGCTATAAATAAAAGAAGATTATTTGACTTTTCTTTTTTAAATTTGAATAGTAAATAAAAAGACAAAAAAACCAAAAGGGTTGATACAATTCTTGGATAAAATCCTGTAGAATATACAAAAAATAATGTACCAAATGAAAATATAAATGGAATGATTAATCTATGCTTCTTATTTTTAGTTATTTGTGAAACAAATTTATAGACTAATACAGAAGTCAAAGTTGAGAATAACGAGAATAAAAAAATCGCTGATAAGATTATTACTATTGTAGTAGCAACTTGGTTTTGGGTATATCCTGCAAAAAACAAAAAAGGCATAATTGCCTTGGTTATAATATAAAATGGAATAACCAAAAAGGATATTCCTGGAGCAAATCCTGAGTAAAAATGCCCCTTATAGAAAGAATAATCACATCCTGATACTTTACATCCTTCTTTCATGTAATCATCAACTTCAAAAGATCCATGGTCTACTATAGACATTGTTTGATGAATTGCTGATTCTGCAATGTAGGATCCACCATATGTAGAAATAAAAAATAGATAGATTACCCAGATTGTTAAAAACAACCTAAATTCTACCCCCCAAAAATCCTTATTTTTACCCATTTTGATACAATTATTATAGTAGAAAGTTTTTTATAAATATCCAAAGAGGATTATACATATGAAAGAGATAATTATATCTGCAATTATATGTTTTTTAGTTGTATTTTGGCTAACCTCATGGTTAATTAGATATCTGAGAAAGATAGATTTGGTTGTTCAGGATCAAAATAAAGAAGGAAAACCATTAGTTCCTATTTCTGGTGGTCTAGCTGTTGTTGCCGGCTTTTTTGCTGGATTGCTTACATTCATATTTATTAGAACGTTTTTTCCAGTAATAGATGGATTAATATTAAATGATCTTAATCTAAATTATATATTCGCTGGTATGCTCTCTATATTGATTATAACAATAGTTGGTTTTGTTGATGATTTAGTTATTAAAAAGACAAAAGAGAGTTCTATTGGATTAAAACAATGGCAAAAACCACTATTAACTTTATCTGCTGCAATACCTCTTATAGCAATTATGGTTGGTGAAACAACTATGACCTTTCCTATTATTGGAAGAATAAACATAGGGGTATTATATCCGTTACTTTTTATTCCTATCGGTGTTGTTGGTGCTGCAAACATGGTTAATTTATTGGGCGGATTAAATGGTCTTGAAACAGGCATGGGAATTGTTTATATTGGAATATTGGGGTTATATGCTTATACTAATGAAAGATACATTGCTGCTTTAATTGCATTAATGGTTTTTGTTTCTTTAATTGCTTTTTTTTATTATAATAAATATCCTGCAAAAATCCTTCCGGGTGATTCATTAACTTATTTTTTGGGCGGGTCTTTGGTGGTTATAGCTATTGTAGGGGATATTGAAAGGGCGGCAATTGTTTTGGCCATACCTTTTTTTATTGAATTTATACTAAAGGCTAGGAGCAAATTCAAAGCAGATAGTTTTGGTTATTATAAAGAAGGTAAATTACATTCAAAATATGATAAAATATATTCATTAACTCATTTATTTTTGAGAACTGGGAAATTTACTGAAAAACAAATAGTGTGGTTTTTTATAATAATTGAACTGATAATATCCAGTATGGTATGGTTTGTTTAAAATGATAAAAAGAAGCTTAGATTATTTATTCAAAAAAGATAAAAGATTGATGAAAGACAGTATTATTTTATTTTCTGCAGTTCTTTTTTTAAATATAATGGGATATATTTTCCATTTTTTTGTTGGAAGAACATTAGGACCAGCAGATTATGGAATATTCGGTGCTATTATGTCTCTTATATATATCATAACTGTGCCTATGAATACATTACAAACAAGCATCACAAAGTTTACTTCTAACTTCAATGTACATAACGAAATAGGAAAAATAGCTTATTTATTAAAACGATCAATAAAAGTATTATTTATTGTTTCTTTGATTACAACATTTGTATTTATAATTTTAAGTCCTTTTTTAGCCAGTTTTATGAATACTGAAAAAATAAGCCCTTTCTTATCTGTTAGTTTATTTTTATTCTTTGCATTATTATTGCCAATAAACAGGGGAGTTATGCAAGGCTTACAAAATTTTAAAGGTCTTGGCTGGAATTATTGTATAGAGGGGACAGTCAAAATTTTAATTGGTATTTTGTTTATTTATTTATGGGGGTTGAATGGAGCAGTTCTTGCTTTTGGTGTTTCATATATTGTTCCTTTCTTTTTTTCATTTATTGCATTAAAAAAAGATTTAATTAACACAGAAAAATTTGATACTAAAGAGGTCTATAAATATTCTATTCCTGTATTAATTATGCTAACAAGTCTGACATTGTTTTATAGTTTAGATGTAATTTTAGTAAAACATTTTTTTAATGCAGTTGATGCTGGACTTTATGCGGCTATTTCATTACTTGGTGGGAAGATTGTTTTCTTCGGTTCAGGCAGTATTAGCCTAGTTATGTTTCCGAAAGTGGCAGAATTATATGCAATGAAGGGGGAACATAGGGGAGTATTGTACAAATCTATGCTTCTTGTTACTATATTTGGTCTTTCGATTACATTATTTTACTGGTTATTCCCCAATTTCTCTGTGGGATTGCTATTTGGTAAAGAATATCTTAACATTGCTCCAATGCTTTGGATTTTTGCAGCATTAATGACTCTGTTTTCTTTAGTGTACCTACTATCTTTTTATAATGTTTCAATACACAAAAATAAGTTTATATATCTTTTAATATTATTTAATATTATTCAAGTTCTTTTGATATATTTATTTCATGAAAGTTTATGGCAAATAGTTTATATTATGTCTGGAACAATGTTAGGTTTATTTTTATTATTGCTTGCTTATACATTTAAAAGATGAAATTAAATATAATCATACCGGCTTATAATGAAGAAAAAAGAATAGAGAAAACCCTAGAGTCTTATTCTAAATTTTTTTTAGACGAGATGAAGAATGATTTTGAAATATTAATAATATTGAATGGATGCAGAGACCAAACAAGAGAAATTGTTGAAAGATTTTCAAATAAAAAAAAAAATATCAAATTTAAAGAGTTTAATGAAGCTATAGGAAAGGGCGGAGCAATTATTGAAGGGTTTAAGATTGCTGATTCTGAATTAATTGGTTATGTTGATGCTGACGGTTCAACATCTCCAAAAACATTTTATGATTTAGTTGAAAATATAAATGGCCATGATGGAATAATCGCTTCAAGATGGATAAAGGGGGCTATAATTAAGAAAAAACAGCCTATAACAAGAAGAATATCAAGCAGAGGGTTTAATTTATTGGTTAAATTATTTTTTGGATTAAAGATTAGAGATACACAATGCGGGGCAAAATTATTCAAAGGGAAGGCCATAAAAAAAATAACTCCGGAGCTTGGTATTACCAGATGGGCTTTTGATATTGATTTGCTTTACAGGATGAAAAGAAATGGTTTTGATGTTGTAGAAATACCAACAGAATGGGAGGATATTGAAGGTAGCAGATTAAATTTAAAGAAAACAATTTTAGAGATGTTTGTTTCTATAATTAGACTGAGATTGATATATTCTCCATTTAAATTTACAATAAAGATTTATGATAAATTATTTTATAAAAAATGAAAGATCTTGTAAGTGTTATAATATTACAGTATAATAATACCATTTTATTAGATAGGTGTTTAAAATCTTTAGCAAAAACAAGGTATAAAAATTATGAAATCATCATAGTAGATAACAAGAGCAGTGATAATTCTGTTGAATTTATTAAAAAAAATTATCCTAACTTAAATTTAATTGAGAATAATCAAAATTATGGTTTTGCAAAGGGGAATAATCTTGGAGTAAAATATGCAAATGGGGAATTTATAGTTTTTTTAAATAATGATGTAGAAGTTGACCCTGACTGGCTTGGTGAATTGGTAAAAGCTATTAGGAAAGATAAAAATATTGTTGCATGCCAACCCAAGGTGTTATCTTTAAGAGATAAACATAAATTTGAATATGCTGGTGCAGGCGGTGGTTTTATAGACAAATATGGTTATCCTATATGCAGAGGGAGAGTTTATGATAATATAGAAGAAGATAAAGGACAATATAATGATGAAATAGATGTCTTTTGGTGTTGTGGTGTTTGTATGTTTATAAGAAAAAACATTTTTAATGATATTGGGGGATTTGATAATGATTTTTTTGTTTATGGTGAAGAAATTGATTTATGCTGGAGATTAAATTTATCTGGGTATAAATTAAAATATGTTCCAAAATCAGTTATATATCATCTTGGTAGAGGCACTGCAGGAGAGAAGATTAAAACATGGTACTGGCTACACAGAAATCACGCCATTCTAGTTTTAAAGAATTATTCATTCAAAACGTTATTAAAGATTTTACCAGTAAAATTAATATTAGATATAATGGCTTTCTTTAGTTTTTTGATAAAGGACTATAAAAGATCTGTTGGAATAATTTTAGCATGGTTATGGATAATATTTCACCCAGTAAATATAATAAAAAGACATAATAGAATTATAAAAATTAGAAAAGTTTCTGATAAAGATATTATAAAAAAGATGTTAAATGGGAGTACTGCAATAAATTACTTTATTAAGAAGAAGAAATTTTTTCAGGAATTTCTTTATTAATTTTAAAAATTATTGTTCCTGGCTGTTTTTTATCTTTATCCATAAAAAATGCAATAATTGGTTGATATCTTTCTGGATTTTCTTGTAATATTTTAATAAACCAATCTGGATATGCAACTTCCTTTTGATACCAATAAGAGATAATCAAATAATCTGGATCAAACATTTTCATCCTATTATAAAAATCAGTTTCATTATGACCTGCCCCATTTGATGTTTTTCTTTCTGCATATGCCATGAATTCCATCTGGTTGGCAGTTATATGGACCTTAGTGCCTGGCGGGGTATTTTCTTTAATCCAAAGAGCAGCCTCTTTTACTTGTAAATAAGTATCTTTTTTGATATTAACTAGGTCTTTACCTTGTTCATATTGTTGAAATCCTGTATATATAAGAATTGTAAAAATAAATAGCATTGCAAGAATATTATTATATCTTTTTATATATTCATAAACCTTAAGCAAACCTTTTGATGTAATAAATAAGAGTGCGGGTATAATTATCAAAAGATATCTTTCTTCTGAATATTTGTAAACAAACACAAAAAAGAGTATTGGGATTAATGCCCATAAAAAAACAAATAAATCTTCATTATACCTTTTATCAGTCTGTTTGATAATAACATCAAAACCGAGTATTAAATCGATGATGATAATTATCAACCCTACAATAAAAAAAATCAAAAGCCCCAAATTTAAGTATGTTAGTGGGTATTTGAATATGTAATAGGCTGGCTCTGAAAACTGATGTATTGCTGATGTTACTTCACTGGTTATATAGAATTGAAACGCTGGAAATATTGCTTTAAACTTTATAAAATTCCATACTAAATAAGGAATTGTTGCTAATCCGGTTAACAAAACAGAAATCCAAATTTGTTTATTTTTAAGGAAAGTTAGTCTATCTTTAATCAAAAGAAATAAAATTAATGGCAGTAAAATGAATCCTGTTGGAAACCTAATGAGAACAGCAACCAACATAAATATTCCTGAAAAATATATATAGTAATTCTTCTCTTTCTTTATATACCCTTTCCAGAATAGATATAAGGAAAGCAGCCCAAAGAAGAGAGATGTTTGTTCTGTAAGCAGTCTTCCTGTTAAAAATAAACTCAACCAGAATACAGAATAAACAAAAGAAGAGATTAAACCTACTTTTTTATTATAAATCTCAGTTCCCATAAGGTAAATAAGTAAAACTAATCCTAATGATGGGATAAATTCTGTAAAGAATCTTATTGATATTTCCCCTAAACCTATCTTCAAGAATAATGCCCAAATTAATGGTAAAAACATAGGCCTTGCAGAATTCCAGTCAACCCAAGAAGGATGAAATGCAAAATCCTTGGCCATTACTAAATATTCGGCTTCATCCCACCAAATAGCTGTGTTGATATTAAAATATTTTAATCTAATTAAAAAAGCAAGAAGCAATATAACAATTAAAAGAATGTCTGATTTATTTTTTAATATCTCTTTATAATTCATAAAATTAATGAGGCATTATTGTTTAAAAATATTGTTATTTACTTAAAAACCTTAATGGTTTAAAATTCCAAAATAGATTATAAATAATATTATTAAACCATATTGGAACATACCGTCCAAATTTAAGATAAAATGGAACTATATTTTCTTTTAACAATAAAAGATAGGCTTTTGTTATAGACCTTTCTTTATAGACATTATATGCAAATCTATTCCTTATCTGTATTAATTCCTTCTGTGAGATATTTGGATTGTATAAATTTGTTCCTGTGTAATATGATTTTGAAAAATTTCCCCTTATCAACCCCTTATCTTTACAATAGGTATAAAGTTTTGTGCCGTAAAAGGGATTGAATATACTTACCTGTAATGCGTCTGGCTGTGCTTTTTTGTTAAGATCAATTGTCATTTGTATATCTTTTTTTGTTTCAAACGGCAATCCTACCATATTATATGACATAGAAGTAATTCCATATTTTCTTGCTAAACTGAATGCCTTAATTATCTGTTCATTGGAAATGTGTTTTTCCAATAAACCATTCCTTATTTTTTCATTGCCCGATTCAATTGCAATCGCTACTTTATAACAATTTGAATTTTTTAGATATTTAAAAACTTCTTCATCACACAAATCTGCCCTTAAACAACATTCATAAGGAAGGTTAATCTCTTTTTTATATGCTTCAGAAAATTCTTTTAATCTTTGTTTATTCCAGTTAAATGTTTCATC
>ERZ1292623.1396-Hain-H51-01um-R1-1396-length-23362-cov-6_pt1 | contig 19883 bp, 22 predicted proteins | sample MGYA00564398_ERZ1292623 | MGnify/ENA primary metagenome ERZ1292623 (study PRJEB36523, sample SAMEA6512633) | groundwater metagenome | collected 2019-01-07 | study: AquaDiva: Metagenomics assemblies of 32 groundwater samples | reverse complement strand
ATAGTTATTTCGGCCATACTAAGCGGTTAACCAAAAGCGACAAAAAATTTTGTTGGTTAAGTTTTCCGTCATATTTGCGAATAAGCTTTTCGATATGCTGTTTGAGCGAATCTTGCGGAGCCCACCCTAAAGCGCGTATCTTGGAAAAGTCCAGAGCATAGCGGATATCTTGGCCGGAGCGGTCCGGAACATACTGGACTGTTTGCGCGTTCCAAGATTTTTCGAAAGCATCCAAAATTGTTTTGGCTATCTGGTTTACCGACAACTCTTCCTCGGAAGCAATATGATAAGATTCTCCTAGTTTTCCTTTTATCATCACATCGTAAATGGCCCTTACATTGTCTTTTACATGAATCCAATTGCGAACCTGTTTTCCGGTACCGTGAATCGGAATCGGTTCGTTTTTTAAAATACTTACAATAGAGCGCGGTATCAATTTTTCCGGATGCTGGCGCGAACCGTAATTATTCGTCGTGCGGGTAATTTTATACGGAATTCCATAGGTCCGCCCATAAGCCAACACCACCATCTCTGCCGCGGCTTTTGATGCGGCATACGGATTTGACGGGCGCATATTGTCGCTTTCTTGAAAAAATCCGGCTTCGGTATCGCCGAACACTTCGTCGGTGCTGATATGAATAAACTCGGGTTTATCTTTTTTTTGCGCAATGATGCTTAAAAGATTTTGGGTTCCCAAAACGTTACTTTTTATAAAAACGCCCCCGTCTTTTATGGAATTATCCACATGCGACTCCGCGGCAAAATGAACTAAATATTTTGCATCCGGAAGTTCGGTCAAATCGTTAATGTCTTTTTTTATAAAAACATATTTTTCCGGAAATTTTCTTTTAAAAGCCGAGTTGATATTGGGGTCGGAAGCGTAAGTCACCTTATCTATATTAACTATGTCGAAACCCTTCTCCAGAGCAAGCTCAATAAAATGGGACCCAATAAACCCCAGCCCTCCGGTTACAATGATTGTATTTTCTTTTTGCGCCATATACTTACTTTAACTCAAAATAATAAAACGGGGTTACCCCCGTTTTATTGGTACAAGCTCAACTTCTCTTTGAGCCATTTGAAAGTTTTTTGCATACCAAGAAAAAGATTTGTTTTTGGATGCCAACCGAGGCGGGAAGTTGTTTTTTCGACATCTGAGCGCATCTTGCCGGAATCGTAAGAAAGTTTTTGCAGAGACCCCCAAATTATTTTGCTCTTGGAACCAGTAATTTTAAGAGCGTTGTCTGCCACCTCTTGAAGCGTTGTGGCAACGCCAGACCCCGCATCAAAAATTCCCCCAGGATTTTCTTTTGCGTTTTTAGCCACAGAGATATATAAATCCACAAGGTCGTCAACATAAATAAAGTCTCTTATAATTTCCGGGGAAGCCATCTCGATATCCTCCCCGGCCATGGCTTTAATCAGAACATTAAAAATAAGGCGCCCCTTTTGAATATACGGACCGTAAGGAGAAAAAAGCCTTAGGGTTACAACCGGCTTTCCATTCTTTTTCCCAAAATCTGAAGCAAATTCAGCCGCGTGCAACTTGCTTTTGGCGTAATCATCTGTCCCAGAAATGTCGGAAAATGTGCCGGTATTTATGAAAAATTCGCAATTCGGACTCATGGACTCCACAAGATTTTTTGTGCCCTTGAAATTTACTTCTTCCGCTTTGCCGGATTCAGCAATAATTCCTTGCATTATGGTTGTAGCGCCCAAATGAAATATGCCATCGGGCCGTATATCTTCTATGAGTTTTGTTATACCGTCAAAATCAGATAAGTCGGAAACATTGAATCTAACTTTTTCCAAAACATCGTTGAGCCGCCAAAAATTGCTTGTTTCGCGCGTCAGCGCGTAAACCAAAGCGCCTTCTTCAATCAATCGCCGAATAAGATTAGAACCAATAAAACCAGTTCCGCCGGTAACTAAAATTTTTTTATTTTTTAACATAGTTTTTAACCAGGTTTTCTATCTCTAAAACTGCCATTTCACCGGCGCCTTTGTCAAGACCTTGGGGGCGTATAAAAGTTTTAATAAATTTTTCTCTTTCGAGCTTTTTGGGGTCGTCTCCCGCAAGTAATTTTCTAAAAACCCCTAAAAATTCTTCTGAAGTTTTTGCAACATAAAGCGCGTTGCTTTCGCGCATATGCCTATAGTGCTGGGCCAGAGTTTGGGTCTTTTCAAATTCTTTTCTTTCAAGAGAGATTACAGGCTTTCCCGCCAAAATAGCATCAACCATGCCGCTTGTATTTATACTGACGACTGCGAAAGAATAATAAAGCATATTATAAAAATCTTGAAAGGATTCTTTTGTTTTTGGCATTTCTCCATTTTTTGGTAAAATTTCTACGCCTTGAATTTCAAAATCTTTATATATTTTATGGTTGGCGGGGTGCGGGCGAAAAATGATTTGTGTATTTTTAAATTCAGAGTTGTCGAGAGTTTCTCTAATTTCTTTTATCAGCCACCGTTCATCCGGAGCGATATTGTCGGATGAGCCGAGGTAGAGAATGTATGGGAAATTAACCCCCGACACCAAACGCGGTATCGCGCTCCGCGCCTGACTCAAAATACCGCGTTCTGGTGTGGGGGTAAACCATTTATCAAAAAACGGCGCTCCGATGATTTTAATATTTTCTTTTTTAATTCCGTGGTGTTCTTGCGCCTCCAAAACCTGCGCCTCATTCCACGCAAGCAACAAATCGGGAATAACATGGAAAACGCCTTTTGTAGTAAGAGTATCCCAAGTCATTACCGGCGCAGCGGTTGGAATTTTAAGGGCTTTGGCAGCTTTCAGATACTCCAAATCAGCCGACGACTGGCGGTAGCAAATGGGGCCCGCAAGCACAATATCCGGAGCGCGTTTTTTAATGTCGGCAACAATGCCTGAATCAGGAAAGGAGCTGTTTTCGAAATTTCTTAAAAACTTCCCAACAAATCCGCTTTTTATAAAAATTTTGGCGAATGGAAATATTTTTATTAAAAATCTAAATTTCGGAGAAACATATTTAAGCCAGCGTTCAGCATAAAAGGACGATTGGCCCTCTACCACAAGATACCGCCTCCAGCTTAATATCTCTCGAGAAAACAGCAGCAGACGGCGATTAAAGTTGCTCTTTGGCGCAACCGCCCAATCATAACTCTCCTCTACTACGCCACCGCCAAATTCCTCATTACTCCACTTTTTATCAAACAGCAAAGAAACACTGTGTCCGCGCGCCGAAAAAGCCGTTACAATTGACTCGTAATAATGAAAAATCTGCAGCGACCGAATGACAAATAAAACTTTCATATTTTAGCTAAAACCGCCGTCCCAGATAAATTCAACTTTTGGATGTTTGATATTAAAAAGTTTTTTAAAAAATATCTTTACCTTTCTAAATATCGGACGTACAAAAAATCTCAATGGCTTAAAAACTCTGTGGTTTTCCCACAAATCCTTTAACCGAAATGAAATATAAAAACTGCGCGAGCAATATTTTTTTATTAAACGAAGAGAGTCTGCTTTGTGTTCACGCGCTTGACGTATTACAAAACTATGCTCAAAAATAGGATGCTCATAAAGATTTATTCTTGCAAATCTCACTATTAAATTCATTTTTATATAACGCAACACCAGTTCCGCGTCGGCGTTTACCGCAAATGCATATAAAAACCCCGCTTTTGCAATGGAACTTCTTCTCATAAGATGCCCTGTTCCGGAAGCGGGGCCTAAGTACTTAAAAACATCGTCAGTGCTTTTTCCATACCTAATTCCGGGAGGCAAATAAACTACACGCTCTCCGCCACTCGGCAATTTTTTCACACCTCCACATAAAAGCAAATCAATATCCGGATTTTCTTCCATAACCGTAATTGCTTTCTCCATTGACTCGGGATATATAATATCGTCATCGGCCAATTGTTTTAGATATTTCCCTGAAGACACCAAAAAGCCTTTATTTATCGCTTGAATCCCATTGTCGTCAGGCTCTGATATAAAAATATTCACCATGTCGCCGTGCCGTTTAACTACTTCTTTCGTATTATCAACAGACGCGCCGTCGACTACTATTAATTCGTCTTCGGGCTTTACTAACTTTTTGCATCTTTCGAGCGCTTGATTTAAAAAATCAGCTCTATTTTTAGTTACTAAAACATAAGAAACTCGTTTTTTTGTGTATGAATCAAATGTGTTCATATTTTATACCCCCACTTATTTTCTGGAAGCTGATAAATAACCTTGCTGCCTAATTCTTCAAATTCAAACGGCACCTCCAAAAGTCCGGATAGCTTGGATTTCACTTTGCTCTGAAACTCTCTTGGAACATAAAAAAGCATAAATCCTCCGCCTCCGGCGCCCAAAACTTTGCCGCCTAAAGCTCCGGCCCCAATGGCAGAATTATAAATTTCGTCAATTACCGGATTTGAGATTTTTGAACTTAGGCTTCTTTTGATGTTCCATCCTTCGTGCAAAAGCTCGCCGAAACTGTCAAGCGATTTTTTTTTATTGATTAAAATTTCATGCGCTTCGTCCACCAAACCGCGGATTTTTTGAAGTTCCAGTGTTTTACTGGGGGTATTTTTGATCTGTTCAGCGGCAATTTCTGAAGCGTTTCTGGGAAAACCTATAAAAAATAAAAGAAGGTTGTCTTCTAAATCTTTTTTGCGCTCTGGAGACATTTCAACACTGGCGACTTTTAATCCGCCGTTTGGCAAAAAATCTATTCTTCTAAAACCGCCGAACGCGGCTATGGTTTGATCTTGCGAACCCACATTCTCGCCAATTTTTTTTTGTTCTACATGTATCGCCTCAAGCGCCAATTTTTCCTTGGAAATTTCTTGGCCTCGAAGAGTATAAAGAGATTTCAAAAATCCAACAGTAAAAGCGGAACTCGATCCTAATCCGGCTTTGCCGGGGATATCCGTATTGTGCTGCATTTCTATGCCTTGCTCGAAATTTAAATGCAATAAGCATTCTCTTATGGAGGGGTGTTTTATGAGGCGAATTTCTTTTGTTTCTTCTGGATTTGTGTACCGGAGCCTGTACTTGCATTCCCAAAACGGCGGAAGGTAGCGGGTTGTTATGTAGCAGTATTTATTTATTGCGGTACTCAAAACAGCCCCGCCGTTTTTTTCAAACCAGACAGGGTAGTCCGTTCCTCCGCCAAAAAAAGATATTCTATATGGAGTTCTAGTTATGACCATAATTATTTGAGGTGTTTTGGAATCTCCACTTTACTTTCATCCATCTCAGAATAGTTAATTTTCTCCCACCCATTATCTGTTTTCCTCATTGCCCAAAATCCTTTCCATGAGCTGACTGTTCCTCCAAAAAATTCATAAACAGCCAAAGATACTCCTGGGTGATAGTCCTTTTTAAGCGCCGGGTCGCGCAAGGTGTCGTTATCCTTACTTTGGGCTAAAAAGTCCGCGTCAACCTCATTAAACTGTAACTCCAAATCGTCCCCACAAATCACGCCGCCGTCTTTTAACAATAAAGCTGAATTTTTAAGGTCCAACAAAACATCTTTGTAAAAATGAGAACCGTCAATAAAAATTAAATCAAAAAACTCTTTCGGCAATGTTGGCAAAACGTCCCGGCTCCACCCCTTTTTGATTTCCACAATGTCAGAAACTCCGGCCGACCTAATGTTATGCAAAAACAAGTTGAAAATTTTGCCGTCTTTTAAGGCCTTTTCCATTATCAAATGGCTGGGTTTTTCAATATGTTCGTTTCCGTGAAAACTTTGCCATGCGTCCACCGCAATAAGTTTGCCCTTGCCTTTGTTAAATTTTTTTATAGCTTCAGCAAAGGTGATTGTGGACCCCCCAGCCCAAGAGCCGATTTCGAGCACGAAGTACTCGTCCTTCGAAGCCTTGGCGTAGGAGGATTTCTGCTTACACTCCAACTCTATCAACTTGCTCATATATCCATGGCGGACAACCCTCCCCATTTTTGCCGCCATTATCGGCCCGAAGTAAGGTTTTTTAAGAAGCAACGAAAGCTTAAATTTTAAATATTCAAACATAAGTTAAACTTAGAAAAAAAATCCCCGGCTGTCCACCGGGGATTTGTTTTTAACTCCGACGCTTCGGTCGGAGCCCCGACCCTTTAAGGCGTCGGGGTTTTTTATTTTTTATTTGCCGAATACCATTCCATTGTCCTTTTGATTCCTTCTTCCAGAGAAATTTTTGGATTCCATCCCAAAGACTTGGCGCGGGAAATATCCAGAACTCTGCGCGAATCTCCGCGCGATTTAGATTCTTGCCACACAACTTCCGGCTTTTCTTCCAAATTATCAAGAACTGTACCAAGAATTTTCGGAAAAGAGTACGCCGTGCCGCTCCCCAAATTTACCGGACGTTTTTCTTCTAATTTTGCAACATGAATCATTCCACGCGCCACATCTTCCGAGTAAATTACATCCCTGAATTGTGAAGCGCCGCGGGCAACGAATGGATTTTCTCCGCCAAGCGCCCGCCGAATAAAAGACGGAACCACCATTGCTCTCTCGGAATCAAAATCGTCAAACGGACCGTAAGTATTGGCGGGGCGAACGGTAGAGATTAGCATTCCATGCTCAATGGCATAAAACCGCGCCTGAAATTCGCCGGCAAGCTTTGCAAGCCCTCCAGCAATGTCATTTTTTGAAGGAAGCTTTTCGTTCCCGGCATCATCTTCAAAAAAAACTTCCGCAGGAGGATAAACCGCCAACGAACTTGCGAGCAAATAGCCTCCCACGCCGCATTTATGCGCCGCGCGCAATACAAGCAGGTCCAACAAAATATTAGCGTCAAAAAATGTCGCGGGCTTTTCTTTCATCGCTTGCGGAGACCCCTTGAGGCACAAAAGATTAAAAACATAATCCATTCCGTCGCATGCAATAAAGCAATTTTCAAAGTTCATAAGGTCAAGCTCAAAAAAATCTTTGATTCCAGGATGCGCGCGCGACGCCCCGTTAAGCGAAGCGACGCGCACTTTCGCTCCTTCTTCTTCAATCAACATTTTAACCAGCGGGGTGCCGATAAGGCCGTACCCCGCCACAAGCACTTTTTTCCCTTTGAAATTCATCATAGAGACCCCCTTTTTTGGCTTTTTCAATGCTGTCCAGGAATTTCCTGGTGCGGATTTACATTACCATACAAGTAAGCACCTCGTCTATTGCACAAAAAAACATATCCAATTTTACGCTCTCCAAACCAAGAAAAATCAGCGCAAATCATTTCCATCGGCAGTTTGCTGATACGGTCTTCAGTAGCTCCGCCCCAATCGCAATACGTGCAAGTATAGGGACACCCCTATCAGTTTCGTATATACCGGTCCATCGTTGATTAGAAAACGCCGCAATTATCATTTTTCACCTCATTTTTCAATGAAAAAACCTGTTACTTTTGTAACAGGTTTTGTAAAAAAAATCAAATAGAAGAGCTGCCGTTTAAAATCATTTTCTCTATGCATTTTATAAAACAGATAGCGCCTTTGCTTACGAAAATTTTTTCAATAGTATTTTTGTCGGTATCAAACTTGATATATGACACATGATCAATACCCGGATACTTATAGTCAACGCTCACAGGTTCCCAAAGTTTTCGTATCCTGTCATAGGCCTTGGTATTTTTGGGATCTCCGATCAAATTGTCTCTAGTTTTTATTTTTTGCCTTGCTCTAATTCGCGCTTTTGATGTTTTTTCAGAACATATAACTTCCAAAACAACTGCCCGGCACAAACAAGAAGACGCAATGCCGTACATCTGTTGACGCCTAAAGGAGAATCTGTTTCCGCTTTCAAAAATAACCCCCCTTCCTTTGCGCAAATGTTCGGCAATTAAATAATCTGCGGTTCTTAAAACTTTTTCTTGCGTTTTTGGCATTCTTTTGATTCCTAAGCAACGGCGAATTTCATTTTGATAAATTGCTGTGTATCCGGGTAATTTTTGCTTTAACTTTTTAGCGAGTGTGGTTTTTCCAGTTCCTGGAAGACCGCAAATAATAATTAAAAAGTTCATCGGATTGGCATTTCTTTTCTTTGAGCAATGTTTCCGGCTATAAAACCTGGCTGTTGTGAAATCCCTTTTGTGCCGTATGGAATTAAAAGCATCGGACGAGACAGAGCTTTAGAATTATTGGGATATGAACCATGAACTACGTTGCCGTGCAAAAACAATACGCTTCCCATTTTTAAAATAAGATTTGTTTTTTTATCTTTATATTTCTCCGGAACCTCTACGCAATGACCTGGATTCGTTCCAACGTCTTCATGAAAACTTTTTACCGGCTTATTGGGTAAAATCGGTTCGCGGTGCGAGCCCGGATAAATATACATCCCGCCGTTTTCCGGATCCTGATCAGAAAATGCGATATTTCCGGTAATATACCAGCCATGCGGCGCCTGCGGGTACGCGTTGTCTTGATGCGGATTCCATGCTTGCAAAGCATACGGCGTGCCGGCGCGCTTAAACAAAAACATAGATTGTAAAAGTACGGTTTCCTCTTCTTGAAGGATATCAAGAGCAACAACTATTTTGCGATTTTTCAACATGGCTCGAACATCGGCCGCATCGACAGGATCAATGTCCATGTTTTTATCGACATACTCCAGGCGACCTCCGCGATCGAGATTCATAATCCCGCGGAAATCCGGCATAGCGTATTTTTCATAAATCTTCACGGCTCTATCACACCTAAGTGAGTCAAACACGGACTCAATTACTACAAACCCATTTTCACCATAAAACTTTTTCCACGATACCCCGTACCAGAAAGAAAACGTGTATTCTCTTTGATGCACAAAAAACTCCAAAAAACATCCTTAAGCATAATAAGAAGATATTGAAAATAAGTCAAGAAAATGCTTTATTTGATATTAGAGCTCTTTTGGGATTGTTTCCATGATTTTATACGAACATCGAGAGTTGGCGGAAATAAGACAAAAGTTCTTAGAAAAAACAATAGTTTTCTGCTCCGGGGTATTTGATTTAACACATGTGGGACATGTGGTATTTCTCGAAAATTGCAAAAATTTAGGCGATATACTTGTTGTAGGAGTTGGGAGCGATGAATCTGTAAGGTTTTATAAAGGCGGCGCAAGGCCGATTTTAAGCGAAAGGATTAGAATCAAAATGATAGATTCACTAAAATGCGTTGATTTCTCATTTTTTAGTTCTCCCCCAAATTTAAATGACCCGTTCTCCGACCTCCCTCGAATATTTGAAAAACTAAGACCGAATATTTACGCCATAAATGACGACGTTTCAAATATGAAAACGCGGGAAGAAATGGCAGAAAAATTTAAAATGAAACTAACGGTATTTAAAAAAAATCTGGAAAATGAATTTGCTAACATATCAACCACAAGCATAATTCAAAAAACAAAAAACTCGGGGTAACCCCCGAGTTTTAATTAAATATTTTTTAAATATTTTTTTGCTAAAAGCGTAACAGCTAAAGACTTCATATCGCTTATTTCCCCGTTTTCTGTTTTTGTCATCCATTCCGGAACCGGAATCTCTTTAAATTCGATTTCTTCTCCCTGGTCGAGAGACTGTTCTTTTGCTTTTTTGCACCCCAAAGCCAAAAACGGATGAAGGCGAGCGACCGCGCTTGAAGTATCGTGCCAAAGCGGATTATCATCCGGCATCAACGGAATAATTTTCTCGCATTCGTAACCAGTTTCTTCCAAGAGTTCCCTTTCTGCCGCATCCAAAGAATTCTCGCCGTCGTTCATATTTCCGCACGGAAGCTCCAGCTGTATATCCCCGCTTCCGAATTTAAACTCTTTGATTGCGACCACATTGCCGTCATTGGTCACGGGCAAAACAATTGATGATCCTTTTACTTTTCCGGCGAATAAAGTCCAGTCCTTTTCTTCTCCATTTTCGGATACAAAATGCTGTGTAATAAGAACTTTTTTGTGAGCTTCGGCAAGAATTTTCGGTTCCCCTTCTTTTCGCCATTTTTTTAACATTATTGCCTCCTTTTTGAACAAAGACTTTCGTACCGCAACAGTACTTCATAGAGCCCGAGCGCTTTGAAGCGCTTTTTCCAAAAATCGGAAACTTCGGAATATTCTCGGGCAAGCCTCAACCGCTTTTGGGCTTCTTCAAAATTTTTTCTGCGATATTCCAAAACGGCAAAAAAAAGATTTCCCAAGGCATTGCCTTTATGGGTTTTGTCGCAAATGCTCAAAAAAAGCTTATACAGCATATCCAGTTTAACCGGATGAAATTCCTTGTTCTCCCGCAAAAACCTTAGATAATTTATTCGGTAATCCATCGAAAACCATATATCTTTTATTTCTTCTTTTGCATAAACCCTTCCCGTGTCGCCTTCCAAAGGATCAACAAAATCAAGGGCTTTTCCGTGTTCGCTCTTTACTCTTTTTTCATTGCCGCCGGTGGAACCAACAAACGGCCTCTCGGTGCCGTCAATCAAAGATTGCTTATCAATTTTCCCCTGCTCCAAAGCATGGTTTGTAATTTCAACGCCGGGTATGTAGTTTAGCGGCTGTATCGTGCCCCAGTCTAAATCTAAGTCGCGCATCAGATTTACGGTATCCAGCTCCTCACTTATAGTGCCATATAAACCTTTATTGGGAATCGGAGGAAAACCGCACATAAGCAGAGCTTTTACAAAAATTTGAGGATATTTTCGCAAAATTTCAGCGCATTTGTAAAAGTGCTTAATACCGCTGGGCTTGTAAACCGCTTTCAAGCGCTCCGCATTGCCGGACTCAATGCCGATGCTGATTCCTATGCATCCGGATTCCGCCATTGCGGCGGCACACTCTTCTGTAAGCGCCGAGGCAATAATTCCATTAGTCGCGTTCCATGTCATCTTTAGATTGCGCCGTATCATTTCATTGAAAATTGGAAGCGTTCCATTGAGCAAATCATCGTCAAGCCACATGAAATCGTTGATTCCGTATTTTTCTTTTAGCATCTGAAGAGTATCGCAAACGATTTGTGGATTTCGGCGAAAAACAACGCCTCGGCCGTTGAAAAGTTCAACTGAACAAAAACTGCAATGCGCCCTGCATCCAATGTTTGCATTAACTGTCGCGGAAAGAGTTTTCTCATTTCCAAGCCAGTAGTATGTTCCAATTCTTCCATGCTCTGGAGCATATCTGCCTACAGGCAAATCGTGGTAATCGGGAATGATATTCATATTTTCTATTGTCTTGTGCGCGCGGTCTTTGATAACTATAAATTCGCCCCTATCCCACACGGCGATCTGTTTGATTTTTTCTTCGCCGACCGCGCCGTTTATAAAATCAAGAATATCTGGAAAATTCGTAAGCCCCTCATAAAGGCACACGACATCGATTGCATCCCCATAAACAAGATGGTAGTCGCCTTCTTCTTTAACCAAACCCACCGTGTCGGAAGTATGAACTCCGCCAGCAAAGATTGGCAAACCGCGATTGAGGCTCTTAATAAATTCGGCTGTCCGCCTTGTCTGCCTCCAATAAACCGTAAACATGCAGGTAAGCCCAATCGCATCCGGTTTAAATTCCTCAATTTTTTCGCGCAACTCATCTTTCCAAACACCGTATTGAAATGCGTCCGAATCTTTTTTGAGACGCATCTGCATCAGCAAATTGAGGTCCAAAATGGCAATATTTTCTCGGGGATATCCGCGTTTTTGGAGCGCTCCAGAAAGTTCCGCGAATCCAGTCGGCGGATACACTGGATAGCGGTTATCTTTGGCTATGTTTACGTCATAGTCTTCTTCCGGAACATTCGGCGGATTTATAAATAAAATCCGCTGGCATCCGTTAGGAAAAATTTTTTGCAGCTTTTCGGCAATAATTTTCCGTTCGTCCATATAACCTCGTTTTCAAATCTAACCCCAAAATAGCAGTATTCGGAAAAAAAATCAACCCGCGCTAAGCGCGGGTTTTGTATGCGTCGAATACTTCGCAAACTTTATCGACAAACTGCAGGCCAATTGGAGTAATATGAATAAAATCTGGTTCGCTTAAATCAACAATACCATCTTCGGCAAATTGTTTTAGTTCCTCATATTCTCTGTGAAATATATCAGACCACGGCATATCTATATCGCTGGGATTTGGAATACATACTTCGAAATAATTTCTCAAAGAATGAATGATTTCTCTCCGCTCAACATCATCAGCGCTTAAACGATAGCCGTGAAAAATGGGAAATTTTCCTTCCTCAATATATGATTCGTATTTTTCCATAGCAATGTTATAGAGAACTTCGTCGTTGGATACCTGTACGTTTTGAAAATACCATTCCGGCCACAGCGTCGTCTGCCCGCTGATTCCCAAAGCAATTACGCCGGTATACCTTCCAGTCGCGGGACCAAGCCGGTTCCATTGGATTTTTTTCTTTTTCAGCGCTTCAACCAAGTCATCGGTTGGTTTTGCAAAATGATCATAACCAACCCGCAAATAACCACCACGTTCTAAAACCTCAAGCCCAGCTTGAAACAACTTTTTCCTTTCAAAATTGTCCGGAAGCCCGTGTTCCGCCATCAATGTTTGATGAGTAAAAATATCAGGCCGATAATGCAAATAGTTGAAGCAAATTCGGTCTGGAGCAATTTCCACAATCTTTTCCATCGTGCGCTTTATTGTTTCCGCAGTTTGTTTGGGCAAACCACAAATGATATCAAAACTAATGCCGTTAGGAAAAAGTGTTCTAATTTCAGGAGTCAGCAACCGCTCGGTAAGGTCTGCCGGCTGAACTCGCCCCACCGCGCGCTGAACTTCAATATCAAAGTCTTGCACGCCAAACGAAATCCTGTTAATACCCTTCGAATAATAATACTTCATCTTGTCTTGCTTCACATGCCGCGGATCAATTTCGATCGCAAGTTCGTCAACTTTGGAGATATCAGCGACTGTTGCCAGCGCATCGACCAACACATCGAAATCAGCTTCTTTTAAATCAGTTGGCGAACCGCCGCCGAAATGGATCTCGCGAACATTGAGATTAATCCGCAACGCGTCGCAAAAATTTTTCAAAAGCTCAATTTCACGGCACAAATAGTCCAAATAGCGTTTGGCAATAGAATAATCTTTCGATATTTTAACCGGACAGGTGCAAAACCAGCACATTTTGGTACAATACGGAAAATGCACATATAATTGGATAGGCGAATCAGGATTTTTTATAAAAAATTCCGCAAGCGCCCGGCGGTATTCCCTGTCCCCCATTTCTTTGGACCAAAACCGCATATTGGGATACTCGGTATACATAAATGCGCGCTCGCCGTATTTTTGAATCAGCCTTGCATCAGCGTCTTTAACCGAATCACTCATTCCAAAACCTCTTTTTTGTAAAACTTCTAGTTCTTAGAATAAATCCATAACCCAAAAAAGTCAACTGTTTTGCAGTTTTTTTATGATTGCCGTAGTAGAAATATTTTCAAATTCTATTGGACACCATCTTTTTAAGACGCGCAACTCGGTACCGTATTTTTTGCTAAGATTGGCTCTTTCCGCTAAATCGAAGGCGTCGTTATTTACCACATAAATATCTGGGCGCAATTTTTCTATAACCACTTTTATAAACGCGAACGGATCGTCGTCTTTTTCATATTCAGCAAGGCTTACCAAGGCGTAATCCACGGGCTTCAACGAATCTATCATCTTTAAACGCATATGCTCATTAACAATGGGCCTTGTTTCGCCTTTATACTTTTTTATCGATTCGTCGTTTCCAGTAAGGACTACCAGCACATCCCCCAACTTTTTGCAATCTTCAAAAAAAAGCGCGTGGCCGGCATGAGTCAAATCAAAAACTCCGGAGCAAAAAATTATTTTTTTTCCCAAATTTTTTTCTCGAATCTTTTGTAAATCGGCAATGTTGATTATCACAATCAATATAACTTGCCTATTTATAAGTAAGTTTTATGTTCCCGTCATAATGGATTTCGATTGGAGATTCTTTCGGAGAAGAGTAAAAATTCTTCACATCCTCCACAAGCAGAGTCTGTATGGGCCTATTTCTCAACCGAGGCGCAAAAAACACGGCTTGCCCCCCGATATCGGCATCGCGGTACCACCACATTTTTCTTCTTTTGAAAAAATAATTTTTATCGAGCGCCAAACCTTTTACAAATTTCTGCAAAGTTTCTTCAAAATAATCCTGTCCAACGTTGGATGTTGGACAAACGGCATTCGATGTTTTTTTGGCGACTAGATGCAACTCGTCTTTGGTTGTAAGCGATTCATCGAAAACTTCATAACCATGTTTTGCTAAAAGCCGTTTTAAAGACTCTGCCCTAAACGAATGAAGATGCGGAAAATACAAAAGATTGCTCATTGTAAACTCGCCTTCAGCATTCGGAAGAGAAACAACAAAGAAGTCTCCTTCTTTTTGCAAGCTCGAAGCAAGCGATATAAGTTCGCCGGGCTCGTACACATGCTCAAAAACGTGGTGCGAAAAAATAAGAGAAAAAGGGGCAATGGCTAAAAGCTCCTTTTGAACGCCTTCGGCTTCAAATGGATTAGTAAGTATTCGAAGTTTAAAAAAATATTTGGCAAAATCCGCTCTGTGTTTTGAGTTTTCTACTCCAATCAAATTAGAATAGCCGCGCTCGCGAAGTTGGTTTAGCGCAGAACCGTAACCGCAACCGATTTCGCACACGGGCCGCAATTTCCCCAAATTAAGCTTTTGGGCGATTTCCAAAATCTCCCTTTGTTTTTGGTCTTTGCCATGCTTTATTTTATAAACAAGTTTTTTTACTTTTGGAGAATTTGTATCCTCCCAAGTATTCGCGTAAAAATCTTGAATCCATTTTTTTGTAGGCTGGTCGATATAGCCGATATATCCGCAACTTGAACATACGCCAACTCTAACTTTTTGCGCTCCTCCGTTGCCAAAAAAAGCGCAAACCGTTTTAAGAATGCCGTCGTCGCAAGGGCAGTTGGGCCTTTCTATCCACCCCGCGTCTTGGGTAACCTCAAAAACCTTCCAGTCGTGGATATTCAAAAATCGTTTGAATTTAAAGCCAAACTTTGATTTCATTAGTATATGCTATCAAAAATTAAAAATATTGCCACCAAAACAATCGGAAATCTTATTTTAAAACCCTATTTCAAAATAAGGACGCAAAGGCTAATTTGGCTGTTTTTGAACCGAAACTCAAGAGACTTGTTTAGGACGAACCCGCCCTCTCTTAATGAAACGCAAGACAAGACAATAAATACTCTGTTCCAGGAAGGAATTGCAGAAACTCATTTGGACGAATTATTTCCAAAAGAAAATAAACTCGAGAAACTTCAACAATACGCTCTCTATCTTAAAAATCAAAGTTCTGGCAAACAAACAAGCAAAACATTCTTAACTTACCTTTTGGATCCAAAACCCGAATTGGACTTTGAAAACGAAATTGTAAAAATAGCTTTGGATCCAAAGGTTCTCGCAATAGTAAATTCGTATTTCGGAATGCTGGGAAAATTTTATTACTTTACCCTAAATATCACCCACCCAGTCCCAGCCGGAACAGAAGCAGAACAATCGCAAAAGTGGCACAGGGATCCCGAAGACATAAAAATGCTTAAAATGTTTGTTTATTTAAACGATGTCGACGACGAAGCTGGCCCATTTATTTATGTTCCGAAATCAAACTTGGGAAATAAATGGAATAAAATTTTTCCCCAACGCCCGCCAATAGGATACTATCCTCAAGAAAGGGAACTCGAAAAAGTAGTTCCTCAGAGCGACATTAAAAAATATGTGGGCAAAGCCGGCAGCGTAATATTCGGCGACACCACGGGACTCCACAAAGGCGGTTATGCCACAAAAAAAGAGCGTTTAATGCTCACAATCGGCTACGCCCCCAGCTCTTCTCCGCTAGCGGAACAATATACTTACTCAGAAGAAATAAAAAAGAGGTTAGCAACGCTAACCCCAGCTCAAAAATACGCAATCATTCTTAAACCAAGCAAATTAAACACCTATATTCTCAAAAAATTCAGAAAGTTCTTCAAACGCGGGTAGTATTACATCTGCTTCACTCAATTTGTCGGCAGAAACCGTATGAGCCAAAGCAACGCAATACATTCCGGCAGATTTAACCGATTTCACTCCTAAAGGCGCATTTTCCACACCAACGCAGTCTTTTGCGTCAATCCCCAAAAGTTCCGCGCCCTTAAGATATGGGTCCGCAAAAGGCTTGCCTCTTTCGGTTGTTTCCGCAGTTACCATTGCCGTAAAAAGTTTTAATATTTCTGGAGAAACTGATTTTTGAATTCTATCTGCAAACCCACCAGTTACAATGCCAAGCAAAACATTTCTTTTACCCAAATCGCAAATAATATTTTCAACGCCCGGGTAAAATTCCACCAATCCCCCGCGAAGATTGCTCAAATAATTTTCATCTTTTAATTTGGCAATTTTATACGCGAGTGAAGTAGAAATTTCATATTTTTCACATAATATTTCGGCAATTCTAGGAACCTCGTTTCCCTCCAAAGGAAAATAATCATCTGGGAAAATATCGGCCCCAAATTCTTTAAATACGAATTGCCAAGAACGAAAGTGGTCTTGCATCGTGGAAGCAAGCGTGCCATCGAAATCAAACAAAACAGCTTTGTAGTTTTTCATTGAACCAACTTCAGAGTTTCCCGCATCCAATCGCCCATGTGCTTATAGTGCGGGCTTGTTACCAAATTTCCGTCCACGACAGCGGGCTCGTCAACATAAGTCGCTCCGGCGTTGTTGATATCGTCCTTTATGCTGTAATATCCGGAAACTCTTTTTCCTTTTACGACTTTTGCGGAAATTAAAAGTTGCGAACCATGACAAATCGCCGCTATAGGCCGACGGAGAGAGTTAAAATCAGAAATAAATTTCACCAATTCCGAGTCTTGCCTCAAATACTCCAGCGACATCGCCCCACCCGGCAAAACTATCAAATCGTAATCACTTGGTTTTAAGCCGGCAATGTCCACGGTCGGCACGACTTTTTGGCCCTTTATCCCGAACACAGTTTCCATTCCGCGCACAGCCACATCAACTTTAAATCCAGCCTCTTGAAGCCGGTAAAAAGGATATGTATACTCAACATCCTGCACGAATTTCCCCGTTAAAATAACCGCTTTTTTCATAGTTTTCCTTAATTTGTCAATGGTTTAACCATTAAAAACTCTACCTCGTCCGAAGAAGTCAAGTCAACAATGCTTTTGAGTTCTTCCAAGCCGACTACATCTCCGGTCTTTAAAACTTTTTCCTTGTTTGAATTATATAGCGCGCCTTTCAAAATGGTCACAACGCCGCTCTCGGCTTCCTTCGCTTTGTTCTTAAAATCATTGATAGAATCATGTTTGCTCAAAACAATCGAGCATTTGCCGAATTTTTTTTCGCAGTGGTATTTTTCTTCTTCGTTATGAAAATGATTGAATTCCGAAGCATCCAATTCCAAAAAATGTTCTTGTCCTTCGTATCCTTCGCCTTCTCTTCCGTAAGCGTCATCGAGCCGAACCAAATCTTTTTTATTGGTTGGAGTTTCAGTTTCCAAAACCAAAATTCCTTCCGGAGACAACGCTTTTGTGGAATGGAAAACTCCCTTTTCCAAAAAAATCCCGTTGCCGTGCGCAAGTTTATGCTCCTCTCCCAGAGTCCTGAAAAGAGCCTCTCCAGAAAGAACCACAATAGAGGTTTCCTTCTGGGGGTGGCAATGAAGAGATGTTTGAAACCCTTTCTTTATGTGAAGCGCCCATACCGCCACATTGTCGTTTTTGAAAACCAAATATTCATGCCCCCACGGTTTTTTTATGAGGGTTTTGGAATAGTCAAAAAAATCATCCCTTTGGGTTTCGGGGTTGATTTTAACCGTCGAGAGTTTCAATTTGTCGGCCTCGGTCGCCACTATCCTCTTTATCATAAACAATACAACTAATTGTATATTCAATAAGTTTGGCAGTCAAAAAATTGCTATACGAATGGGAAAATGATTGTAATTACATTTACATTAAGCAATACCAATACGTTTTTCAATTACAGACACGCGTTCCATAAGCAAGTTGATTTCTTTCGCGTATCCAAGAACATTACGAATTTGCTCAGAGAGCTCTGCAACTGCTTTTGTATTCTCTGCTATTTGTGCTTGTAAATCTCTGCGCATTTCTTCCATTTCATTTATTATTGTCTTGATATCCTCTTTTGTTGCCATCTGTTCGTGGATATCCGTAATTATTTCCAAAATATGTTTTGTATTTTCATCCATATTGGTAATTGTAGAATCAATCAAAAGTTTGTGCAACAACTTGCAAAAATTTGGTAGATATGGTAGGAGTACTGATGGGTAAATGCATGTACCCAAACAACCAAACGAGGAGAAAAACAATGAAAAAAATCCCGCTCTTGATTGCTATTGTGATGCTATTGATGGTATTTTTCAAATTTGGATTAACCGCTAAACCAACAGCAGAACAAGTGACTGGTTATCTAAATGGTAACAGTATAAAGTATGCGAAAGATTCTAGAACGAATACCTGCTTTGCATACACAGCCGGTTGGGCTGGGGCCCCGGCAAACCTGGCCTATACACCATGTGAATCGATCCCTAAAAATTTACTTTACGTATTTTGATAAAATTATTTTTTAAACAACCGTTCGCTCAAAAAACGAGCGGTTTTTATTTCCCATGACACTTCTTCAAATGTTAACCTTCACCACAACATAATGTAATGAAACAAACGGCTCATCCCGATATCAGGATGAACCGTTATTTTATTCTATTGTTTATTTTCCCAAAATATCTTTAACTTTTTTAATTATTTTTTCTTTTGTTGGAGGAAGATTGTCGGTTTCTGGAGAAAATCCCGCAGGATGCTCATCTCTACCCAACACTCTTACAATTTTTCCTGTCGAGCACATCAAATCGTATGCCATGCATTTCATATGGCTATTTTCGTAGTCTCCATCAAGAAACAAGCCTCCATGTTTTGAATTTTGCATCGCAAGTCTCATGTTGTCAGTTACCAAAAACGGCTTAAGCCATTTTACATGAATCAAATTGCAAGTTATTCCCTCTTTTTCCAATTCAGACAAAGCTTCCAGCGCGTTAAGCCGCGTGGAAGAAACAGCGAAAATCGCCAAATCGGCTTTTTCACAAACAATATCGTCCATTTCGTAATCAACACCAAAAGCTCTTATGTGTTCGCTAAGAAGCATCGGATCGTCATGCTCCATAAACCATTCGTAAGCGTAGTCGTATTCTTTGGGAGTCATCGGGGCGTAAACATAAACTCCTGGCATTCTGGTAAGCAAACTATAGTGACTGCCGGAAGCCACGGGTCCAATTCCTCCGTCTCGATTAATAACCCGCACAAAAACTGGGCGAGATTCGTTCCACATGTATTTTGATATTCCTGCCCTATTTGAAATAGGAACAGCATTATAGTGTAAAAACCCTCCGAAACGAATTATAATTATCGGCCTAAAATCCACCGATGCCATTCCAACCATTATGGCTACCCAGGAAGTATCATCCATTGAAGCTTCAAAAATCCTTTCTTTGTCTTTAATATCAGGCATTGTCCCGCGAACGTTTCCGGCAGCTTCCAAACATTGACCGCCAACAATCCCGCGTTTTAATTCAATATGCTTTTTAATAATTTCGGAAATCGCATCCGCGCAGGTACGGCCATTTGGTTTTTTTATTTCAGCAATCACTGGAACTTCGACATATTTTTTTCTAAACTCGCGCAACCTTCGATTCCATATGCCGTTCATCGCCGCTTTTGCATCCAACTCTATTTGGCCGGCTTTCGCGCATAATCCAATTAAATCCAGTTCGTTTTTCACCAACTGGAAACGGTCCCATTCAGGAGGACCGTCGCATTTCATATTATTGTGGTGCAAATACCTGCAAGTATAAATGTTAAAAAAGGCCGGGAGTTCTCCGCGCAAACTCCTGA
>ERZ1292623.563-Hain-H51-01um-R1-563-length-39782-cov-9_pt3 | contig 19884 bp, 20 predicted proteins | sample MGYA00564398_ERZ1292623 | MGnify/ENA primary metagenome ERZ1292623 (study PRJEB36523, sample SAMEA6512633) | groundwater metagenome | collected 2019-01-07 | study: AquaDiva: Metagenomics assemblies of 32 groundwater samples | reverse complement strand
CTCCTTCATGCGGCACGCTCCTGCGTTGCGGGCATCCACGCCGATGGCTGCGTAGATCTTGTTCTGCTCCTCACGGAGCGCGTTTCTGTCGGCGTCAGGCGAACGCATCTGCTCACGAACGGCGTCGAGTTTCTTGACGTCGCTGGGCTTCTTGTCCATCGCGGCCTTGATGTCTGCGCACTCCTTGTCGGACACCTCCGGCATCTGGAAGCCGCCACCCTGACCACCCTGTCCGCCTTGGCGTCCCTGAGCAGGTGCGAGGTCCACTTCGCCCGGCGATGACGTGCGATTGGCGCCGCCGCGTTGGGCGTTTCCGCCATTGGCGCCACCGTTGCCGCCGGTGCGGCCGCCCATCCCTCCGCTCATTCCGGCGCGGCCAAACTGGGCGCGAATCTGCGCCTGGACACTGTCGGGGTCGAGACCGAGCAACGGCGCGGTGGCCACGGCGTCGCGCGTGTTCTTGATGGCGTCGTTGGGCACCGCCAGCACGTTGGCTCGCATTTCGATCTGCACCTGCACTTCGCCGTTCATGCCCGGGCGGAGCGCGCCGTCGAGGTTGGTGAGCGAAACGAGTACCGGGAACAGCGTGACGCCCTGCTGCACCACGGCCTGCGGCTCGATCTTCTCGACGGTGCCTGTGAAACGGCGATCGGGGTACGCATCCACGACGACAACCGCAGGCTGGCCCGACTTGATCTGGCCGATATCGGTTTCGTTGAACTGGGCGCGCATCCGGACCTTTGTGAGGTCGGCCATCTTGATGATGGTGGTCCCGCCGCTGACGGAGCCGGTCGCGGACGCGATCACCATGCCCAGCGACACCGGTTTTTCAATAACGGTGCCGACGACGGGGGCGGTGACGGTGGCGTCTTCGAGACGCTGCTTGGCGAGGTCGAGGTTGGCGCGCTGACGGATTACCGCTGCATTGGCGTTGGCGAGGTCCAGTGCCGCCGTTTCATGTTCCTGAGCGGTGATGACCTTCTGCGCGAACATGTCGTCCGAACGCTGCTTCTGCGCCTTGGACACGCTGAGCTTTGCCTCGGCCGCGTCCAGGTCCGCCTGCGCCTGGTTGAACTGGTTCTGCACGTCGCGGGCGTCGATCTGGACGATGAGGTCCCCGACTCGCACGGACGTTCCCGTCTCGACCGGCATGCGCGTGATCAGGCCGCCGGCCTTGGACTTCACCTCGACGACGTTGATCGGTTCCACGACGCCGTTGGCTTGCGCGTCGACGACGATATCGCGGCGCGTGACCGGGGCCGTCGGAATGGTACCGGGGCGCGCCGCCGTGCGGTTGCAGGCCGGAGCGAATACGGTCGCGCCAAGCGCGACAACAAGGGCTGAACGCTTGAGGGTCATTGCAAGTCCCGGCCGATGACGGCTTCGATCTGGGCGCGCGCGATGCGGTAGTCCTGGCGTGCCTGAATCAGCGCGGCGCGGGCCTGGTTGAGCGTGGATTGTGACGTGAGTAGATCGAGCAGGGTGGAAGCGCCCAGCGTGTAGCGCTGGTTCTGGACGCGAAGGTCTTCCTGCGCGGCCAGCAGGGACGCCTGCTGGATCTGGATGCGCTCTTCCGCGGTGCGAAGGGCGCCCAGCTGTTGCACGATGTTCTGCTGCGCGAGGAGTCGTGATTCCCGCAACTGCGCGGCGGCGTTGTCGTGCGACACCCTGGCGCGGAGGACGTTGTCCTCGCGCGTGAAGTTGTTGAAGAGCGGGAAGCTGGCGCTGAACCCGAGGCTTGAACCGTACAGGAAGCGCTTGGTGGTGTCGCTACCAAAGCCGTAGGGGTCCGTGCCACTGCCGCTGTAGCCGTACGACATGGTGATGCGCGGCATGTACGTCGACTTGGAGGACCGCTCGGACGCTCTCGCGGCTGCCAAGCTCATCTCGGCTTGCTGGACGGCCGGACCCTGCAGCGCCATCAGGAACACGCCCACAGAGTCGATGGGTGCGATGGCGAAGTTGGCGGTATCCGACGGATTGGCGGTGACCATGAACGGCGTGCCCACCAGCCGCGTGAGCGTCGCACTGGCGACGCGAATGCCGTTTTGTGCCGTGAGGATCGCCAGGCGCGCGTTGCCGACCGCGATGGCCGAGCGCAGTGAGTCGGACACCGTCGCGGCGCCGGCCGTCACGCGCGCGACCGACGCGCGCATCGAGGCTTGGGCCTGTTCCAGCTGTGCCCGGGCTGATGCCTCGGACTCGCGCGCGGCCAGCACGTTGGCGTACTGCGTCTTCACCTGAAGCGCGACGCTGTATTTCACCGCCGTCTCGTTGGCCTCGGCTGCGTCAACGTCCGCATTGCGCGCGCGCAAATCCGCGAAGCGCCGCCCGCCGTCGAAGAGCTCGACGTTGGCGCTCAACCCCGCGCTGTAGTTCCAGGGGGAGTTGGAGTTGATGACCTGGTTTCGGAGCGCGTCGAAGCGCTGTGAGGCCTGTTTGTTCGAGCTGGCGCTGGCGTTGAGGCTGGGAACGAAGGAGCCGTACAGCGAACGGACCGACGACGACGTCGTGCGCAAGGTCCCGCGCGCCTGAACCGCCGCGGGGGCGTTGCGCTGCGCAAGGGTCACCGCCTCCTGGAGCGAAATCGGGCGCAGCGAGTCCACCTGCGGCAATTGCGCGCCGGCCACGGTCGCCGGAAACGCTGCGAGAGCGAAGACCCTTCCGAACATTGTTAGTTCCTGCAGGCGATGGTGTTCTTTCTGGTGGCCGCGATGGAATCACGCCGGACCTTTTCCAGACTGTCACGCCGCGCCATCTCCGCACGGCGCGTTTCGAGCTTGAGCACCTGTTCCGGCGTGAGGATGGACGACATCTGCTGGCGCGCGGTGCCGCGAATGGAATCGAGCACCGGCCGCACGGGCTTCATGACCGCGCCCATCTGGCAATTCTGGTCGTCGAGGAGCGAGTCCATGGTGATACGCTGCGCGCCCGTCAGCTCGAGATCGTCGTACATGCGCTGCCGCGGTGCCCAGCTCCTGCGCGACTTCTGGTTCCACATCTGGTCGGCGGTAAAGCCCAGCACCCCGCCCACGAGGACGGCGCCGAGGAGGAACATCATCGCCTGCTGCTTGGAACGCTGCATTGCTCGATCTCTGTTTAACGGGGTTTGGTCATCAGGTAGCGAAACGCGGCCTCGGGACCCGTGCGCATCGGCCGCACTGCGGTCTCGACTGGCAGGTTCGTGGGCGTGAGCATCGCTTCATACGCGAACTCGCGCTCCGCCTGGTACGAACGGATTATCGCGACGCTGGTGGCGAGCAACAGGATGGCGGCGGCCACGAGCGCCGGCCGCACCCAGCGATCGAGTTCGTCCCACCAGGCGATCGTCTTCGGCTCAGTGAGCCGGGAGAGGATGCGCGCCTGGAGACCGCGCCAGTAGTCGTCACCGGTGGGCGCGGCGTACACCTGCCGCAAGCCGCGGGTGATCTGCTCGTCGCCTTCGCCGTGCAGTGTCAGGTCGCTCATGAATTGCTCCGTACGTCCTTCAGCAAGCGCCGCAGCGCGGCGCGCGCATGGTGCAGGTCTGATCGAGCTGTCCCCTCGGGAATCCCGAGCATCGAGCCGATCTCGCCGTGCGTGAACCCTTCCACATCGTGCAACACAATCACCGATCGCTGCCGACCCGTGAGATGCGTCAGAGCCTCGGTCAACCGATTCCGCAGCTCGTCCGCTTCGCCCGGATCGCGAAAGGGCATGGCCACTGTTTCCGGCAGCTCATCCGCATCGCGCACCTTGCGCCGCCGGACCAGGTCCAGTGCCGCGTTGGCCACGATACGGTTGAGCCAGGCGCCGAAGGGCTGATCGGAACGGAATCGATCCAACGCGCGAAACGCGTGGAGGAATCCGTCTTGAACCGCATCCTCGGCATCCTCGTGCGAGAGAACGATTGCCCGCGCCACCGCATACGCCCGCCGATGATGCAGGCGAACCAACTCGGCGAACGCGGTCTCGCTGCCCTTTTGGGCCGCGATGACGTGATCACGCTCCGTCACACCAATCGCTGCCTCAGAACGCATCGGCAGCGTCCACTGCGACTGATACGGAATCGCGGTAGCCATTCTCTCCGAAAACAGTTGTCCTGCAAGACTTACGCACCGGTCCTCTGGTTCGTTGGGAGGTGAAAATCGGCGCGTGGAGAGACGCCGCCGACCTCAGGGATTCGTCGTGGACGGCGAGCCAGCGAGGCCCAACGACTCGGCGGACGCACGCATCGCGTCCACGACGAACTGGATGTGTTCGTCGAGTTCGACGCCCAGGTCCTGCGCGCCGTTAATGACGTCGTCACGATTCACGCCGCGAGCGAAGGCCTTGTCTTTCATCTTCTTTCTGACAGATCTCGCCTCCACTTCGTTGACACTGCGCGATGGTCGCACGAGCGCCGTTGCCGTAATGAGGCCGGTGAGTTCGTCAACAGCGAAGAGCGCCTTGGCCATCCGTGTTTCACGCGCGACGCCGCTGTAGGTGGCGTGGCCCAGGATGGCCTGGAGGATGTCTTCGGGCCAACCCTTATCGCGCAGGACGCGAACACCGTGGGCCGGATGTCCCTCCGTGGCCGAGTGTTCCGCGTTGGGGAACTTCTCGTAATCGAAGTCGTGAATCAGGCCGGCGAGACCCCAGCGCTCGGGGTCTTCGCCAAACTTCGTGGCGTAGGCGCGCATGGCGCACTCAACCGCCAACATGTGCTTCCGGAGCGAATCGCTCTGCGTGTACTCGTGCAGCAGCGCGAGCGCGTCGTCGCGTGAGGGCAGGCCGTCGGTCATACCATAGAATACGGCCGAATGGTGCCTGGTGCCTGGAAGGGCCCAGGTACCAGGTACGACTTACGGAGTGGCCGTGGCCTCAGCGTGCGAGGCGTATTTCTGGTTCGTCAGGTAGACGATTGTTCGGATGATCCCGAAGAGCACGATGGCGCCGAGGATCAAGCCCATGAACGCCGCGCGCGCATCTGCTTTGTGGTCGTGTGAACTCATAGGGAAATGGGAAACGGGAAGAGGGAAAGGGGTCGGAGGAATCTTTTATCCTTCGACGCGGACTTTGGTCATCACGTCATTCGGTTTGATCTGCTTCATGGCGTCGAGACCTTTGGTGATCTTCCCGAAGACCGTGTGCACGCCGTTGAGGTGCCGGGTGTTCGATTCGCTCAATACCATGAAGAACTGGCTGCCGCCCGTGTCCTTGCCGGCGTGGGCCATCGAGAGCGCGCCCACCTCGTGTGTTTTCTTGTTGCCGGCTGTCTCGCATTTGATCTTGTAGCCCGGTCCGCCGGTGCCGATCCGGCGATCGCCGTCCGGCAAATCGCGCGAGAACGGGTCGCCACCCTGGACGACGAAATCCGGGAGGACACGGTGGAACTTGATGCCATCGTAGTAGCCGGCGTTGGCAAGCTTCTCGAAGTTCGCGACCGTGTTCGGGGCGTCCTTGTCGTAGAGATCGGCGACGATCGTGCCGTGATTGGTCTCGAAAGTGGCGGTTTTTGGCATGGGACTAATCTAGGAAGGAGGAGGGAGGAAGGAGACAGCCTCCTGCCTTCTTCTCGCTACGTCCTCGGCTTCGCCGATGCGGAGAACTTGTAGACGCGCTCGACCTTGCAGCCGGCGAGCATCGCCGGTGAAAACGTCATCCGCGGCAACAGGGTCCTGAGGTTGCGGGGGAACCACTCGTTTGTCGTCTCGTTCACGTTGAGGGTGCTTACGATGGCCTTTCCAAGCGTGTCAACCAATACGTCCGCTTTGAATGACATCCCCTTCTTGTCGATATCCGCTTTCACGGACGCAGGCGTCGGCACGAACAGGCGCGGCCCGCTCACCAGCTTGGGCAACCGATCTACCTCGAGGTCCGGCTGGGCGGTGGCACGACGGCGCGCCTCGACACAATCACCGGGTGGGATCGGAGAGACGGTCATCGGACGCACGTTCACGACTTCCTCGGACTGGGCCACTGGCCTGGCGCACGCGGCCCCCAGTGCGCCGGCCGCGGCCCCGACGATCAACATGAGCTTCACGACTTGAGGGTGGAGGAAGGGCACATGGCCTGAACAACGCACCGGTCGCACTGCGGCCGTCGAGCGTCGCAGACGGATCGACCGTGTGAGATGAGCAGGTGCGCCAGCAGCGTCCACTGCCGGCGCGGAAACATAGTCATGAGATCCTGCTCGATCTTCACTGCGTCCTTTTCTTTCGTGAGACCCAGCCGCTGACTCAAGCGCGTGACGTGCGTGTCGACCACCACTCCTTCGTCGCGCCCAAACGCATTGCCGAGGACGACGTTGGCGGTCTTGCGGCCGACGCCGGGCAGTGCGTGGAGGTCTTCCATGGTGGCTGGCACCTCGCCGGCGTGCTGCTCGACGACCGCCGCGGCCATGCCCAGCAGGCTCCTTGTCTTGTTGTTGAAAAACCCGGTGCTCCGAATCATGGCCTGGAGTTCCGCCGGGTTGGCAACGGCCAAAGCGCGGGCGTTGGGATACTTCGCGAACAGCGCCGGAGTCACCAGGTTGACGCGCTTGTCGGTGCACTGCGCACTGAGAATGGTGGCGGCGAGCAGTTCGAATGGACTGCGATGATCGAGCGCGCAATGCGCGTCCGGATACTCCGCGGCAAGGCGGCCGAATATCTCGGGCGCGCGGGTCGAGGCCGGCGCGAGCTGCCGACCGCGGCGGGGGGCGGCGCGCTGCTTCGCGGGACGCTTCTTCGCCGCGCGTTTCTTGGGCGCGGCACGACGCTTGATCATCAGGCCCGGATCGCTACCGCACCGCGTCCACTCCGGCGGCGACATGCAACCGGTCGACGAGATCGTGCAACTGCTTCTCGGTGACGTCCAGTTCCTGCGCGGCCCCTTCCTTGTCGAGCAGGCCGGCGCGAATCGAGATCGAGACCTGGTTGATGTACCGGATCTTCGAGAGGATTTCCTCGGTGACCTTGCGCAGCTCGAAATAGCGCCGCTTCTCGGACAATGCGCGGCGATAGCGCAGCGCCAGTTCGGGGGGCGTGAGGCGCTGGGCCAGCACCAGCACCTCGTCGCGACTGCGGCCGGGCAGCGCGCCGCGATCCGGGATGGCAACCTCCGGGTCGCGCTTGTCGGCAAACCAGAGCCGCCCGACGTACTCGATGCCGTCGAACGCGATTCGGCACGACACGGACAGTTGCTTGCCGTCGTGCTCCAGATCCGCGGTGTGTGTCTGAACGATGTCGTGAAGCGCCATGCGAGACTCCGGTCTTCTTAGCTGCCAGCCGCGCGTTGCTCCCGGAGAAACGCGTCGACCGCCCCGAAAAGTGCCGCCGGTTGTTCCACGTACGGAACGTGGCCGCTCTGCTCGATCACGACGAGCCTGGCCTTCATCACGCGCGCGCATTCCTCGGACGACGCGAGCGGAATCGGATCTTGGCGACCGTGCGTAATCAACGTTGGGGCACGAATCGAAGCCAGACGGCCATCGGCCGCAAGGTCAAACTCGCCAAGGCTTTCCCATATGGACTGTTGTACCCGGGCTGACACGCGGAACGGCGTCAGGTCATGCGCCGATGCGGGGTCCGCGAAGTACGCGGAGACGCTGAGTTCGAAGATGCGCTGCCGATGCGCGTCGGGGTCCTTGGCGCGCAGCCCGGACGAGTTGAGCTCCTCGCGCTGGCGCGCGATGGCTGGTCCGTTCTGACGGCGCGCGAACTCGCGCTCGAAGACATCCCGGTGTCTCCGTGAGATGGGCGCCGGATCAATGAGCACCAACGCGCGCGGCGCCGGCAGGGACTTGTCGCGCGCGGCCTCGGCCGCATACAGCAGGGCGAGCAGTGCGCCCCACGAATATCCGACGATGGTGGGTGAGCCGAGCCCGAATTCCGCGATGACCTTGGCGAGATCATGCACTTGGGTCTTCCAGGTGATGACTTCCAGGGCGTCCGTCTTCGACCGTCCGCCGCCGCGTTGGTCGTAGAACAGCAAGTCGCGGCCGCCGTCGGCGCCGCCCAACGCGAGCATCTGCGGCAACAGGTAGTCGTGATGCGCTCCGGGCCCGCCATGGAGCACCAGCAGGGGAGCGGCGCCGGCGACACCGTAGCGCACCCAGTACAGAGGCACATCGGTGGTCGTCGTGGTGCCAAACTCGCGCGGCGCGGGAATCGGGGGCATGGAGTAACTGTACTCGGCCGCCACGCGAAGCGTGCCGGTTGAAGCGCTCTCGGCCGCGCGCGTTGCGCGCGGATTCTCAGTGGGCCACGAAGCTAGGAGCCGCGTCTTCCCAACCGGACCTTAAGCGTCAAACGCTCACTTCCCCGCACGACCACGATCTCCACCACGTCGCCGGGCTTCCGCGCGTACAACGCGTCAGAGTACGTCTGCAGGTCCACGACCGGCTTGCCCGCGAACTCGACGATGACGTCACCGGCCTTGAGCCCGCCGGAATCCGCCGGACTGCCGGCGCGCACACCGGTGAGCTTGAGCCCCTTGATCTCGGGCGACGCCATGTCCGGAATGGACCCGAGGTACACGTTGGAGCCGGCCCCGGCCGCCACGGGTGCGGGCGGTGCCCCTCGCACGAACGTCAGGCGCGTGTCGTGTCGGTCGATTTCGCGCGCGACACTTTCGGCCAGCGCGATGATTTTTGCCTCACCAGCGGCGTTGATCTTGTTCGCGTCGTCGCTGGCGCGGTGATAGTCCTCGTGCAGGTTGCTGAAGAAATGCAGCACCGGGATGTTGCGGGCGAAGAAGGAGCTGTGATCCGACGGCCCGAACCCGTCGCCCAGGCCGCGAATCGAAAGCCCGACGTGCGCGTTGGCGCTGTCCAGTACCGCGCGCATCTCCTTCGCAGTGGCGACGCCGTACACGATGAGGCTGTCGCCGCGCATGCGTCCCACCATGTCGAAGTTGAGCATGGCGACGATGCTGTCGACGGGCACCGGCGAATGGTCCACGAAATACTGCGAACCAAGCAAGCCAAGTTCCTCGCCGCTGAAATTCACGAACAGCACTGATCGCCTCATCGGCCGCGCGCTGAGCAGGCGCGCCAGTTCCAGCACCGCGGCCGATCCGGACGCGTTGTCGTCGGCGCCGTTGCGGATCGCGTCATTGGCCTCCGGGTCGAGCGCCCCCGCGGTGGAGCGGCCGAGGTGGTCGAGGTGCGCGCCGATGACCACAACCTGGTTCCGGAGCGACGCATCGGTGCCCGGCAGGTATGCGATCACGTTTTGGGACGGCAGCTCGGCCGGTCCGCCGTTGTGGGCGAGCATGGCCGAGCGAGCGGTGTAGCGCTGGAGATAGCCGGCGGCAAACGGCCGCAGGCCGAGCGCGGCGTATCGTCGCGCCGCATAGGCGGCGGCACTGTCCTGGCCCGCCGTTCCGGTGCCGCGGCCTTCGAGCCGGTCGTTGGCGAAGAACTCGATGTCGCGACGCACGCGCAAGGAATCCGGTGCCATGGTCGCGTCACCGGCGGTCGTTCCGCCAGTCGCGCAGGCGGTCAATTGAACGGTCAGCGCTACAAGCGCGGCGATCTTCGTTTTTTCCATGGGAGAATTCTAAGGCGAGTTCTGGCGGCGTGGGTGCTGCGATTCTAGCTTCACGACGTCGTCTCGCCTCTCCCGAGTGCCTCGACGCAAGGGCCACCGCACCGCATGGATCAATCTTCGACCTTCGCCCGACACTTCAGTCGCCTCGTGTGGCTGCTGATGAACGAAAGCGGCAGCGTCGATGAACAGAAGATGGCGCTGCGGGCCCTGGTGCAGGTAAGCAAAGTCGGCCTCGTTGACCTGGCGGTCGAGGAGCGGGAGTTGCGGGCCGGCGAAGCTGTCGTGCCCGGCGTGCTCACCGGCGTCCGCGATCTGGTGAGCCAGATGGTCGCCCACTCCGTGCGCACACTCCACATCGATGAGGGTACCGGGCCGGCCGACCTTCTGGGTTTGGCGCGCATCATGGCGGCGGGCGCGGTGGGCAACGACGGCGCCGCCGTGAAGCAGAAGCTTGCGGCGCTGGCGGCGACCGGTATCCGGTTCGAAGCAATCCCGGCGTCGGAGCACAGGCCCGGTGAAGCGGTCACGGCGCCGATGGAGGCTGCGGCTCAGGCACCGGCGGAAAGTCCGGCGCTTCTGGCAGCCGAGGCGGCACCGCCTGCGTCGCCGCCCGCAACAGAGCCGACGACGTCCGCCGCGCCAGCTGCGTCGGCAACAGCGGTCGCCACGGCGAATAGCGACAGGAAGATGAGTGAAGCGTCGGCGGCGCTGATGGCACAGCTGTCGGGCCGTTCAGTGACGACACTGGCGCCTGAGGAACTGCTCGCCGGACTCGAGAAGACCACGGCGGCCAACGACGTCGAGCCAACCACCAAACTGCTGGACGATCTCGTGACGCTCGCGGAGCACTCCGCGCGGATCGGGAAGCCGAAGGTGGTGGCCGAGATCCTCCAAGGCGTCACGGTCGGCCACGCCGAGCAGAAGGACGGCGAGGTGAAGGGCGCCTACGTCCTCGCCATGAGGCGGCTTTCGAAGCCGGCACTGTTGCGCGCAGTGGCCGGGCTGATCGCCAAACACCCGGAGAACAAGCAACTCGCGTACGACGTATTGCGGGCCACGGGCGAGGACGGTGCTGAAGCGCTCATCGAGCAGGTGGGCCAGGCCCGCAGCGTGGAGGAACGGAAGTCGCTGCTGGAGGTGCTGGACGAGCTCCACGATGCAGTGCCAGCACTTATCCGGATGCTGGGCGATTCACGCTGGTTCGTGGTTCGCAACGCGGCTGACCTGTTGGGTGAAATGGTCGCGACCAAGGCGGAAGACGCCCTGGTCGGGTTGCTGCGACATGCGGACGATCGCGTCCGCCGGTCAGCGACCAACGCGCTGCTCAAGCTCGGAACGCCGGACGCCGTGAAAGGCGTCTACGAGGCGGTGAATGACGAATCGCCGGAGGTGCGAATGCAGGTGGCGGCGGCGATCGCGACCCGCAAGGATTCCAGGACGTCGGCGACGTTGATTCGCGCGATCGATGGCGAGAACGACGGCGACGTGCAGTTGGCGATGATCGCGGCGCTGGGCAAGGTGGCCACGCCGGATGCGGTGCAGAAGTTGGTCAAGCTCGCGGAAGCGGAGGGCCGTCTGTTCCGGAAGAAGGACAGCGGCATGCGCGTCGCGGCCGTGATGGCCCTCGGCGAAGCGAGATCGCCCGCGGCGCTGAATGCGCTCAAGGAGCTGGCCGGGGATAAGGATCGTGATGTGCGCGAGACGGCGACGCGCGCGCTCGCCCAGATGGGCCGCTAGTCTGGGCCGCTAGCTAGTCGGGTCTACCGGGCAGCGAAGTCGGTGCTCGCGTCAACGGCGCGGCACACTTCCGCCACAAGCTCGGCCGTGCGGTCCACGTCGTCGAGGCTCACCATCTCGTTCGGCGAATGCATGTAGCGGTTGGGGATCGAGACCAGGGCGGTCGCCACGCCGTCGCGCGCGATGTGAATGGCATCCGCGTTGGTGGACGTGTCGCGCCCGACCGCATGCACCACGAACGGAATGTCCCTGGCGCGCGCGGCTGCGCGCAGCAGGTCAAAGACCACCGGTGACAGCAGCGCGCCGCGTCCCAGAACCGGTCCGGAGCCGAGCCGCTGGTCGCCGACCTCTTTCTTCTCGATGGACGGCGTGTCGGTGGCGTGGATGACGTCGACGACGATGGCCATCGCCGGACGAATCGCGTTGGCTGCCACGATGGCGCCGCCGCCCATGTAGCCGATCTCTTCCTGCGTGGTTGTCACGGCCACGACGCGGGCCGCGCCCGGGCGTGCAGCGTAGCGGCGCAGGGCCTCCAACACCGCGAACGCGCCGATTCGATCGTCGATCGAGCGCGACACCAGGCGGTTGCCGGGGAAGTCGTGCGCGTGCGCGTCAATGACGCCGGGGTCTCCCACCGCGACGCGTTTCTGCGCCTCCACTCTGTTGGCAGCGCCGATGTCGACCCAGAGATCCGGGAACTTCACCGCGTGGTCGCGTTCGGATTCCTTGATGAGGTGGATCGGCTTGCGGCCCACCACGCCAATCACGTGACCACCGTCGGCGAGCAACCGGATCCGCTGTCCCACCAGGACCTGAGGATCCCAACCGCCGATCGGAGAAATCCAGACGTAGCCGTCGTCGTCGATGTACTGCACGATGACGCCGATTTCGTCGATGTGCCCGTCGAGCAGAATCGTGGGCGATCCGCCGGGATTGATCTCCGCCATGCAGTTGCCGGCGACATCGGACCTGACATTCCTGGCGAACATCTCGGCTTCGGCGCGCCAGACGCGCGCTGCGGCAGTCTCGAAGCCGGATGGGCCGGGGGCGTCGAGCAGGCGGTGCAGGAAGGCCAAGGACTCAGGAGGAATCACGGTCGCATAACCTATTGCTCGACAGCAGCTTAGACAAATGTGACAATCGTTACGGGCGCCGGCCGATACTATCTGTAGATTGCTCGTTACCTATTAGTGCTCGTTGCTGGCGCCGACGCCTGCAGAGTTTTCATTCGTTGACCTGATGGTTGACGCAGACGAATGTCGGAGACCCCCATGGCGTTCAAGAAGGCGTTCATCCTTGGCGGCGCAATCCTGCTCGCCGCCGGCTGCAGCAGCAGCGTTACCTCACCAGTCGCCGAAGTGGAAGGCGGCGCCGCGTCTGCCGCGGTTCAGGCCAAGCCGACCAAGTCGGCGCCGCGCGTTGCGTCTCCGACGGCGGCTACTACGGCGGATAGCACGACGTGCCGCGGCGCCTATCCGGTGTCGTCCGGTTTCATCGACACGGCTTGCGCCATCGAGCAGTAGTCGAGACGGTCACCGTACAACAAAATGACCGCCGCTTTTGCGGCGGTCATTTTCTTTCGTAGACCGCTCGTCCGCCGAGGTAGGTGGCGACGACCTGTGTGCCGGCGAGCGCCTCCGGTGCGACAGTCATGATATCGCGATCGAGGATGACGAAGTCCGCCAGCTTGCCAGGCGTGAGCGATCCCATGTCGCGTTCCTGGAACGCGGCGTAGGCCGGCCACAGCGTCATGGACTTCAGTGCCTCCTCACGGGTCATGCGTTCCGCGGGGAACCAGCCACCGGCCGGCCAGTTACCGGAATCCTGCCGCGTGACCGACGAGTGGAACGTGAAGAACGGATTCACTGCTTCTACGGGGAAGTCTGTGCCGTTGGGAATCACAACGCCGGTGTTGAGGAGCGCGCGCCATGCGTATGCGCCAAGCGTGCGCGCGTAGCCCACGCGGTTGGGCGCCCAGTACATGTCGCTCGTCTGGTGCGTGGCCTGCATGGAGGGAATGACGTCCATCTGGGCGAACCGCGGGATGTCGTCGTGATGCAGGATCTGCGCGTGCTCGACGCGGAAACGGTGGTCCGATGCCGGCACTCTCGCGAACGCGGCTTCATAGGCGTCGAGCACGATGCGATTGCCCCGATCGCCGATGGCGTGGACGTTCAGCTGGAATCCTGCGCGCAGCGCGCGTTCGGCTATGTCCTGAACCCGCGCCTGCGACGTGGTGACGAGACCCGTATTGCCGGGGGAATCCGTGTACGGGTCGAGCAACGCCGCGCCGCGTGAACCGAGGGCGCCGTCCGCGACGAGCTTGATGGAGCGGATCCAGAGTCGTGAGTCATACAGCGACGACTGCGCGCCGCGGCGGAAGTACCGCGCCAGCGTCGAGTCGTCACCGCTGATCATCACGTAGTTGCGCAGGGAGTATGCGCCGGAGCGCGCGATGTCCTCATAGATGTCGATCACGGGCGAGCCGACGCCTGCATCGTGGACGCTCGTGAGGCCGTGGCGGTTGGCTTCCTTGATCGCGCCGGTAATGGCGTCGCGGATATCGTCGCGCGTGGGGGCTGGGATCTTCGAGCCTACGAGACCGGTGGCGTTGTCGACCAGCACGCCCGTGGGCTGGCCGTTCGCGTCGTGCTCGATGCGGCCGCCCGTCGGGTCTGGCGTGGAAGCGACGACGCCGGCGATGCGCATGGCGGCGGCGTTGACGAGCGATGCATGACCGTCCACGCGACCGACGAACACCGGGTGGTTTGGCACCGCGCGCGACAGGGCGTCGTGCGTGGGGAGCCGCGTGTCGGGCCAGTCATTCTGATCCCATCCGCGACCGGTGATCCAGGCCCCGGCCGGCAGTTCACGCGCCTTGGCGGCGATCCTGGCGATGACTTCCTCGTAGGTCTTCGTGCCGTCGAGGTTGACGGTGCGAAGCGCCATGCCGAGTCCGAGCAGATGGACGTGCGCGTCGGCAATGCCGGGGATGATGGCGGCGCCGGCGGCGTCCACGACGCGCGTCTGCGGGCCGCGGGTCGCCAGGGCGCCGCGCGCGGAACCGACGAACAACACCCGTCCGCCGCGGACGGCGAGCGCCTCGGCCATTGGACGGTTGTTGTCCACCGTGTAGATGCGCGCATTGGTGACGATCAGGTCCGCGGCCGCGGTTTGCGCCGCGGCGGCGAGCGGTGTCAGCGCGCAGAGCAGCGCGATTCTGGCGGAGGTCATCTACTTCTTCGGTTGAGTGAGCACGACCACATGATACGCCGCCGACCAGTCGCGCGACTGACCCGTGATGGTGGACTTCACCTGCTTGGCGACCGAATTGAGCGCTTCCATGCCATCGAGCGGAATGGACCAGCCCGCCGTCTTCTCGATGACCCGCGCGTAGACCAGCGGCTGCGGCGAGGTGACGACGAGGAGGTACGTCGTTGCGCTCGGCATCAGCGGCGGCAAGGGCGCCGTGGTGGTCGCGGACGAGCGTGATCGGGCGCGACCGGCGCTGTCGAACCGCTGCCGCTGCTGATTCGCGCGCCGAACGAGTTGTGAGTCCGATCGCGCCAGCGGCCCGGGAACGCGGAAGGCGATGTCGTGCGGCCCGGCGGAGAGCCGGTTGTTGGTGGTCGAGTCCGTGGGATAGAGCAGCGTCGCGCTGTGGCCGGGCGCGACGAGAACGAGGACCGCGTAGGCGTCCTTGTCGAGCCGCACGGACACGCTCGTCGGCGGATAGGCAGAGTCGACCGCCGTGATGTTCGGATAGTCGGGCGCGCCTTCGCCAAGGGGGCCGCCGACAGGGGCGGTCGCGCAGGCGGTTACCAGCGCGACCAGGATCGATGGGAGCAGTTGAATTCGCACGCAAAACCTCTCGGTGCTACCGTAAGACCATGACAATAACGAGAACCCTTGGACGGGCGTTGACCCTGCTTTCCGCGATCCTTTTGCTGGCGAACGCCGCGGCGGATGCGCAGGGCACCCCCGGTTCCATCGCTGGGAAAACTACAGGTTTCGAGCGTCGTGATGGTTTCATTCCGGTGTACGTCGACGCCAAGTCGGGCAAGCTGTTGCTGGAACTACCCCGGGATTCCAGCCGCGCGCTGTTGATGGTATCGCAGGCGACAGGCTTCGGTTCCAATCCCATCGGCATCGACCGCGGCGCCAGTGCGGGCAGCGATGTGGTCCGCTTCGACCGCGAGGGCGAACGCGTGATGGTCGTGCTGGAGAACTGGCGTTATCGCAGCAGCGCGGCCGCGAACAAGGACCATCAGCGCACGATCGCGGAGGGGTTTCCCGCCAGCACGATCGCGTCGCTGCCGCTATTGGCCGAGGAGCAGGGCCGCCTGCTGGTGGACGCGACCGACTTCGCCGTGCGCGACTGGACGGACGTGGCCGGCACGATGGCGCGCGCGCGGCAGGGGACGTACGCCGTGGCGCGCGACCGGTCCGGCATCAACCGCGCGCTGACGCGCGCGTTCCCGGACAACACGGAAATCGACGTCAACCTGACCTTCGCAACCAACGGCCCGCCGGGCAATGTCGTGTCACAAACGGCACCGGACGGACGCGCGTTCACGTTGCGTGCGCACGTCACGCTGTACCGCCTGCCCGATGAGACGTATGTGCCGCGCGCGTGGGATCCGCGCATCGGGTTCTTTGGAATCACCTTCCACGACTTCGCGCAGCCGGTGCAGCGCCCGCTGATCCAGCGCTGGATCGGGCGGCACAAGCTGGAACGCATGAATCCGTCCGACGCATCGTCGTCGATCAAGAATCCGATCGTGTACTACATCGATCGCGGCATCCCGGAGCCGCTGCGCACCGCCTCCGTTCAGGGTGCGAAGTTCTGGGAACAGGCCTTTGACCAGGCAGGGCTGCGCGGCGGTTTCCGGGTGGAGTTGCTGCCCGAAGGCGCCGACCCGTTGGACGCGCGGTACAACGTGGTGCAGTGGATCAACCGCAACGAGCGGGGCTGGTCCGTGGGCGGCTCGCTGGGGGATCCGCGTACCGGGCAGATCCTCAAAGGCATGGCGCGCATGGACTCCCATCGCGCGCGCACGGACTACAACATCTATGCCGCCCTGATGGGCGCCGAAGCGGCGGCCGCGGACACGGCGTTCGTGCTGGCGCGGGTGCGCCAGGTGACAGCGCACGAGATCGGGCACACGCTGGGCATGGGCCATAACTACATCGCGTCCAGCTACGAGCGCGGCTCCGTGATGGACTATCCGCCGCCGCGCGTACGGCTCAACGCTGCCGGCGAGATCGACGTCTCCGCGGCGTACACGCCCGGCCCGGGCTCGTACGACGCGTGGGCCATCCGCTGGGGCTACGGGATCTTCCCGCGCGGCGCGGAGCAGGATTCACTGAACGCGATTGCGGCTGACGGCCTGAAGAAAGGGTACCTGTACCTGTCGGACGGCGACGCGCGGCCGGAGTTCGCCAGTGATCCGCGCACGAACCTGTGGGACGACGCCGCGACGCCGGGCGAGTTCCTCAAACATCAAATGGACGTGCGGCGCGTGGCGATGCGGCGATTCGGGCTGCGGAACATCCGGCCCGGCGAACCGGTGGCGATGCTCCAGGAGCGTCTTGCGACGGTGTATTTCTTCCATCGCTTTGCACTCAACTCGCTGGCGAAGACGATTGGTGGAATGCAGTACAGCAATCCGCTGAGCGGAGACGCACAGCAGGCCACGCGGCCGATCGGTCGCGATCAGCAACTCGCGGCCCTGCGCCAGCTCGCGGCGGCGCTGAGGCCTCAGGAGCTGTCGATCCCCGATACGGTTGTCGCGCTCATGGTGCCGGGTGCCGGCACGGTATCGCCCGGCGTGGAGTTGTTCGGCACGCGGACGCGTCCTGCGTTTGACGAACTGGGCGCGGCGCGCACTTTGGCGCAGATGATCGTGGACATGACGTTGCAGCGCGAGCGCGCGGCGCGCTTGGTGCAGTTCGCGACCCGCGCGGGGCCGCAGATGACCCTGGTCGCGGTCATCGACACGCTGATCGGCGCGACCTGGGATGTTCCGGCCGCGAATCCCAAGTTTGGCGCGATTCAACGCGTGACGCAGCGCGCCCTGGCAGAGCGCCTGATTTGGCTCGCGGCGGACACGCTTGCGATGCCCGAAGTGCGCGGCATCGCGGACTTCCGGCTCAATGCGCTGCGATTGCAGGCGCGGTCGCGGAGTTCGGCCGGCACCGTGGAGGAGCGCGCGCATTGGGCGTTGCTGGCGCGCGACATCGACCGCTGGCTGGACAAGGGGGAGGTCCCGCCCACGACTCCGCCGCTCGTGGCGCCGCCGGGCGATCCGTTCGGTATACCCTGATGCGCATTCAACGCCTTGGCGTGATCGGCGCGGGGACCATGGGCGCCGGCATCGGCGCGCTCGCCGCGTCCGCGGGCGTGCCGGTGGTGCTGCTCGATGTGCCGGCCACGGACGGCGATCCGGGTTCAACGGCGAGGAAGGGACTCGATCGCCAACTCAAGTCGCGTCCGCCGGCGTTCATGGACCCGGAGCGCGCGGCGCTCATCCGCACGGGCAACACGCGGGACGATCTCAAGCTGCTGGGCGATTGCGACCTCGTGATCGAGGCGATCGTCGAGCAGCTCGGGCCCAAGAAGGATCTGTATTCGCGCCTGGAAGCCGTGTTGGCGCCACACGCGATCGTGGCGTCGAACACGTCGGGCATTCCGATGAAGTTGTTGGTCGAGGGACGCTCCAGGGGGTTCCGCGAGCGATTCCTGGGCCTGCATTTTTTCAATCCGCCGCGCTACCTGCACCTGCTCGAGATCATCGCGGCGCCCAACACGTCCGACGCCGCCATCGACGCCGCGCGCGCGTTCTGCGAGCGCACGCTCGGCAAGGGAACGATTCGCGCCAAGGACGTGCCCGGCTTCGTCGCGAATCGGCTGGGCGTGTACGGCATGGTGTTGGCGCTGCGCATGCTGGACGAGTTCGACTTCACCATCGACGAAGTGGATGCGATCACCGGTCCGGTGCTGGCGCGTGCCAAGTCCGCGACGTTCCGCACCGCCGACCTGACCGGACTCGATGTCCTGAATCACGTCGCGAGTGAACTGACGCGCGCGACCGGTGAGGATTTCGAACTGCCGGATTGGGTGAAGCAGCTGGTCACGCGCGGATCGCTGGGCGAGAAGAGCGGCGCGGGCTTCTACAGGAGGATCGGCAAGGAAATCCAGACGCTGGACCGGAAGTCGCTGGACTACGCGCCGCGAAAGCCGGTGGCATCGGCGGACCTCGATGCCATGGCGAAGCTGTCTCTGCCGGAACGCTTTGCGCGCGTTCGCGACCTCAAGGGGAAGTACGGCGACTTTGCGCGGGCATACCTCGCACGGCTCTCGCACTTCGTCCTCGAGCGCACGCCGCAGATCGCGTACGACATCCCCAGCGTGGACCGCGCCATGGAATGGGGCTACGCGTGGGAAGCAGGACCTTTCAAGCAGATGGACATGCTGGGACTGCGGTACTTGCGGTCGGCGTTCAAGGCGGCTGGGCTTTCCGAACCGCGACTGTTGTCGAAGGCATTCCCCAAGTACTACGCCAACGACGGTACCGCCGTGCTGCGTTTGAGTGGGAAGCGCGGGCCGGTGCCTCCGATCGACGGCGCCCTGTCCGTCTCGGCGATCACCGGAAAGACGCGCGTGTTGTTCTCGAACGACGATGCTCGCCTCGTGGACCTGGGCGATGGCGTGGCGTGCCTTGAGTTCCGCAGCAAGATGAACACGATCGGCGCGGGCGTGATTGCGGCGCTGCGCGAATCGCTGGCGCGCGCGGCGCGCGACGGCGTGGCCGGGCTCGTGATCGGCAACGATGATCCGCGCACGTTCACAGCCGGCGCCGATCTGTCGATGGTGGCCGCGTTGGCGGCCAAGGGCGACTGGCGGCACCTCGACACAGCGGTCGTCGAATTTCAGTCATGCTCCATGGCGATCCGGGCGGCGCCGTTCCCGGTAGTGGCCGCGCCATTCGGGCTGACGCTCGGCGGCGGCTGCGAGTTCTCGCTGCATGCCGATGCGTTGCAAGCGCACGCCGAGCTGTACATGGGGCTCGTGGAGGTTGGCGTAGGCCTGATTCCGGGCGGCGGCGGTACAAAGGAACTGCTGTTCCGCTTCACGCAGGAGCTGGCGCCGTATGACGAGGCCGATCCGTTCGACGCGGTGCGGCGCGCGTTCAAGCTCATTGCGATGGCGACCATGAGCGGTAGCGCGCTGGAGGCCCGGAAACTCGGATTCCTGCGCGAACGCGACGGAATCTCGATGAACCGCGACCTGCTCATCGCTGACGCGAAGCGCCGCGTGCTGGCACTGGCACCAGGATACGTGTCACCGACGCCGCGGACGATTCAGGCTGTGGGCGCCGAGGGCTTCGGCAATCTCCAGTACGCGGCGTGGGCGATGCGCGAGGCCGGCCAGATCACGGACTTCGAAGTCAAGCTCGCGCGCGAAGTTGCCTATGTGTTGTGCGGTGGCGACGGTCCGCCGCGCAGCGTGACCGAGCAGGACATTCTGGATCTCGAGCGCGAGTCGTTCCTGAAGTTGCTGGGCACGAAAGAAACCCAGGAGCGTATCGCTCACATGCTCAAGACCGGGAAACCTTTACGTAACTGAACCTGACTCGTGACTCGTGACTCG
>ERZ1292623.444-Hain-H51-01um-R1-444-length-44763-cov-11_pt2 | contig 19887 bp, 22 predicted proteins | sample MGYA00564398_ERZ1292623 | MGnify/ENA primary metagenome ERZ1292623 (study PRJEB36523, sample SAMEA6512633) | groundwater metagenome | collected 2019-01-07 | study: AquaDiva: Metagenomics assemblies of 32 groundwater samples | reverse complement strand
ACTATTGTACCGAAAAACCCCACAGAAATGTGGGGTTTTTCGTGCAACAAAGCCGCGTCCAGGTCGAAGGAAGTAAAGATGGTTTCGTCGTAATGGATTTTGTTCTAAGTAAGTTCTTTGGGACAAAATTACCAAAGATGAAACGCCCGAGTTTCCTACCGATCGTGTCGTCGCACGCGCTCGCCGAATTACTCTTGAAGCGCGCAACGGGAGATATCGAAGGATTCGTTGTCGAAACACCAGTTGCTGGTGGACATAATGCCCCACCTCGAGGGAAGGCAGTGCTTAATCTAAAAGACGAACCTGTCTACGGACCACGCGATGAAGTCGATTTTGGAAAACTTCGCGCTCTCGATAAGCCATTTTGGATCGGTGGTGCTTACGCCTCGCCGGATGGATTGGCCTTGGCGCAATCGCAAGGTGCGGTTGGTATTCAGGTAGGTTCCATTTTCGCTCTGTGTGAAGAATCGGGAATGGAACAATCCTTTCGAAGTAGGATGCGTTCTCTCGGTTATCAGGGTCGGCTTTCGATACGGACGGATAGACACGCGTCACCAACGGGTTTTCCGTTCAAGGTCGTCGAGCTCGTGGGCACCATCTCTGACCCTAGTGTTTATGAATTGCGACAGCGAGTTTGCGATCTATCGGCGTTGGCAACTCCATATACTTGCCCAGACGGAGGGATTGGATACCGATGCGCGAGCGAATCAATCCCTTTATTCATTAGGAAGGGTGGTAAAGAGCTCGCCACGGTTGGCTCCCGTTGTTTATGTAATGGACTGCTTTCGGCCATAGGTTTGGGTAACCCAGGAGAATTGCCAATATTTACCCTCGGTGATGATACTAGTTTTCTTAGGTCGCTAATGAAAGATGAGGATGGTTCTTACACCGCAGTGGATGTGTTGGCATACCTGCAAAAAGAGGTTTTGAAGTGACCCTCAAACAATTCGCGCGCTTTCCTAGGGATGCGCGCGAATTTTATTATCCAAAATTTGGAGAGCTTTTATTCAATATATTTTATTGTGATAATATCAGTTTTAATTTGTAATAGACAAAAAAACAAGGTTGTTCATAATTCTTCAGGTGCGGGGAGGATGGGTGGGGAACGGTGCCAGAGTTTGTGTTTGAGGGAACGGGTGATTTCAATTATTTCTTGATTGCCCAGCGAGCGCAGGGCCAAGATACCGGCCAAGATACCGCCGAGACCGGCGAGCACGCCTTGAATCAAAATGCCAAGGAAGGTGGTTTGGTCAAGAAGCGGGGCCAAGAGTTGCAAAATTAAATAGGCGGCAAGACCGGCGACGAAGGCCGCGACTCCCGACTGGCCGAGACTCCGATAAAGCAGTGGCGGGAGCGCCCCGAAATCGCGATGGAACGAACGCCAGAAAACGATTAGATTGACGAGCGAGCCGATGGTGAAAGCGAGAGGCAAGACCAAGAGATCAACGCCACCGACATCGGCCACCCGCAGAAGGTGAGCCAGCCATAATTTACCCGCCGGCCACCAAGCGGATAAGCGCAATAAACCAAAGGCCAAGACGACGATGAGAACCGACGAAGCCACATTGATCACCAAAGGTTTCCGCGTTTTTCCACAAGCATAGTAACCGCGGACGAAGAGGAGGACGAGACTTCGCGCCGTCACCGAGACGAGGAAGACGGCGAAGGCCGCGGCGGTGAGCCGCGTATCGCTCCAATCGAATTTGCCGGCGCCGAGAATCAGGCGGACGATCTGGGCGCGCAAAACGATGGCGAGGGCGAGCGCCGGCAGGGACCAAAAAATAATATGGCGGATGGTGGTCGCCATCTGCTCCATGAAAGGGCCGCGGTCGCCGTTACTGAAGAGCCGCACTAAGGTCGGGAAGGCGGCGACCGAATAGCTCACCCCGATAATTGCCACAATCGTCGCCTGGAGATTATAAGCGAAGTTGAAAACCGCAATCGAGCCGGCCGTAAGATAAGACGCGAGTGCCAACAAGACCACCGTCGCTAATTGGCTCGCCGAGAGCGTGAGCGTCCGTGGCCAGGATAAAAGAAAGATTTTCCGCCACTCGCTTGGGCGTCCCAACTTAAACGGCGAGAAGCGAAGCCGAATCGGGCCGCGGATGAGAGCCGGCCACTGGATGATTAAATGCAAGAACGCGCCAAACACGACTCCCCACACCAAACCCGCCAAACCCCAATATGGATAAAGCAACAGTATTCCCAGAATGATCCCTAGATTATAAAGCACCGGACTCAAGGCGTAGAGGAAAAATTGGCGGGAGGATTGGGTGACATTGGCCAAGAGATTAGAGAGGCCAAGGAGGAGCGGCGAGAGGAGGAGAATTCGAGCGAGGGTGAGAAGTTCGGCGTGTTGGGCCGGAGTGAAGCCGGGCGCGATAAAGTTAAGCAGGTGCGGTAAAGACAGATAAGCCGCCACCAGCGCGAGGAGCATGAGCCCAAGAAAGCGACTAAACAAGTCGGATAGCAAATTTTCGGCCGCGCGGACATCACCGCGGTCAAGATGCTTGAGAAGAAACGGCAAGACGACGGTCACCGAGACGAAGGAACCGAAGGCGACATACAAGAGGTCGGGGATTCGGAAGGCGGCATAGTAGACATCGAGAGCGGCGCCCGCGCCGAAGGAAGAAGCGAGCAGGCGATCGCGGAGGAGCGCCAAGAGTTGGGACAAGAAAGCCGAGAGACCGAGAAGAAATGCGGCCTCATGCAAACCGGTCAATTCTCGTTGGAAAAAATTAAGGAAGCGGCGAGGCATGGATAAAAGTTTGTTTGATTATAATGAAAACGCAAACATCCCGCCACCGGTTGAAAGGTGAAGGGCGGGATGTTTGCGTTGCCCGGTGTCTATAAGCCGAATTCTGTACCAATTTTGCCCACCGCAGGTGGTGCAAAATCGAGTATCTCGCCGTAACTCGTGAGAGTGAAGGCGGGTTCGTCCGCCGTCGTGCTGTCTGTAGCGCACTTTGGCGAGACGCTCAATTTTGTGATCACCTATGGTGAACAAAATTGGCGATAGGTATGTATCTGTCGCGTCTGTTACCAGACGGATCAAGCGGCACTCCCCCGTCACAACTTCGCAGATGTTGACGGGGACACGGCCTTGCACTCCGGTAAGGATTTAGCCGTTTCACTTCCAATGTTGCCATTGGACTCCCCGATCCGCCTTTCGACGGATCGGGGCCATCCGCCTTTCGGCGGATGACGTCTCTGCTCGCACCTCTTAGATTACTCTAGCAGGCCGTTAACCTGTACCATTTTAACCCCTGGCGGGAGTGAGTGTTCGGACTTTCCTCGCCAATTTTGCTCACCGTTGGTGAATAAAATCGGCGCACCTATCCAACCCCGAGCAAATTTGATTATGCCACACTGGTTAGAGAAAAGGTAGGTCGCTTTAGTAATCCATACCACCAGGCATCCCGCCGCCGCCCATTCCGCCAGCTGGCGGATTATCTTTCGGTTCGTCGGCAATCGCCACTTCGGTCGTCAAGAGAATCGCCGCGGCCGAAGCGGCGCGTTCGAGCCCCGTTCGCGTCACTTTAACCGGATCAATAATCCCGGCCGCAAACATATCGTCCACAATTTTATCGGCGTTGGCATCGTAACCCTGATTCCCCTTCCCTTCTTCGACGCGACTCACAATCACCGAACCGTCATCCTGACCGGCATTAATCGCGATTTGCTTAAGCGGCGCGTGGAGCGCTTTGAGAAGAATTTGCACCCCGACCGAGAATTCATGAGCAATGTCGGGCGACGGCGACTTGATCTCCTTCTTCCCGACCACGGCCCCGGCCCGAATGAGCGCTGTCCCGCCGCCGGCCACGATCCCCTCTTCGATCGCCGCTTTCGTCGCTTCGACCGCGTCCTCAATCTTCAACTTTTTATATTTCATCTCCGATTCGGTCGCGGCCCCCACCTTGATCACGGCGACTCCGCCCGAGAGCTTGCCCAAGCGCTCCTTTAACTTATCTTTATCATATTGTGAATCCGCCGCTTCAATTTGGTGTTTAATTTGAGCAATCCGCGCGTCAATCTCCGACTTCTTGCCCTTGCCACTCACGATTGTCGTCTCATCTTTAGTTGAGACAATCTTCCGGGCGCGGCCGAGCATGGCGAGTTCCACCGAGTCGAGTTTCACCCCGATCTCGTCGCTCACCACCTTGCCACCGGTCAAAATAGCAATGTCTTCGAGCATCTCTTTCCGCCGATCGCCGAAGCCGGGCGCTTTAATCGCGAGCGTATTGAAAATGCCACGAATTTTATTCACCACGAGCGTCGCCAGCGCTTCACCATCAATGTCTTCGGCGATAATCACCAGCTCTTTCTTACCGGCGGCGGCTACTTTCTCGAGGACCGGCAAAATATCTTTCACTGACGACAATTTCTTATCGGCGAGGAGGATCATTGGGTCTTGATACTCGGCTTCCATCCGATCAGGATCGGTAATCATGTAAGGCGAAGCGTAACCCTTATCAAACTGCATCCCCTCGACGAGTTCGGACTCCACACTGAAAGACTGCGATTCCTCCACGGTCACGACCCCATCCTTCCCCACCTTATCAATGGCATCGGCAATAATCCCGCCAAACTCTTCGGACTCGGCGGCAATCGTCGCCACCTGCTTCGTCTCGTGCGTTCCCTTAATCGGCTTGGCGAGCGCGCGTAGGGCCTTCACCACTTCGGCCGTCGCCGCTTCAATCCCCAAACGAATCCCCATCGCATTCACCCCGAGGGTGGTCTTCTTGAAACCTTGTTCAACGAGCGCCTGCGTCAAGATGACCGCCGTCGTCGTCCCGTCGCCCGCGATATCATTGGTCTTCGATGCTACCTCTTTCACAATCTCGGCGCCCATATTCTCAATCTTGTCTTTAAGCGAAATCTCCTTGGCAATCGTCACCCCGTCATTGGTAATCGTCGGAGCGCCGTAGCCCTTGTCAATCACCGCGTTCCGCCCCTTGGGGCCGATCGTCACGCGCACCGCATTCGCCACCTGATCAATACCGGCTTTAAGTAACTTACGCGCTTGGTCGTTGAAAATTATTTGTTTGGACATGTTGGTTTAGCTTGTAGCTTCTTAGCTTTCGATTATGGCTAAAATGTTCGACTCGCTGATAATAAAATATTCTTTATCTTTAATCTTGATCTCGTCGGGACCATATTTAGAAAAGAGAATCTTTTGCCCCACCTTAACCTTAAGCGGCAGAACCTTGCCCTGATCGGTCAGACGGCCGGGACCTGCGGCGACGACAAGGCCTTGCTCGGGTCGTTCTTTCGTCACCGTCTCGGGAATAATAATCCCTGACTTCGTCATACCACCTTCGTTCGTCGCTGGCTCCACCAACACCCGATCGCCAAGTGGCCTCACCCCTATTCCACCATCCGCCTGATTCGCCGGTCGAGGCAGGTTCAACTTCAACTTTTTTTCCTTCATTTTTTTCATATTTTTAGGCAATTTAGCCAATTAACTTAATAATACGGCCATTATAGTGATCGGTGGATAACCGTCAAGCATTGTAATTAATCATAATTGATTAGAAAACTATACATGCCCATGCCACAAAGCCCCTGAAGCGGCTGGCCGATTTTTGGCGTGCCCAGATCAATAACTTCTTCTCCGGTTTGAGCTAAGATTTTTTGAAAGCCAACCGAGCGAATTACCAGTGAGGCCGAGCAGTCATAAGTGCCGTCGGTTTTGAGAACAAGTTTTGTGGGAATACCGGCTTTTGCCGTGGATACTTTGGGCGAATATCCGCCTTTGGCATTTATTGTAATGTATTGAACACCGTCTTTTATTTCGACATTCTGCGCCGATCCGCCTGTCTCCGTATTATTTTTTGAACCACCCCAAAAAATGATGCCGAAGCCGACGACAAGGGCGAGCGTAATGATAATTGAGGATGTTTTATTCATACATTAATTATATGTTAAACAGTGGATTAATAATTCCGAACCCGGCAAGCCCGGCGAGAAGCGCGAACAGTCCAAGACCGATGACAACTACTCCGGCGGATTTGAAAAATAAAGGAGCGTGTCTGCCACGCGCAAACGAAGCTGGACCAAACGAAAGCAACACGAGCATTGGCAGTGTTCCGAGAGCAAACGCCAACATGATAAGCAGTCCCGACACGAAGGACCCGCTACTTAGCGCCGAAACCTGCATCGACTGGGTAAAACCGCATGGCAGAAAGAATGTAGCAAAACCAATCATAAGCGGAGTAAAAGTCTTGTGCTCGATTCTTCTGAAGAAATTAAAAATTCCCAAAGGCAATGTGATTTTATTCTTCTCAAACACTCCTACCAAATTTAAACCGAGAAGTAATGTCACTAAGGAGGCCAAAAGTCCCAAGATCGCCGTAAAGGTAAAGTTGATGTCTATAACACTGCCGACAGCGCCGAGAACTCCCCCTAATACCGCAAAACTAAACAGCCTTCCGGTGTGAAAAAGCAGGAATGTCTTGGTATCGCTGACATCATCCTGCGATACTTTTACCGAAAGGGACAAGACCAAACCACCGACGACAGCCAGACAACTTGATACTGAGGCAATGAGGCCAATAATAAAACTTGTCACCGGAGTTGTTTGACCGCCAAGACCGAGATTTAAGATTCCGGATTTTTGCAAGATGAAGAACAAGATAAGGAAGACCAGTCCGATCGGTATGGCTTTCCAAATAATGTCATCGGCTTGCTTTTCTTTGGCAGATTTTTCCACTGATATCCTATACCCATTCGATTTTATTTTTTCTGTCAGGAATTGAGTTAGCGCTTCAGCGCCTTGATCGCTATCGGTCTCAATTTCAACCGTCTCTCGTTTCAAGTTAACCCGAGCATTTTTTACAAAACTTTGCTCATTCAAGGTGTCTTCGACGAAAATTTTACATGAAACGCAGTGGGTGCCGGAAACATGGAAAGTGTATTTTTTAATGCTTTTCACTCTATACTAAATTGGGTCTGTTTTCAAGGAACTTATCAGGGCCAGCAGAATCGTCCCCACAATTATTCCGGCCCCCAACCACTCGACGGCGGCGAGTGTTTCGCCAAAGATCAAAGCGATACCTAAACCGAAGACTGGCGCTAAAAACAAGCCGAGGGATAGACTGCCAATCTCGCGCCGTTGGATGAGCGAATACCAGGCAACCGACCCAAACGCCGTGCCAAATAACGCTAGCAAAAGTAAGATGCCGATAAATTTTAAATTGCCGAGCAAAGGGTAATCCGGCCGTTCGATGATTAGGGACAAAATAAACAACGGCGCGCTCCCGATGATAAGTTGCCAAGCGGTGACCAGCAAAACCACCGACGGTCGTCCTAGATTTTTCATCAGAAAACTGCCAATCGCCGCGCTCGCCGAGGCAATTATCGCCCAAATCGAGCCGGAAAGACCGCCGTCCGTTGATTCAAAAATGTCCGCCGAAAAGACAAGAATCACACCCGCGACCGCTAAACATAGAGCCAACAAATTAGCTCTCGATAAATGCTCGCTCAAAAATATAACCGCGAGGATAATAATAAACAGCGGTTGCATATTGCCCAAGATTGAAGCTAGCCCCGCACCAGCTAGACCGGGACTCAAAAACATCGCGGCGTAATTGATGGTCGTGGCAAAAATCGCGACCGCCAAAATCCAGGGCCACAATTCTCGCTCTGGCCACAGAGGTAATTTCAAAAACCATATGGTCGCGACAATGGCCATTCCGCCAATCAAGGCGCGCAACGCAGCGAATAAAAGCGGCGGCGCGTAAACTAAACCGAACTTAATCGCCGTAAAACAGATGGCGTAAGCGATAACGACCGCTAACATGATCGCGGCCGGATAATATTGTCGCGTCATATTTATGCTACTTTTTACAATTTCCCCTAACCATGACGACGGCGATCATTGTTGTTAGCGGAACTGCCAGTAATAGTCCAGAGGATGATATCAGGGTTCGGACGATCTCTTCCGAAACCATTTCCAGACTCACAAAATAATCCACAGACATTCCTCGAAGTGACAGGAGGAGAATTAAAGGAAGGGAGGCCCCGGTATAGGCGAGGACGAGGGTATTAACTACGGCCGAAATATGGTCTCGCCCCACATGCATTGCTTCCTTAAAGAGTTTCCAGCCACGCAATCCATCATTGGTTCTGGCCAGACTAAAAACAACCGACGACTGAATAATTGCAACATCATCTAGCACACCAACGGCAGCAATGATTATGCCAGCAATCAAAAGACCGATAAGGTTAATGGAATTGCTTGTCTCCAAATCTAAAAACACCGATATTTCTGAAAGACCGGTGAATTGAAGGGTATTGACGAAATAATTAGAAACAAGGCCAACAAAAAACAAAGCGATGATGATACCTAAAAATGCGGCGACTGATTTTCTGCTCAATCCATAAGACAGATAAAGTGTCGGAATCAAAATCATGGCCGCGCCGATTAGGCCGACACTAATCGGATTAATCCCCTTCAATATCGAAGGGATCATAAACGCGAAAATAACAGCGAAACTGAAAAGCAGACCGACCAAAGAATAAAATCCCTTGGAACCGCTAGTTGAAATCACTAAAACAATAAAGAAGACGGCTAGGATAATCAATCCCTTTGTCCTTGAGATGCCGACAATGCTCCACTCGCTATCGCCAAATAATGACCCTTGAACAAATATTTTGTCGCCCCTGGCGACTGATTTATAGTCATTCAGAACTTTTATTTCTTTTGTTTCCTTTCCTACCGTGACTAGAACCAAGAGCTCTTGTTCTTTAACAATTTTATTTTTGTCGCCAATCTCCAAAATTGTGTCTCTTTCTGACAATACTTCTTTAACTATGCCGCTAACCACATCTTTCCCGTTAGATTTTGAAGAAAAAGAATAAAACATTCCGGCCAGTGATAATGCCAAAATTACCAGAACTAGGTACTTGTTCGGCCTTCCTGAAGCCTGGCTGTGGTAATCGTTATGTTCTGACATATCTATATAAATATTCATACTTTCAATACCGAGATTTTCGCTGCCAGATAAAACTTCTGACAACACCGCCGATATCAGAAATTTTTAGCTCAATAGAGTTCGGATTGGACATTATCTTACTAAAGGCAAGAATGCCTTCTTTATGATGGCCTCCAGTCGGCCCCTTCCAGTCAAGTGCTTTATATTCATTGCCTTGTTCATCAATAAGTACAGCAATTTTAGTCATGTCTTGATCCAATTCAACGGAGTGAGTATCCATAACGACATCGAATTTCCATTCTTCTGATTCTGTCGAGAGATCCGTCGGCGTAACGGTTACGGTGACACTGGTCTGATCATCAATTTTTGATTCCCATTTTTGCGAAGTATCGGAAATATCTGAATTACTTTGTGTCGGACTGGAAACGGGCTTTGGATTATAAAAAATCAAGAAGCCTCCGATAAACGCAAGGGCTAATATCAATATTGTTATTGTTTTATTCATGATGTTTTTTGAATTTAATAATTTTGCTGCTGATAAAAACAATGCCGAATATGTTGAACGCGAGACCGATCCAGAAAATCTTGATTTGATATTGGGAGACGAAGGTGGCAATTCCGGTAATTCCAAGAATAGGCACCAGGTTCACCAGATAGTGGGCGCAACAGGAGATCATGGCCGCCGTAGAAGTGGTTCCGGACACACCAACTACCTTGCCCATCCCACGCCCCTCATGCACTAGACTTTTAATGTAGTGGTACAACCCGATCTGAATTCCGAAACCGGCCGCCAAGCTGACGATAAAATACCAATAATCCGCGAATTGGCTCTGGGCATAGCCCCAGCCGGAAACCAGCGTGAGCACCACAAAATAAACCAGAAGTAAAATCGCGCTGGCAAGTGTCCCGTATAAAATTGAGCGGTTAATTTTTATGTTTTTAGTTATTATTTTTAATTAAGCTCGAATTGTGCATCCACACGAAATAGGCAGCGAAAATCCAAGCGAAGATGAACAGATAGAATGCACCGAGTATGAAGCTACCGAGACTGATCCACATAAAACCTGGGAGGGTTTCAAAAATGGTGTGGTGAAGCTGTATCCCAGCCGCTGACCGCAACGGAAGAAATCCGCCCAACACGCAAAGAACATATAACACTTCAGTTCCCAGAACACATTTCCAACCGTATGATTTAAGTGATAATTGCATATGTTTGAATTAATTGATTAAACGATTTTTTTAATTTTTCTTGCGTCATGCACCACAGCCACCACCTTGCGAACGGCTTGGCGCGGCAACCTGCGAAGCAATTTTGGCAAAACCTTGCCCGCTGGAATAATTGATGCCGAGTATTTCTTGCGGATTCACTTCTGACCAATCAACCCCTTTATTTTTCATATAAGTCGCAAGGGTCAGATAAGTATCCGGAAACCAGTAGGAGTTAACGGCCAAAGCGGTTCGGTACATCTCTTCCTCACTCACGCCTTGAGCCGCCATTAGTTCAAGCAGTCCGAGCATCGCCATCCCATGGTTACAATCCGGGAAATAGGTCGAATTGCCACAACAGGGCCGATATATTCCCTTAGATACTCGTTCGACCAAAGTTTGTTGATCTGAAGTTAAGTTAAAGAACTGATGCCGGCTGTAATGATCCATGGCGTCACCTTTCGCAAGAGTCCAACCACCGGTCGAAGCAAATCCGCCAGCTGGCGGACCGTCCCCGCCATATTTTTTATCAGCCATTGGCCCGGCTTCCAAAATATCATTTTTCGAACCCAAACCAAACGCCCACAAGAGATTAAGCATCGCCCCGGCATTCGCGGGAGTAATTCTAATCTCGTCATTATTTTCGCCGTCGAGCATACTTTTAATTTCGGCGGTCAATCCGCCGCGGCTCATATAAAGTTGTTGAAACTTTTCACGGTCAATGACCCCGGCAGCGGTCATCTGCTTCCCGAGATTCCCCCAACGAATTGGCAAGATAACGCCCGCGGGCGGCAAAACTTTTTCTTCCATCGTCGCGGGGCTCATCCCGCCGACACTCGATGATGGCGGCAGCGCCACTCTCCCCCCCATCGCGTAAATCCCCGCCCCGGCGATAATTATTACCGCTGTCAAAATATTTTTGAACATGAGTTTGAATTTATTTTTATTAACAACACTTTTCCATTTCCTTTTTTAATTTTTTGATTTGTTCGGATTCTCCCCCACTTCTTTTAATTCTTGGAGTTCGGCAGGCAAAAGTGGCAATTAGAGCAACTATTATTCCCGTCGCAAAAAGTAACCACCGACCGCCGATTAGACTGCCCATGGCTCCGAAGCCCGATACTACGAACACTGTTTTCCAGATCAATCCAAATTTCGGTTCAATCAATCGTTCCAACTTTGACATCACCCCGACCACCGTCCCACCCATGAGAAGCGCCGTGATGACGAGATCAATCTGGTAACCCAAGAAATAACCCGAGATCAACCACAGCCAAGTGCCGGCGACTCCGGCGCAGATTGGACAAATCGAAAAAGGCAACCGCCGGCCGATCGCCCAGACGATGCCGGTCAACCCGAGAATCGAGATTAGCGAAATAATCATAATTATTAATTCAAATGAAGAAAATTAAGACACCAATAATAATCATGGCCATCCCGGCCCATAATTGGACCCCACCCAGATTCACTCGCTTCCATTCTTGCACTTTATCCAACAACAATTTATCCGCCGCGAGCCAAAGGACGACAACGAGCGGAATGATTAGAATGACATTATAGAGCAGGAGATAACTGAAACCGGTAAAATAAGTTGCTTGATCGTGGAGCAAACCAATCACCATCAGGTAGGGTCCGCCCATGCAGGGAAACTGGCAAATGCCAACCAGCAAGCCGAGCCCGAAGGCGGCCGGCAAAGAGGCCCGACCCATCAGTCTTCCCATTGCCGTATGGGCGGTGGCTGGCAGTCGAAGTTTGATCGGAAAGCCGGGAAAAAACCGATTAAGCAGATTAACGACCCCGAAAGCCACGAGCAACACCGCGCCGAGTTTCCCCATAAAGTGCGGCGTATTGAATAAATGCAACACCTTTAATAAGCCGAGTCCGATGAGGAAATAGGCCGTAAAGATACCCAGCACATAAGTACCGCCGATTTGCAATATTTTCCTTCGCGTCATCTGCAACCCAAAGAGGAAGGCGATCGTAATAAGCAGGATGGAAAAAGAGCAGGGGTGGACGCTATCAAGGATTGAGGCTATGAGTACCAGCGGCAAGAGATAGGCGCCTTGATTGCTGACGCGCCACAGAAGTTCGACGGCGAGCGGACTCTGTTTGAAGATAACAATTCCGACTAAGGTCGCGGTGATAATCAGGAGGAAAGTGATAATTCTTTTCATAAGATTAAGGGGTGACCACCGCTTTTATCTCCAAGGCCAATGTCCCGCCCGACTTCTCCTCGAGATAAATAAAGCGATCAACCGGACCAATACCGGCCGGACCATGGGCATTGGGATCGTAGACAACCTTGATTTCTCTCGATTCACCGGCTGGGATCAATTCATTAGCCGACTTAGCCGCCCCGCCGTGACCGGGCATGCCGAAAGGTCCGGCTTCACCGCGCGGGCCGATAAGATAGGCCGTGGTGCACATACAGGAAGTGGTGATGGTTTGAAGTTCAACCTCCCGAGCGCCCGAATTGGTAATCCGAAAAATTTTATTGACTAGACCGTCGGCCATCGAGATCCTACCAAAATCATAGAGCGTCTCCGGCGCCGATAAAATACTTTCACTTTCTTCAATTGACTGCGGCGACGGGGTGGAAGAAGTCGCCGGCCGACCCCACCACATTAAGCCGAAAAGGCCAAGCAAAACCACGCTAAAAATAACAATGTTATTGCGATTCATAAGTTTTTGTTTTTAGTTAAGATTAATACTTGATTTTTATGATTAATTTAATAATTTACTCCCCGACATACTTCATCGGATCGGCTGGGGTGGCGGACTGTTTTCAAGCAGAGAGAGCCAGTAAGTCAACTTCCGTGGACGGCCAAGATGGCGTTCGGGATCACGCCGGATCCGCCAAAATACTAGCTTACATAAAATAGAAGTTCGCCGTTTTATATAAAGAAATCCTGCGCTGATGAATACAATCAACAAAAACGCCAGCAAGAAGATGAACAAAACTGACGGCATCACGCTGAAGAATGAAATGAATGCCTGGATATGGTGGACCGACATCGCTACAATATTTTCCGAACATGGAGTATTGTGCACAACGGAAGCAATACAACCAACAGCATGGCCGGCTTCATGATTCATTGAGGCAAAACCAAACACCCCCATTGCGAGGACACTGGTGATAATCAGGAATGATAAGAGTTTTGTCATTATAGTTTTTTAGCTTTGATGCGAAGTGAATTCGATACCACCGACACCGACGACATGGCCATGGCGAAACCGGCAAAGACAGGGTTGAGAAGCCAGCCAAAGATTGGATACAGCGCGCCGGCGGCAAGCGGGATGCCGACGATATTGTAAATGAAAGCCCAAAATAAATTTTGCTTGATTCCGCGCATCGTCACCTTCGACAACTTGATGGCTTTAACGAGTTTTGAAATATCCCCGCCCAGAAGGGTAAGGCCGGCTGACTCTATTGCCACATCCGTTCCCGTCCCCATAGCGATACCGACATCGGCTTGGGCGAGGGCCGGAGCATCATTTACGCCATCGCCGGCCATGGCGACCACTCGGCCTTGCGACTGCAACGCTTTTATCTTTTCAAGCTTATCCTGTGGCAAAACATGCGCCACCACATCGTCAATACCAACTAGCGCTGCCATGTACTTGGCGGCCTTCTCATCATCGCCGGTAAGCATAACGACTTTGATTCCCAGTTTATGAAGATTAGCAACCGCTTGTTTTGATTCGGGTTTTATTTCATCCGCCACCATGACAAAACCGAGGACATTCTCTTTAGTAGCTAGAATCACCGGCGTCTTGCCTTGGGCCGTAAACTTATTGAGTAATACTCCATCAAAAGAAATCTTTAAATCGCTTACAAGTTTCGCATTACCGACAAAATAATCCGTTCCATTTACTGTTCCCTTGAGTCCCTTACCCTGTATTCCTTCAAAATTTGAAACATCAGATACGGGAATATTTTTCTCCCGGGCGTAGTTCACAATCGCGTGAGCAATCGGATGTTCTGATTTTTTCTCAAGTGAGGCAAGTATGGACACAATCTCATCATCTTTTATCCGCCAGCTGGCGGACGAGAGGTTTTGGATATCAACCAGCGTCGGGAAGCCCTTGGTAATAGTGCCAGTTTTGTCCACAATAACCGTATCCACTTGGTGAAGCTTTTCGAGAGTAGCGGCATCCTTGATAAGAATGCCTTCTTTCGCCCCTTTGCCAACTCCAACAATAATCGCCGTCGGCGTGGCGAGCCCCAGCGCGCATGGACACGCAATAACGAGAATTCCAACAAAGGAAACTAGGCCGGATGAGAGAGCTTGTGAGAATCCGAGGTACCGTGAACCAACGATAAGCCATACGCCGAGCGTAAGAAATGCTATCACGAGCACGATTGGCACAAAGACTGACGAAATTTTATCTGCCAGCGCTTGAATCGGGGCCTTACTTCCTTGAGCCTCCTCAACCATCTTTATGATCTGGGCGAGCAAGGTTTCCGACCCGACTTTAGTCGCCTTAAGGGTGAATGATCCGTTCGTATTGATCGTTCCAGACACAACACTGTCACCGGTCTTTTTCTGCGCTGGCATCGGCTCACCGGTGACCATAGATTCATCAACGAAAGAGTTTCCTTCAGTTATGATGCCGTCCACCGGGATTTTCGCTCCCGGCTTTACAATAATTAGATCACCGTGCTTGATATCATTTACCGAAATTTCCACCTCCTTGCCGTTACGAATGACCAAAGCGGTTTTGGCTTGAAGATTAAGCAGTTTTTCGATTGCGTCGCCGGTCTTTATTTTTGATCGAGCTTCAAGATATTTGCCGAGCGCAATAAAGGTGATAACTACGATCGTCACATCGTAGTATTGATAATCAATATTGATAAACGGACGGAGTGTTTCCTCAAAAGCGGTGACGGCAAAGCTGTATAGAAAAGCGGCGACAGTTCCAATACCGATCAGCGTATCCATATTGGCTTTGCCGTATCGGAGGAACCTGTAAAAGCCGAGAAGGTAGGGCTTCCCGACCACAAAGAGCGTATAAGTTGCCATTAGAGGGAGGAGATGATGAAAAAATTCCTTCACCACATTGCTCATTTCAGACACGAAGCCATATTGAGTGAAAATATCCCACGCCATGACCAGGGCGGCGAAAATCGCCAGAGGGATGGCCGAAAGCACTTTGGTCCGCATATCCGCAACCTCGGCAAGCTTTTCTTTTTTTGACTGATTGAGCCCGAGATGGGCGGCATGCTCATCCGGCGACATGCCCATTTCCTCGGCCGATTGACCACCATGACCGCGTGAAGTCCCTTGGTCCAAGGCCAGAGAGTAGCCGAGTAGTTCGATTTTTTTTGAAAGTTCTGGCACACTTGTCTCTGATCCATCAAACATTAATTTTACTGTTTCAGTGCCATAATTAACTTCCGCCGCGTGAACTCCATTAGTTTTCTTGAAGGTTTTCTCAATAATACTAGCGCAGGAAGCGCAATGCATGCCTCTTATTCTGTATGTTTGTGTCTGCATATTATTTTCTCTTAAGCTTATATACCTTGATAATCTCTGCCTTGGCTTTGGCGGTCTGTCCGCTTCGCATCTGGTGATGGACACAGTGGTCTAAATGATTTTCCAGAAGTAAGTCCTCGACATTGGAGAGACCTTGCTTCACCGCTGATGTTTGAGTGATCACATCTATGCAGTAAGTGTCATTCTCGACCATTTTTTGAAGTCCGCGCAATTGTCCCTCAAGAAGCTTGAGGCGGCGAATAACTTTTACCTTGTTTTTATCATCTATGTATTTCATATACTGCCATTATATACCCACTAGGGGGTATGTTCAAATACCGCCGTGGAAAACCCTTTTGGACTCTGAATCGGCTTCCAATTCCGATTTTCAATTTTGGCGGTGTGTATTTGAAAAAATCCGAACGGAACTGGCTGGACTCGGCGGGCGGAATTCCCCCCACCCCCCTTCCGCTATGCCCTCGCGGTTGCGGGGAAGCGGGCGACTATTAAGATACTTGACTTCTGATTTCACATTGGTGTAGAATACGCAATATAGAATCATAATAACAAAACTATGGCAAAGGCAACTATCAAATCAAAAACTGGGACGGTGATCACGGTCGAGGGAACCGAGGCAGAAGTAACCAGTATTCTTTCTCAATTTGAGACGGCGGCTTCCGTCCATAAGGCAAAAGAGGTTAAAAAGGGTCATACTCAAGCCCAGAAAGAACAACGAAAGAGGGCGGGTGCGTCTGACTTGGTAATAGCTCTGAAAGAGGAGGGGTTTTTCAAAAAGACGAAAACTCTTGGAGAAATTGCTCATGCCATTGAGGAAAAGGGTTTTATTTACCCCACCACGACGCTTTCGGGTGTCGTTCTTGGTCTCGTACAGAAAAGATTTATTGGCAGGAAAAAAGTTGATGGTAAATGGGTTTACGGCAACTAATCTAGAAGAATATGAAAAACGATCTCAATGACATGGCGCGGCGAATAGAAAAACTGGAAACGGCGGTGTTTGAATCCGGCAAGTCAAAGTCGCGGAAATCCAAGGTCAGTGGTAAGGACAGGGGCAATAGCTTGCCTGATAGGATTCTCACTCTGCGCGATACGGGCTTTTTAAAACAACCGAAAACCGCACCAGAAGTCCAGACGAAACTTCAGTCCGTGTATGCGTGCGAAGTGGATAAGTCGTCATGGCATTTCTCCGTCTGTTCAAAAGGAAACTTCTACGGGTTACCTCGAAAGGTTCCGGTAATAAGAAGTTGAAAGCATATGTCTGGTAATCACTATGTCAAAATCAACTCCAAAAACAGGAATTAAGGAAATCAGGTCAATACTCATAACCGTCTTTTCAGCAAAACAGGTTGATTCATTACTAAAATATTTTTTGGATGGAGCAAAGAAATATAGAAGTGGTGATTGGGAGGGCGTTGGAATTAAGGCAGGAAAGTTTGTGGAGGCAGTCGTGAAATGCCTGATGATTTATTGTGGTCAATCTGTTCCTGCCGCTCGTAAATTTAAAGCGGGGGTTGCCTTGAAAAACCTTGAGACGCTCAACTCTTCTTATTCAGAAGTGGTTCGCATTGTTATTCCCAAATCATGCCTTTTCCTCTACGAAATTGCGAGTAATCGAGGTGGCAGGCATGACGCTGATGATGTTGACGCGAACGAAATGGATGCAAAAGCCGTCATTCCTCTCATGTCCTGGGTGGTTGCGGAAATAGTGCGATTCAGTAATGCCGAAACTACAACCCCCGCCGACATTTCTGCATTGATTGAATCGCTTTCGGAGAAAATATATCCCTCGTTTGAGGAGATTGATGGACGGCCATATATCAATTTTGATCGTCTTAGTGCTCCCGAAATTGGCTTGTTGTTGCTATACTTTAAATATCCACATCGAATCGAACGGCAAGTGCTGGTAGATGCAATAAAACGACACGGACCGAAAAAGAATGCAGCAGAGGTTGCCGCTCATCGGCTAAAAAGTTTAGTTGATGACGATAATGGAGTATGGAAATTGCGTGGGCTCGGTCGTCAAAAGGCAGAAACGTTTCTTAACGGAAGGGTATAACATAATTACTATGAAGAACAAACCAAAACTTACAATCGGCATCTTGAAAAAAGAGGCGGCGATTTTTTCTAAAAAACAGTCGAAAGAAAAACTTTTTGAACTTTACGGCGTTACTGATGGAAAGGCGGTCGGAACTTATATCGAGCACAAATTTAGGGCACATTTGATGACACAATATTCATTTGCCCCAGGCAACTCTGCGAATGGGATTGATTTCCCCGACATAGGTGTTGATATAAAAGTTACCAGTATTAAACAGCCACAATCTTCTTGTCCATTTAAATCTGCCCGGCAAAAGATTTTCGGGCTCGGCTACTGCTTGCTCGTATTTGTTTACGAAAAAGCCGATGACCGAAAATCGAAGTCAGCCGTGCTGAATTTTCTACATACCGTTTTTGTAGAAAAAGAACAAACGGCTGATTTTCAGATGACAACAGGATTGCTTCAAATTCTTGAAAACAAAGGTAACGTGGACGATTTAATGGCGTTTATGATGGATAAAAATTTGCCAGTAGAAGAAATAGAGGCGACCAAGCTTGCTGAAGAAGTATTAAAGAAACGACCGGAGCAAGGATATCTAACAATCTCCAACGCTCTCCAGTGGCGACTTCAATACGGCAGGGTTATTCAAGAAGCAGGAAAAGTGAACGGAGTGCTAAACTTAATACAATAAGATGGCAAGATCAAAAAACAAAGTTGAATTCGGTGATTTTCAGACCCCAGCGGAGCTTGCGTCCCGCGTTTGCAATTTGATTAAACAAAACGGCGCAAATCCAGTTTCTCTAATAGAACCAACTTGTGGGGTTGGCAACTTCGTTTTTTCTGCATTAGAATTTTTCCCTTCAATTAAAAAAGGAATCGCGTTAGATATCAACCCAACCTATACGCAAATGGTCAAAAGGGGTATGGGTAAAGATAAGAGCAAGGTTGAAATACAAACCGAGGATTTTTTCCAATTCAATTGGAATAAGTATATTTCTAATTTACCGGAGCCGATACTTGTAATCGGAAATCCACCATGGGTTACTAACTCACAAATTAGCTCAATCGAGGGTACAAATATTCCCATAAAGAACAATTCCCAAAAATTAAAAGGGATGGATGCTCTCACCGGAAAAAGCAATTTTGATATTTCAGAATGGATGATGATTAAGTTGTTTGATGCTCTGACTGATAGAAATGCAACGCTTGCTATACTTTGCAAACTTTCGGTCGCTAGAAAAGTTTTGACTTACGCATGGAAAAACGGACTAGATATAGGCGACTCTGCCATTTATGAAATAGACGCAAAAGAAGATTTTGATGCGTCAGTTGAAGCATGTCTTTTGGTAGTAAAATTTTCGCCAAATGTCATTAGCAAAGAATGCCTTTGGTATACTTCGCTAGATTCCAATTTGCAGCCCAATCGAATAATTGGATTCAGAAATGGGAGAGCAGTTTCAGATGTTGTCTTGTACGAAAAATGGAAACATTTACTTTCTCAAACGGAACAGGAGTATACATGGAGAAGTGGAATCAAGCATGATTGCAGTAAAATCATGGAATTACACCGTGTTGGCGAAAATCTTTATCGAAATGGTTTGGGTGAAGAAATTGAGCTTGAAGAGGAATATATCTACCCGATGGTCAAAAGCTCCGATTTGTTTAACGAGAGAGAACCTAGTAGATGGGTAATTGTGACGCAAAAGAAAATTGACGATGATACCTCGACCATCGAAAAATCAGCTCCAAAAACGTGGGCATATCTAAAATCCAACCAAGACGACCTTGCTAGACGAGCTAGTAGTATTTATAAGAACCGCCCGCCATTTTCTATTTTTGGAATTGGCAGTTATTCTTTTAGTCCGTGGAAAGTTGCTATTTCTGGACTATATAAAGAGCCGCGCTTCAGAATACTCGGCGCTTATTTTGGTAAACCAATAGTTGCGGACGATACTGTCAATTTTGTTTCGTTTGAAAGCGCGACGGATGCAAAGGAATTGGCGGGCATTCTTAACTCAAGCTCCGCTCTTGGTTTCCTTAGGGCGATGACCTTCGTTGATGCAAAACGTCCGTATACGGTCGATTTGCTTAAGCAGCTTGATATACACAAACTGATTGGTAGACCCAGAATAAAGTCATCGCTCTTTGATTAGTCCCTGAATTCCGCCAAAATTCGGAATCAGAAGAAACGGACGAAGCGGGGGGGGGCCCG
>ERZ1292623.1482-Hain-H51-01um-R1-1482-length-22539-cov-22_pt1 | contig 19892 bp, 23 predicted proteins | sample MGYA00564398_ERZ1292623 | MGnify/ENA primary metagenome ERZ1292623 (study PRJEB36523, sample SAMEA6512633) | groundwater metagenome | collected 2019-01-07 | study: AquaDiva: Metagenomics assemblies of 32 groundwater samples | reverse complement strand
CACAATAGCGCTGCTGACCTTTAGGGCGTCCTGTTGCCTGTTTCATGCCCCCTGTGCTACCCTAAGACAAATGGCGCTTACCGCTAAACAGGAACACTTCGCTCAACTCGTCGCAGCCGGCGCTACCCTCTCCGACGCATATCGGCAGTCCTACGATATCTCCCCAGACTCCACCAAAAAGACCATCTGGGAACAATCCTCACTCTTGGCCAGTAACCCAATGGTTGCCGCAAGGATTCAGGAACTCAAGGCCGCTGCCCAAGCTGCTGCTATTGCTGAGATAGCTTGGGATAAAGCCCAGTTAATACGTCAGGCTGACCGACATCGTGAACTCGCCCTCTCCGGCGGCTGGCGAGGCGTTGGAAGTGCAAATGGGGCTTTGGAGCTGATCGGGAGGGTAACAGGGCTCCTGAATGACAAGCAGCCGGGAACCCTCCCAGTCCAGATAACGCGGGTGGTAGTGGTGCTGAGCGATGGGAGGCAGCAGCCAGGGCCGGAGCTACCGGAAGGGCGCATTGTGCCCGCCGTTGGCGACGAGAAGTTACGGATGGCCGCCGCCCTGGATGATACCTTACCGTCGCCAGATGAGGACGTTACGTCGTGAATGTTGAGAAGATAACATGGAACGATCACAGCTACTCGCACTCTGACCAGTGGTGGGAGGAGGCAGAGCTGGTCAGGGAGGCCGCCAAGCCCTTCGCCATCACCACCTATGGGGTAGTGGTCGCAGAGACCGAGGACGTTGTGGTCCTGGCGACTGACCTGGACACATCAGGACGCTGCCGGTACTGGTACCGCATCATCAAGGCTCTAATCCTGGAGCGTGAGACGTTCCATCGTTACGAGAAGTCACCATCAGCCACCGCCCCAGATGATACCTTCCCGTCGCAAGATGGCAAGGAGCCGTAGGCGCTCATAGCTGTAGTTAACATAAGGAGAGTTGGGCGAACCATGACAGATACAATCCAATGGAATTCACCGTATATGCCGTACAGCACCAGCGCACCATGGACGGTCCAGGTCGCTACCGGAGGGTTCGCGTTGGTCCCCCCAGCCGGCGTCACCTTCGCCATCGGAGGCTTGCCGCCACTCTATAGGCCCTGCTGGTGGTGCAGACTGGTGGCCCCTCGGAGTGGGCCGAGGCCGTGGCCCCTGGTGGTGGCCCTGCTGCGACACATGAGAGGGGTACCCCACCCGGCATGGCTTAGGAGATAGCCCAGAGTAATGTGAGATCACCACACAGGTTTTTGAGGCTAAAACCTGTGAACCAGAGGCAACTAGAGGGTTGCAAGACCGATAAGGTGCCCTTGCGGTGCTGGAAGAGAGACAGCAACGCCGACCCAGCCCTCCGGGGACCCTGGGTGGTGACTGTGGCATCTGAGGCGTGCCGCGGTATGGCAGGAAGAATGGTCCTGCCCCGCTACAGATTTAGAGCAAGAGGAGCCATGTTTGATAAAGTAAGGTTGGGTTTGTTAATTCTTACTTGGAGGATGCTGCGGCTACCCTCTGGGACTTATCTTTTCACGAAATAATGGAGGCAGGACTGTTAAATGACCGTCACGGGGGGTAAAACAGTAGCAAAGGGGCCTCAGTTCCGGGAAATCAGCCCGGATGGGGAGTTGCGGCTGAATTTACATCCGGGGCAGACAGCGGCATGGAGGAGTAAGGCGCGTTTTATTGCGATGCAGGCGTCCACACAAGGAGGGAAGACGTGTTTTGGGCCTATATGGTTGCATCGTGAGATGGACGAACAGGGATCAGGGGACTATTTAGCTGTGACGGCGACATTTCCTCTACTGAGATTGAAGATGTTGCCGGAGTTGCAGTACGAGTTTGTCACGTTGTACCGATGGGGGGAGTGGAAAGCGTCGGACAAGGTATTTGAGTCGCATGAACGGGAGCATGGAGCACCCGCGCAGCGGATAATCGTGGGATCAGCGAAGAATGCGGAGTCGTTGGAGTCCGCGACGGCGAAGGCGGCATGGTTAGACGAGGTGGGGCAGCACCAGTTCCAGCGTGAGGCGTGGGAGGCGGTGCAGCGGCGTCTGTCGCTGGCCCAAGGGCGGTGCCTGATGACGACCAGCTTGTACGAGTTCGGGTGGTACAAACTGGAGGTGTACGACCGCTGGAAGGCTGGGGACCCAGACTACGAGGTAATTCAGTTTGATTCGCTGGCCAACCCCGCTTTCCCCAAGGAGGAGTACGAAAGAGCCAGGGCGACGTTGCCCAGGTGGAAGTTCAATCTCCTGTACCGTGGGGTTTTTGAGAAACCGGCGGGGATGATCTATGACAGCTTTGATGAAGCGGTATGCAGCATTCCGAGGTTCGTACTGCCCGCAGGATGGCCTCGGTATGTGGGCCACGACTTTGGGCCGAACAACACGGCGGCGGTGTGGTGTGCCCAGGACCCGATAACGGGGTTCCTGTACGTTTACCGGGCGTATCTTCAGGGTGGCTTGAGCGCCTACGATCATGCCCAGAAGTTCAAGGAGATGAGCCGGGGCGAGATGGTGGTGAAGCGGGTTGGGGGGGCTCATGCGGAGGAGGGATGGCGGGAATCCTTCACGGCGGCGGGATGGCCGATCAGTGAACCAAGGGAGCGAGGGGTAGAGGTGGGGATCAACACGGTCTACGGGTGGCACAAGCGGAACGCCCTTTTCGTGTTTAATGATGTTGGGTTATACTTGGACGAAAAGATGTCCTACAGCCGCAGGTTGGATGATGCGTACCAGCCGACCGAGGAGATTGACAACAAGAGCCGGTTCCATCTGATGGACGCAGAGCGGTACTTGCTCAGCGACTTCGGGCCAGAGCGCGTTGTGGGGGCTAACCAGCTGGTCGAGGTCAAACGGTACTGGAACGAGCCGGAGCGTAGACTTAGAGATCGGTTTGCCCACAGCGGGCGGCGCCGGGAGAGGATGACGAGATGATGCTTCCCGCTATTACCCAGAACGGCGCTAACCCTGCTGCGATCCAGGGCGATAGCGGTGTGCCGGTCCCCACGCCGGAGCAGATCATGGCGTTGTGTGACAGCCATGAGCGGTATCGAGACGACTTGCGTCTCAGGATGGAAGCCGACTGGGAAGCTCTCATTCTGACTCCTTTTGACGCTGGTGAGGGTTATCAAGAATACACCAGCAACGAGCCCATGACGTATTTCAATAAGATGGTCGCGATGCTGACGTCTGGGCGTCTAAAGCTGACCGTCCCGACGCAGCGCGCCCAGCGAGACAAAAGGGAGAAGCAGTCCAGAAAAGAGCGGTTCATCTCGGGGATTCTCAAGGCCAACGATGAGCGGTTGATGCTGATAGGGGAACCCCGGTTGCTGGACAGCCTCGCGTCCTACGTCACGATGCGTGGCTGGTACTGTGGTCGTGCCATGCTGGTCAAGGACATGGACACGGAGGAGACCTATGCCGACATCACCCCGTGGGACCCGATGCACGTCTCCTGGGGCATGGGGCCGAAGGGCTTGAGGTGGATTTGCCACAAGTCAAAGAAGACCGTGGGGGAAATACAGGAGGAGTACGGCATTGATGTGGTTCCCGGTCACGTCGCAGCCGGTGGTGTTGGGTTCTGGGCGGACTATTTCAGCAATCAGATGATGGACGACACCGAGGGATACGACGTTTACGACTGGTATGACGGGTGGTCCAACATCGTCGTGATCAATGGGAAATACGCCAAACCCCCGACCCCCCATGGGTCTCCCAGGACACCAGCCTTCTTCGGGAGTGTCGGCCCGATGCCCCTGATACAGTCTCTCATGCGGACCGGCAATGTCAACCTGGTGCACCAGGGAGAAAGCATCTTTGCTCCCAACCGCCGGATTTACGAGAAGGTCAACCTCGTTCTCTCCACCATGCTCCAGCTGGTGGCGTTGAGCCGGAACCAGGGATTTTTCTACGTGTCACGGGACGGGGCGAAAACGATAAAGGATAACCCCTGGCTTGAAGGGTCTCAGACTCCCCTGGCGGAGGGAGAGGAAATCAGGCTTGCTGAGCTCCTTGAGATGTCCAAGGACACCGCGGCCTTTCTCGGCCTTGTGTCGGCTGAGATGCAGCGAGGAGCTCTTCCTTATTCCACTTATGGGCAGTTGGCTTTCCAGTTGAGCGGCTACGCCGTCAACCTACTCAGTCAGGCGCAACAGGCGCCGGTGCTGCCCCGGCAACACGCCGTGGAGGAGGCCGTTTCTCAGATCGCCAATTTGATTTGTGACCAGTTTGCCACCGGCCAGTTTCCAACAATACATCTTCAGGGTTACGAGCGGAATCGGGACTGGTTCGACGAGGACTTCACGCCCGACATGATGAAGGGATTGCCTGCGGTGCAAGTAGAGCTGAAGGTGACAACTCCGCAGGACGAGATGCAGAATATCCAGATGGCGGAGATAGCGGGGAATGGACCGTGGCCCAAGTTGCCGATGCGGGAAATCCTGGAGCGGTACTATGATGCCGATGACCCCGATAGCATCATCGACGCTATCAAGGAGCAGGCGGCGGAGAGACTGTTGCCTGAAGCCGCCCTGTGGACCCTCATGGTGGCGGCGGAAAACCAGGGTCGCCCCGACCTGGCGATGTTCTACTTCGGCCAACTCATAAAACAGGGTATAATGGTGCCGCCCAGACCCTGGATGACGCCTGGTGACGGTGGGGGCAATGGGCAGGCGGCAGGAGCGCCCACCGGGTTCTCTCCGGAGTTCCTGTCGGCGCCGGAGCAGGGAGCGGAGAGACCGGCGCCCACGCCGCAGGCAGGGCCTAATGTGGCGCCCAACACGCCCAGGCCGGGCGCCCAGGGACAACCAAGCTAGGAGGAGTGCGTGATGGCAGTCACCGATGGAATGACCGACTTCGTCCAGGTGATAAACGCCTTTGCCACCGGGCAAATTGACCGGCCCGAAATGGATACTGCAATCAACCGGATAACCGGGGGTGACCCAAGCCGGACGATACGCGATATGATCGTACGTGCTGAGGTGGCCCGGGCAGCGAGGGCAGGGGCAGCTCCTGCGGCAGCCGAGTCAATGGCGAGTACCGCCGCTGATATTATCCGGAGGTACAGAGCGGGCGAATTGGGCCCACTAGGGAGTCCACAAGCACGGGATGCAGCCATTGTCGAAATGTCCAAGGTCTTTAAGCAAGATGGACGCTCACAAGATAGTGCCTTTGCCGCAGCAACTGCCGAATTTAATCGGATAATTGGTCAGCAGACTGCAACGGCGCCACGCACCCCGACTAAATTTATAGGACCTCCAAGCACCCCCGAGATGTTTTCTGAGCAAGACTTTGAGGAGGAGCAATCGGCTACTGAGGCGGGACGGCGCAATCTATACAGCCGGTTCATGGAGAGCCGGTTGCCAGGGGGCACTCCCGGGGCGACTGTCCGGGCTCTGGGACGGCAAGCCACTCCCCTCTCAGATATTTTTAATCTGGGTCAGGGCTTGGGAGATATTGCGCCGACTGCCTCATACAGCAATTTCCTGCGCTCCAGGGGCGTTCAGGGGGCACCAAACCCTTCTGTGTTGCAAGGACTGGTGGGAAGGGCGCGGACACTGCTGGGTCAGGTCCCGAAGGTTGGAGAGTCGGAAAACATCACTGGCTTCCGTGAGGACCTGGCTGCTGACCCGAACCGGCAGTTCCAGTTGGCGTTTCGGTCCCAACTACCTAATGTGGCAAGGCCATTCCAGTCTGCCTTTGGCGATGTAGCGAACCGCACTTTCAATAGGTTTGAGTTGGCCCGTGGGCTGGGAGAGCAGGGTGGGAACTTCCTGGACTTTGAAAACCAGGCTGGGCTTTCCGGTGCGGGGAGTCCCTTTGATTTCCAATCCGGGGTGCGGAGAGCAGCTGACCTGGTCAGCGGCCCTGAAGCGGGGCTTTCCGGCGAGCAGGCGACTTTCCGGAATCAGCTCCTTGAGGACCCAGATGAGCAATTCCAACTGGCGCTCCAGGCGGCGCTTCCGAGTGTTTCGGCGCCTGCAAGGGCAGGGTTTAGCGAGGCGGCGCAGCGGGCCTTCCGCCGCTTCCAGGAGCAACGGGGCATGTTCACCCCCTTCCTGCCGCATATTGCCGGCAACAATTTCGAGTTCTTCCGATAGGGGGCTGGTATGACGCAGTTTAATCCCTTTGCCGAGTTCCTGGAGCAAGAGCCGAGGGCAGCGTACTTCAGCCGCAGCAACCAATTCGGCGGGCCGCAGCGGTCTCAGAGGCAAGCAGGATTCTTCCAGAACGCCTTCTCCGACCTTTACAATCAATACCTCGGTCACCTGGGTACGCAGGCACGGGCCGGGATAATGCCAACGGGAGGGTTTAATGACTTTATGGGGGGCATTGACTTTAATGACTTCTACCGCCAGCAGGTGCCCTACCAGCAGCGTAACCAGGGATTCAGCGACTTCGTGCCGCCCACTCGCTGGAGGCTGCCGGGGATGAATGCCTAGCCCAGAGGAGCTGGACGCATACGAAGAATGGAAGCGGCGGAACGGCGGGATCGCCCCCCCGCCGCCTGACGTTGCCCCGGAGCCGGTGGCAGAGGGCCTAACCCCCCCCCCTGCTGCCGACTCCTCTTTAATGGAAGCGTATCAGACATGGAAACAAGGGCTGCCATCGGTACATGAGCCACAAGCCAGGCTCCGCCAACCTGCCCTGACCCCGGTTCCGACAAGAACGCCAACCCCAACGGCTACTCCGGCTCGTGTGCCGGACCCCTTTGGTCTACGCCAGTTCACACCAGAGGAGATTCCTTCAGTCAGAGACCTCCCCCCTCTGGGGCGGTATTTGTCTCCTGAAGTTGCAGGGTGGCCCAGACCGGGGATAAGACCTGTGCTTCCCCGCCGCGGAATTAGTGACAGGCAGACGATGCAGCCTGAATTGGCTGAGTTGATGGAAAGGTTGGGTTTGCATGATGCGATGGCGGAGGTCACCGAAGGCCAGGTAGAGCCGACCACCAACTTGGAGCGGGTGCTGGCGGTGTTGGAAATGACAGGGGTGGGTACAGCCCGTCCGGTCGCAGGGGGGTTCAAGGAGGCAGGTCGGGTCATCGGGCGGGCTAGTGCGAAGGCCCGGCAGGCGACGGAGCTTGCTGGCGAACGGGTCCGGCAGGCTGTGCCAGTAAAGGGGACCGGGCGGGAACTGGACGCAATCTCCGCTGCCGAGGCTGGTCCGACGGTGGGTCAGGGACAGCCCGGCTTTGGCATTGGCGAGACCCCATCCCAGGGCAGCTTTGGTTTTGGGGGGAAGATTGCTGCCCAGGAGCCGGTGCCCCTGATAGACGCCGAGAAGGTGGCGGCAACGCAGCGGCTGGCGGCGGAGCGGGCTGCGGGGCAGCGGGAGTTTCCGGAAGCGCCCACTGATGCGGAGTTCCGTCAATTTGTAAAGGAGAAAACGGATGAGATAGCGCAACTATCGCCACTGGAGAGAGCGCACTTCCAGTTAGATGAAGCCCGCGCCTCATTAGAAGCAACACAAGCACGGGGATTGCCTGCGCCCAAGTTTGGCACCCGAGAACGAGCTGAGTTTGATGCGGTCCGAAGGGCTGCATCAGCCGAAGGCAAACCCTTAATCCCCAAGAAGGTTCAGATACAGAAAGCGCGGCAAGAAGTGCAAAAGGCCCGTATTGCTCTAAGATTAGCTGAAAAGGATGCGGCAGAAGCATCTGGCGCTGGCATAACGCCGCCGCCTGTTCCTCCGGTTGCCGCAGGTGAAACCCCTGGAGGCTGGAAGGCTAGCGTGGGATGGTTCCGAGAGTTCCTGAAGGACCCACGACGCATCGAGGAAGTGGAACTACAGCAGGTGCAGCGGTCCGGATCGAGAGCGGAGCGGGCCAGCCGTGTTGAAGCTGCGGTAGAGCGATTGCTCGACCAGGACTATTCCAGTGAGGAAGCAATCCGGTTGGCGACTAAAGAGTTAAGCGGTGAGTTGCCTACGGTATTGACTGGCATACAGAGAGTCGTAACGCCAGCGATTCGGGATGCCCTTTTTAACGAGGTCCGGTTCGTTCTGGCTAGTGAACCTCTTGAAATGGTCAGCACTCATACCGCCTTGACGAATGCCTTGTTGGGCAAGGCCATCCCTCGTACCCCAGGGACGGCGGGCGGTTCTGCTTATAGCAGATTGGTCCGGGTGTTCGGGGGTGAAATTGCTGAAGCTATAACCAAGAGGCAGACTCTCGACGAGGTGATAGGCTTACGTGCGGGAAAGCGCACTCTCCAGACCACCATGGGTCCTGGTCGTGTCCTTGCGCCGGGAGAGGCGAAGACACCCGGTCCGTTCATTGAGTATCCGCCAGAACCACCACCTCTTAAAATACCTATTCAGAAACCGCTGATGCCGGAGAGTCCGCTGGCACCATTCAGAGAACTGCCTTCGTCCCAAAGACAGTTTGAGCGTAATCTTGAACTCCGCCGTGCTCTGGGAAAGCAACCAGAGCCATTTATTGAGCGCCCTTCAACTCAGGAAGCACTTAATCCCCCTGTAAGGCCACTGATGCCTGAGAGTGCGCCTGCGGCTTTCCGAGAACTGCCGGCGCTTCATAGCCAGGCGGAACGGGAGATTGACCTACAGGTATTTCGGGAAATGACAGGTCAAGCCCCACCCCCCGAAGGCCCCACCGCAGCCGGACGGCTGGCAATGGAAGACCTGCCTCCAGACAACATCATTAAACAGGTCAGCTTCATCCCGGAGGAAACCAAGGATCGGATGATCCGCTGGGCCAAGAATGCCGGGCTGACCGCTGTGGACTTTGGCAACCTGCTCCGTGGCAACATGTCGGGTCCCGATATGTCCTATCTACGACAGCAAGCCTTCCTGATTCCAGCCCACCCCATCAACTTTACTGTTAGCTTCAAGGATGCGTTAAAGGCCATGTGGTCTCGGGAATACGCACAGGGGATAGACCGTGCGATCAGGAATCACCCGTACCAGCAATTTTACGCGGGTGGTCCAGATTTCTTACGTGCCCTGGATAGCCCAACCGCGAAGGCATGGGAACGAGAGGAGCAGTTTCTTATACTTGCAGGCGGGGATAGGCCGCTACAAAAGCTGGCTCAAAAGATGCCCTGGCTGAATATCTCCAACCGGGCGTTTGTCACGGGTATTAACGTGATGAACTGGCGAGACTATGTGCATTACGTTGATACATTGCTTGATATGAACCAGCAGATCGCCGCAGGTACACTACGGAAATACCCCAGCGAAGTGCTAAATATTAAGAAGTCTGCCGATACCTACGCAGGCATGTTGGCCGATATGTCAGGCCGTGGCCCTCTAGGCCACTTGCAGAAGATGAGTCCCGCACTGAACGCTGGCTTCTTCTCGGTCAGGTTGAACATTGGTCGTCTGTTCAGCCCCAGGCATATGTTCCATGGCGACCCTATGGTGCGTAAACAAGCGATTAAGAACTGGCTAACGGCTATCGGCACTTACTCTGGACTGTTGTTCGCCGGGCAGCAGATGGGCCTCTGGGACCTGGAGACTGATCCCCGTAGCAGTGATTTTATGAAACTCCGTATAGGTCGATTACGGATTGACCTTTGGGGTGGCCACCAGCAGTTTGCGGTGCTCTACGCCAGGTTGTTGCCCGTGATGGGCGGCATCAAGTCAATCGAAACTGGTCAAGTGTCTGACTATGATCCGGTGACAGGTGGCGCCAAATTTGCTCGCACCAAAGCATCTCCCCTGGTTTCAGAGGTATTGACGGCCTGGACCGGCAAAGACTTCAAAGGGTCGGAAATTGATCGGGCAGACTGGCAACGCTGGCTTAAAGACAATGCGCCTCTTCTTGTACAGGACATGATGGAGGGATTTGAGGCTGAAGGCTTGCTAGGCTTAGGTATTGGGGCCTCTGGGGCATTTGGGATCGGTGTTCAGGCCCATGAAGTCACCTTGAGCGACGTATCCAAAGAGTTGTATGGTCTGAACTATTATGACCTTCCAACCAAGGGCTATGCAGGCCGCTCAAGGGAAAGAGTTCGCAGAGAACTCATGCGAAGGGTCTCTCCAAAGGAGCGGGCCAGAATGGAACAAGAGGACAAAGAGGAGAAAGAACGCGCGAAAGAACTTGAGCGGGAGCGTTTACGGATGTTCAGGGAGACCCGGCCGCGATTCATAAATCCAACCCCATCGCCACGTTTTTCACCATAAGGAGCAGCAACATGTGTTGTCCAGGGAATCAGACCATCTTCAAGACTTGTAAGGAAGCTCTTCTGAAGGACACTGGTGCTCTAACCATGAGCAACCAGGAGATGAGGCGGCTTCTGAAGCGGCATGGCGGGTGCATGAACGGAAGGCATCCTGTTGACAAAGTGACTGCTGCTATGCAACGATGAACACTGTGGGTGGGGAAGACGGTAATCCGCCAGCCTCATAAACTGGAGAACGGGGTTCAACTCCCCGACCCGCGACCAGGTTAATAAGATTCCCAAGGTAGCAACGCCCAGGGGTGCAAATCCCTGGGCGTTTTGTATTTTGGGGGTAAGATGACCACGCAGGCCACTGAGATTAACCCCGTCACTCTTGACCCTGGCCAGGACGCTGCCCCTCTGGACATTCAGCCCATAGAACTGGGGCAGACTGTTCCAGAAGCTCAGGTTGCCCCAGTTGCCCCGGTTGTTGTTGCGACCGAGACTCCGAGAGAGCCACCCGCTACAGCCCCCGCGCCGAGACTGGATGAGAACGCTGCCCTCCGGCGTCAACTAGCCCAGATCACGGCAGAGAACGAGGCGCGGGAATCCACTGCCGCTCTGGTACGAGAGGCCCGCACTGTTCAGCAGGAAGCATTAGCGCGGGGCCTTTCGGACGAAGACGCTACATGGGCGGCGCAAAGATATTACACTCTCGCTGTCAGGGTCGGCCAGGAACGCCAGCAGATCAGGGCGGAGCAGCAACTTGTTCAGGATAAACAGGCGGCGGCGGCATGGGTGGCAAAGGAATATGGCGTTGATTCCAGCCTGCTGATGACGGGCAACTCTGGGGAGGAAATGATAGTAATTGCTCAGAGGGAACAAAGATATGCTGCCCAGGAAAAGCGGCTCCAAGCCCTCGAGCAAAAGGGAGTCCCGGCACAGCGGTTGAACGCCCCCAATGGGAGCCGTGCGGGCGGCATCACAGTGACAACGGACAATATTGACAAACAATGGTACGACTACGAGACCCAGCACCCAGGCCAGCCGAACCCTTATGAACGCGCATACCATAAGTTCCTGTTTGAGACGTAGGAGGACTAATGGCAATCACCACCACAGGAACCATCACTAACCTTCAAGAGAAGGTCATTGGTCCCGCACGGATGACCCTGAAGGATGACTCGTTGGCTATCAAGGGGTCTTTCAAGATCGTTCGGGGCGAAGCGGGCATGGACGACACCTATAACTCACCCAAGTTCCCCGGTGTTACCGCCTTCGGATTGAGCGAAGGGGTTGACATGACGACTGAGACGTTGGTGGACTCCAACGTGCCGATCTCGGCAACTGAGGTTGGTGTCAGCGTTGAGATCACCAACAAGAACCTGCGGACTGTCAAGAGAGATGAGTTCCTGCGAAATGCAGGGAAAGCGATGGCGAGTGCCGTTAAGGTGAAACAAGAACAGGACTGTGCCACGATGGTTGATGGGTTCGGGACTGTGGTAGGGTTGGATGGAGCGAGCGCAGTCATAGGCAGCCTGAGTGCGGCGAAGGCGCAGTTGTCCAATAACACAGAACCGATCAACGAAGAAATGATGCAGGGCGTCTCCTGCGTTCTGTCCCCCTATGGCTGGCATGACATCAGCCAGCAGCTATTCCCCACCGGGTCGGGTGACTCCCACGCCCCCATGACTGCCCCACCTCCTGGTGTCTCTGAACCGGTATACCGGAGATGGTATCCCACGGCCTTTCATTTCGGCACCCCAATCAAGCTTTCGACCAACCTTGTCGCATCCGGAACGAATATCCGGGCCGGGGTCTGGCACAGGGATGCGGGGCTGTTTTACGAGTTCATGCCCGTTAGTCTCGAAGTGGACGACTCCGATAAGTCCATGCGAACCACCGAGTTGGACATGGTCATTGACTACGGCTTCGGGGAGCTGAACGACGGATTCGGTCGTGAGTGGGACTATGACAACGTGGCTCCGACCTCGTAGGGATTGAATGGACTTCCTGGTTCCTAAATACCGGCGTGACCCGAACGAGAAGATAGAGTCCCTGTACTCTGGGGTAGCATCTGGGCACCAGACGGTTACGGTGCTGGTAAAGCCATCCCAGGACCGGAACCACATGGAGGCAATCAGGACTTACGGCCCTGGGATTCCGAGGGGGCAAGGCGGACGCATAGGCGTTCTGGTCCTTGGGGGCATGGAGACCACACTGGATGAGATGGAGTACCTGATCCAGGCTAAGAACGAAAAGAAGTTCATTCCTCAGCGAGGTTCAGGGGAAATAGTGGCGATGGCCCGGTTGCTTATAGACCGGCGGAACGAACAGATAGAGGAACGACGCAAATATCTAAAGGCAAACCCATCGGAAGCCCCCAAGCGACGGCGTACAGTGAGGTTGCATTTACCGGTTGGGTTCCGGTACGTGGGGACAAGTGAGCCTGGGTTGAAGGTGCTGGCGAGGATTTAGATGCCTAATGTTCTTGATGAAACTGACGTTGATGTCATGACCGAGTCTATAGACTCTGCGATTGACGAGGAGTCGTGGCATGTTGGCCCGACGGATGGCACCCCTGACCTGTCCAATGGCGGCATGGTCAATGGTGTACGGGTCAGGCCATCGAAGGACAAGACAGTCAGGAAGGGGCGGGCTGCTGCCAGACGAGCCTGGATGTGGAACGGCACCGAGTCATTGTTACCTCTTGCGTGGGACCCAGATGGCAAGGTGCATGATGGTGGCAGGCGTTATCTTCGCAAGCGTTACTGCCTGTGTTGCATGACTGGGGGCTTTCAGCCGCCCAAGTGTCCCAGGTGCGCCAACATCGAGCAGCCCTGCCCCCGATGTGGGGGCAGCACGGATAGGAAGAAGATCATCCCGTGTTTTTACTTGAAACTGGAGGATGTGCCGTTTCCTACAAATGTGTACGGCTCAATCCCATGTTTCCTGCCGTTCTGCCAGAGACGGGGAGCCTTGGGATTCAAGAGTGACGAGGAGATGCGCCTCCATGCCCGGAGCCGTCACAGAACGGAGTATCAGGCGCACATGGACTCTGTGTCAGCCAGCAAGGTGGATGAAGTGACTGAGCTCCGCAGGCGGTTGGATGACTTGATGTCCAGCATGGCCATGAAGAACGTCCAGGACCAGACTCCGCCAACCGATGAAGCGCCGCTCTACGTTTCCGAGAAGCCAAAGGCGCAACGGCGCGGGCGACCTGCTAGGAAAACCTAACCATCCATTAGAGACCCTGAGACAAACGAAGGAGTTAGGAGGACAACATGCCACGCACATACTTTGGTCCCTACGATGAAAGGAATCAGGACTACGCCAATTCAGGCAACGTCAACATTGGCCGGTGGCCCATGGGGACTCGGCTTATCCTGCCGGACGAACGGGAATACAGGTTCGCTCTGAACGATGGCACCGTGGAGATCGCGGGCAACCTGTACCAGGCGGTGGCGGCTGTTGCTAACCATACCAACCGCCCGGTCGATGTGGCTCGTGCCATCGATGCTCTGCTTCTCAGCGCGACCCTGACGGGTACAGCGGCGGCGGTGGACATTTATGCCGAGGGCGCGGCCCATAGCAACGATGAAGTTGGTGAAGGATACTCCTACCGCATCCGCCGGGCCAACACGGAAGGGGCTGCTCACGCCGCCGCAGTCGCCAGCGGTGTTCTGACCGTCAACTTTGATGCGGGCGAAATGCTTCAGGTAGCTCTCACCACCGTTTCCGAGGTGACCTTCACCCGCAACCGATACCACCGGGTGTTGATTACAGCGGCTCCCCCGACCGCCCTGGTCGCGGGAGTATCCCCAGGCGTGGCCGCGTTGGACCGCTACTACTGGTCTCAGACCAAGGGCTACGCGGCGGTCCTGGCGAACCTCACCCTACTGGCTGGTCTCCCGGTCCAGCCAGCCACCGGGATTGCTGGTTCTGTGGAAAGCGTGAAGCGACGGCTCCAGGTTGTTTCCACCGGCTCTGTCTTGACGGCCAGCACCCAGTACGCGGCGAACGTCGTAGACCAGGACGGCACCACGACCGGCCTCGCCTTAGTGACCAGCGTTAGCACCGTCACCCTTGTTGACGCCACCGGCGGCATAGCAAACAACGCTCCACCGGTGGGCATGTGCGTGAAGGCCAATGCCTCAACGGAGTTCGCTTTGATTGACTTGAACATCAACTAAAGCGCCTGGGCTGTACCGGCCTACCATCCAGTAGAATCCCAGAGCCAAACGAAGGAGTGGGCATGGTATTCAACAGCAAGCCGCCGAATATAGACGAACTGCGGGCGCAAGGTTTCGGACGCTTTGTAATGGACCGCTCTACGCATCCGGGTTACTATGCGTCGAGTTGGCCCGTTACCAGCCAAACGCTCGTGGGCGACAAGCAGCGTTATCGCCTGCCGCACCTCAATTCCAACTCGGTGCTCGTAGTCGCCATCAGCAACCACTGGCAGGAGGGTTGCTGGTGGCGAGTGCAGAACATGCTCAGGTACACCGAGCGTCAAGGCATCACCACCGCATTTGAAGAGACGAGCGACATGTCCACTATGCCTGCTGATGCCATCGGGATCATGCGGGCCTGCGCGGCGATGCTGGCGTCGGACGGCGGTTTCGAGTGGTGTTTACTCCTGGACACAGACTGCAAGGTACAAGATGACACCCTTGTGCGCTTGATTGCACATGATCGCCCTGTGGTCTATCCAATCGCGATTGCGGACGAGAATACCACGGACGAGTATCCTTCCGTCGGAGTATCGTCCCCGATGTTGAGGGTAGGCGCGGGGCTGGTGCCGGTGGTCTGGTCGGTGATGTCGTGCATGCTGTTCAATACGAAGGTGTTCAACTGCCTGAGCCCCTACGCCTGGCATGGGCACGACTACCACTTCGCCCAGAACCTGGCCCACTATGGCCACCGTATCTATGTGGACACCGATACGCCAGTGCATCTGACGAAGGGCCCGGCACGCTGGCCAGTGACGGAGTGGAAAGTGCTACTAGACAAGATTGGACACGGTTACGAAAGCCGCCGTAATGACGACCGTCACAGGGAGCCGCCTCCTGGGTTTGACCCCGCGTTCAGTGAGGGCACGGTCGATGACTGCGGGGTGTATTGGGCGATGGAGGAGTGGAAACGGTTGGGCGTGAATGGGCCGATGGCGGGCAATCCACCACTGCGTACACAGAACGGAAAGATGCCTAATGCACATTAGATGGTGTATACTGGGCCATCGATAGGTGGAAGTATCTAGACGTCAACGGCCCAATGCAAAGACTGAACGGAAGGAAGCCCGATGGCCAAAACCCAGGCTGAACTGCGCGTCCTTGCCGAGAAGTTGAAGGCGCTTGGGATTGATGCCGTCAATCGTTCAACGCACCCAATGGCCTGTGCCAGCAGTTGGGATCACAACAGGCAGAGCCAGCAAGTGTTGGGCAGCAAGGCGGACTACCGTTATGTTCATATCAACCCTCAGTCGGTCCTCATAGCCCCAATCGGCAACTTGTGGGAAGAAAACTGCTGGTGGCATCTTCAAGACATGCTGCTCCACAGCGCCAAGCAGGGATATTCAATTTCCTTGCAGGAAATGCGGGACAGCAGCGTATTCTCCACTGACGCCATCGGGTTGATGCGCTGGTCTGCATCCATGTCGGCCCGTGACTCCGGAGTCGAATGGATTATGATGGTTGATAATGATGCGTTGCTGAAGAAAGATACCCTGGTGCGACTCCTGGCGCACGATAGGCCCGTGGTGTTTCCCTTACTCCATGATCTGGAGCAGAGATACCCGGTGGAGATTGCGCCCATGTCGGCTCCGCCAGAGTTGCAGCCGGGCAGTGGGTTAGTGCCGGTGCGCTGGGCCGCGATGTCGGTCATGTTGTTCAACGTCAAGATATTCAACGTATTGGACTCCCATGTCTGGTGGGGGACGGACTACCACTTTGGGCAGGCATTGAATTACATCGGGCACCGTATGTATGTGGATACTGATACGGTAGTCAACGTGGTCAGGGGGCCATCCCGCCATAGCGCGAAGGACTACGACCAGTTCTGGAACGACCATCGGAAGATGCAGGAGAGGATTCATAGCGAGGAACGGGACCGCCGCCCGCCGCCCGACTTCAATCCACTGACTGATGATGGGTGGCTGGACAAAGACGGCACATACTATGCTATGCTAAATAAGGTGGCGAGAGAGCCGAACGGAGCGAAGGGGGCCTGATGGGGTTAATCAGAGTGCCGGTGGATATGTTCCGGGAGGTGGAAAAGCTCCTCAAATATAGATGGTGGGACAAGGAGCGGGAGCGGAGCAACCGGGCAGCGGCCCTGGTGCAGTTGGCGCAGGGGACCCGGCGGCGCTGTCCTCTGCGGCATCGACGTATTGCCTGGAGCGGCCCGCCCCATGACCCGGTTCGGACCTATATCTGCCTGGAGTGCAATGCCGCCGCCTGCGAACCGGAGATTCGGGACAGGGGATTTGACTTTGAGACCTGTCCGGATTGGATAATTGACGACATTCTTGATCTAGACCTGCAACGCCAGGCTCAGGGGAATGCCTCAGTTTTTGGTGGATTCTCTGGTCCCTTCGGAGGCGAGTAGATGGTTACTCCGGCAATGACAGCTAATCGGGAGAGATTAGCCATATATCTCCGAGCCTGGGCTGACGACATTGACGATGGCTTGCCGATTGTGCATATCTCGCAATACCGGAGCTTTAACACTTGTGAGGAAGTGTTGACCTACGAAGTTCGTGTGCCGGACCTGTTGACGGTAATGTCAAGGAGGAAGGATGTTTACCCCGACGATAAAGCTGGAACACGCTGATGCCAGAGGGGAGATTTATAGCATCACGCTTCCTGACAACCGGGAGCTGATGCTGCTGCACAGCAACCCGGGCGCACTTCGCGGGGGTCATAGCCACGACGTGGCTGAGATTGTCACTCTCCTGTCAGGCAAAATGAAGTATCACAAGAGAGTCAGCCGCGACGAATGGGATATGAACGAGGAATTAGTGGAGCAACTCGACATCGGGATGTCTTCCTTTAATCCCGCTGGTGAGATACACATGGGGGAGTTCCTGGAGGACAGTTGGGTACTGGAGTACAAACTCACCACGCCGGGCGTCGCCTGGAGCAACACGGACTACGAGCCTTACCGAGGGAGGGTACGTGCTAGCATCTGAGCAATACCGGGCGATGGTTGATCTTATGCCAATTCTCTGTGTTGATCTGGTGCTGACTAATGCGGAGGGAGAGTATCTGCTGGTCAAAAGGAACAATGCGCCGTTGCAAGGATTGTGGTGGGTGCCTGGAGGCAGGATACTCAAAGGGGAACGATTAGAGGTAGCCGCAGCAAGGAAACTCCGGGAAGAGTTGGGATTGACAATGCCATTGCAAGGGCCGGTCGGCTTTTGTGAATATCTTTGCAAAGAGAATCCTTTCGGGTTGGCTAGTGGACACCATGCCGTTGCCTTTATCTTCACTGGCATTGTTTCGAGCGCCTCAATACAACTCGATGCTCAAAGCAGAGCATGGGGTTATTTCCCGAATCTACCCACCGGATTCAACGTGAAGGGGTTTGTGCAAGATTAACATGCTAGTCAAGGATAAACTCTTCGTTCCAGGCCAGACCCGCATCCCTTTGAACGTGCCCACCTATGGGCGAGAGGAAATCGACGAGGCAATCGACTCCCTGGAATCTGGCTGGGTCACGATGGGAGCCAAGGTCAAGCGGTTCGAGGAGATGTGGGCGGATTACATCGGAGTCGAATATGCCGTGATGACCAACTCCGGGTCCAGCGCCAACCTCTTAGCCCTTTCCTGTCTGGGCTTGAAGCCGGGCGATGAAGTGATTACCCCAGCCCTGACCTGGGCCACCACGGTTTTCCCGATTGCCCAGGTAGGCGCTGTGCCGGTACTGGTGGACGTAGACCTGGACACCTACAACATCAGTCCTGGAGCGGTAGAACGGGCCATCACCCCACGGACCAGGGCTATCATGCCGGTGCATCTGCTGGGAAACCCCTGCGCTCTCTGGAACATCATGCAGTTGGCATCCATACATCATCTTCACGTGGTAGAGGATACCTGTGAGGCCCACGGGGCCACTTTGGATGGTCACAAGATGGGACAGTGGGGCGACTTTGGCACCTTCAGTTTCTTCTTCAGCCACCACATTTCCACGATTGAAGGTGGGATGATCGTAACGAGTAACGAACAACTCGCAGAACTGTGTCGCTCCAAGCGGGCCTTTGGATGGATTAGAGAATACACAGAGGGGCACAGAAACCATATTGCTGCTGAACATCCCACCATCGACCCCCGCTTCTTGTTCCTCGACGCTGGCTATAACTTCCGCCCCACGGAAATCCAGGGGGCCTTTGGCATCCACCAGGTGCCCAGGCTTGAGGGGTTTATTCAGCACAGGCGGGAGAATGCCGCCTATTGGAACCGGGAGCTGGCACAGTTCAGTGACTATCTTCGGTTGCAAGAGGAGCGCCCTGGCACCCGCCACGCCTGGTTTGCGTACCCCGTGATGGTCAAACCCAATGCGCCCTTCTCTCGTGACGATCTGGTGAAGCACCTGGAGGCGCGCGGTCTGGAGACCAGGCCGATAGAGGCGGGCAATATCGCGGTGCAGCCGGCCATGAAGCACATAAAGCACCGTGTCAGCGGTTCCCTGATCAATGCCCAATACATCCACGACCACGCCTTCTTCTTTGGGAATCACCAGGGCATCGGGCCGGAGGAACGGGAGGCGATTGTCGAGTACTTCCAAGAGTTTTTCGAGAAGGTGAAGCGATGAAAGTCCTGGTGACTGGCAGCGAAGGGTTCCTGGGCAAGCACGTATGCAGGGCGCTACAGGCGAGAGGCCATGCCGTAGTCGGGCTGGACTCTGCCCCTGGCGCCGAGATTGTGGCCGACATTCGTAACTGCCCACCCTCCCTCAAGGTACTGCCGATTATGAAGCTGGACGCCATCGTTCACCTGGCGGCCGTGGCGTCGCCCAACATCTGCACGGCCAACCCTGAGTTGGCCTTCAGCGTCAACGTGCTGGGCACTCAGCAGGTGTTGCGGCTGGCTCTGGAGTCAGGGGCCAGGAAGTTTGTCTTCAGTTCCTCTGCCCACGTCTATGGGGTTGGCCCGAAGTATTTGCCCACGGACGAATACCATCCCCTGTTCCTTCAGAACACCTACACCACTACCAAGATTCTTGGGGAGCAACTGTGCCAGCTCTTCTATGACAACCACGGTCTCAGCTACACGGTCTTGCGCCTGTTCAACGCCTACGGGCCGGGGCAGGCTCGGGGCTACTTCATCCCGGATCAAATTGCTAAGGCTGAAATTGCTAAGGCTGGAAAGGGCTGGTTCGAACTGCAGGGAAGAAATGTGACTAAAGATTGGGTCTACGTTACTGATGTCGCCGATGCGTTTGTGAGGGCAATTTCAAGTCCCTTCGTTGGTCTATTAAACGTCGGCACTGGCGTAGAGACCGACTTAGGAAATATTGCCTCTATCATCGCTGACGCTTATCAGGTTGATGTGGAACTCTTCCCGGTTGCTTCGCCTACTCGCATGTGTTGTGACCGAGCTCGTGCCGAGCAAGTCCTGGGATGGAGACCCACTGTTAATGTACAGGACGGTTTAGATGCAATCTTTAGTGACGCCAAAGCGCGATCCCTGGTCGCGTAACCACCTAATCCGCGATGCCATCGGGCAGGCCATCTATGACCGGATGGTCTCAGACCCCAGCGTCCACCTGTTCGGGGAAG
>ERZ1292623.1824-Hain-H51-01um-R1-1824-length-19899-cov-36_pt1 | contig 19899 bp, 28 predicted proteins | sample MGYA00564398_ERZ1292623 | MGnify/ENA primary metagenome ERZ1292623 (study PRJEB36523, sample SAMEA6512633) | groundwater metagenome | collected 2019-01-07 | study: AquaDiva: Metagenomics assemblies of 32 groundwater samples | reverse complement strand
AATACGTGGGAAAAGACAGTTGATAATTTATTAAAAATAATTTTATAAAAAATATATGAATAAATGTTTTGATTATGAAGTTGCTCGTGATACTGGTAATCAGCCAGTAATGAAAAGAATGTGTTATTGTGAAACTACCGCCTGTTGTCAAAAAATAAAAACAGTAGATTATTCAAAATTAGATGAATCAAAATTAGATGAATATGGAATAGACCAAGAAAATTTTTATAAAAAAATTGAAAAAATAATTTTATGAAATTTGATTTTGTGGAAATAGGAACGTCGGATTTTGATACAAACTTAGATAAAAGAAAGAAGGGACAAAAAATTCTTTTAGTTGAACCGGTAAAATATTATTTGGATAAATTGCCAAACGGCGAAGGAATTTTTAAAAATAATTGCGCGATATCGGACAAATCAGGGAGAGGCGAAATTTATTATGTAGACGATGAAATAATTAAAAAATACAATATGCCTTATTGGATGCGCGGATGTAATTCCTTTAATAAACCGCACGAAACTGTTCTTCGTTTTTTTAATGAGTTAAAGACGCCGGTTGAATTTAAAATAGACAATGTTGCTGTTTTATCTTTTGTGGATTTGATTAATTTATATAACATAACTAAGATTGACAAATTAAAAATTGATACGGAAGGACACGATCATGTTGTTTTAAAATCAGTGATAGATTGCATGCAAAAAGGATTAAAAATAAAGGAAATAAAAATTGAATATGATCCTTTTTTTGGAAATACAGATGAAATCAATACGCTGGTTTTGACATCTGGATGTTCGGCGGTGTCATTAATTGGTAATAATGTAATAATGAAATTAAAATATGAAAAGTATTAACTCTGCAGATTTTTTTAAGCAAGTGGCGCTAAATAGCGGCCTTTCCGATTTGCAAACAATTAAGAACGTTTATTACGGAATGGTAAGAACCATTTCAAGAGAACTTCGCGGAAGACAAATTGTGGATCTCCCTGACCTTGGAAGATTTTTATTAGTGACATATAAATCAAGGAAGTGTTTGAATGTTTCAAGTAGAGAGGTTAGAATTATCCCTCCCAAAGTTGTGATCAGGTTTCAAACTGATCGCAAAATTAGAAAATATTTTAGAGAATGGAATGAAATGAATAAAAACCCCGGATAACTAGCGGACTATGATATAATTTAACAAAATGACAAAACAACAACCCTTTAAACAATTTAATCTCGATACTGCTGAAAAAAAGGCGAGCGATTTAGAAACACAATTATCTAAATCAACAACCGCTTATGTTCCAGAAACGTCTCCAACTGGAACTGATTTAAGTTTGGACGCAAAATTAACGGAAGTGCGGAACACAATAGAACAGCTTAAGAACCAAAAACTTAGAGAACAGTGGTATGGCCCGAACAAGACGGGAGAGGAGGTTCCTCCTCCGCCAGAAGGAATTATCACGAAAGGTTTAAGCGCTTTAAGCCGACCGTTATATGCCGTGGCGGGAGCGGCTGAATCATTGCTTGGAAAGGGTTCCAAACCTGGATTTTTGGAAAACATAAATGCCAACATGAGAGAACAAGAAGGGTTCGGAAATTTGCTTGGAAAATTTGGAGCGCCCAAAATTGTTTCTCTGCCGTTGGGGTTTGCGTTAGATGTCATGTTGGATCCGGTTAATTGGATGACCGCGGGGACGGCCGCCTTAATTCCCAGAACGGCAATGGGGTTTACTAAAGGTGTGGCAAAAGAAGGATTAAAAGGCGGTTTGACTTTAGCCAAAGTTGGAGCAACTTCTAATCTGCAAAGTAAAGCCAGATCAATTCTCCCTTGGGTAGCGCCGGTAAAAACAGCCAGCTGGGTCGGCTCTAAATTAGGCGAAGCATCTGCCATAGGGAGAACATTAACCGCCGGGGCAGAAAAATATAGAAACATTATAAGTAATGTCGGGGAAAGGGCGATTACTGGCGCGGAAAAATATGACACATTAATGGGAACGAATATTTATGACAAACTTGGAAAAGGGATTTTTGGAATAAGTGATTTAAATAAAGGTAAAACACTCGGCGCAAAAGTCGAAGAGACAATAAGGAAAATGCCTCCAATTGGCATCGGAAAATTTAAGATTAGCGGAGATCAGTTGGTGGACACTTTTAAATATTCTCCAGCGGAATTTAATAAAACAGTCGAACTAAAAGATAGAGTTGATCAGTTAGCAAAAAACAAGAATATTATTCTTGTTAAAAAAGGAGCAGAAGGAGAAACAGTCTTTGAATCAGTTAATGATTTTCTAAAACCAGGGGCGCCGGTTAAGATTGCTGCAGCTGTCAAAAATCAAGCCGAAAAAGTTTTAAGCGCTGGAGATGAAGCAATGAACGCCCCCATTAGGGTTGTTGACAATTTGGAAAATGCTAAAAATTTATTAGAAACAGCAGGGGAAGATTATAGTTTAAAACATTTAATTAAGGCATATGAAGAAAATTCTATTGGAAAAACGGGAGTGAAATGGTATGACAATTGGATTGATAAACAAAAAACAAAAACCTTGGGAGGCATGTTGGAATCTTCTAGATTAAGCGGTGTGGCTAAAACTTTGGGTATTTTTGACAAAGTGAAAGACTGGACGCCTCTTAAAAAAATTTTTGATGTTAATGATGAGTATTTAAAAATATTCAAATGGGCAAAAGTTCCAGCCAATCCTGCTTCCCATGTATATGCCACGACCGGTAATACGGTTTTTGGTTATCTTGCGGGCATGCCTATTGAAGATTCAAGGTTAAGGAAATATGTTTATGATAATTATCAATTCTTAAGAGGAAAAAGGGGCGCGCAGTTTTTAAAGGATAGTTTTTTTAATGATACAAACACATGGTTTAATATGATGGAAGATAATCCCCATCTTTTTAAAACTGTTTTTGGGTTTGGACCGGAAACAATAAGCGGAAGACTTCCAGTTAAACAGGCCTTGCAAAGATTTCATCCAAATTTAACTGAAGACGATGTGTCGAAAGCAGTAGCAGACATGGTTGACAGTTTTCAAAAAAGACTGGACGAAGCAGTTTCTGTAGAAATAAAATCAAAAAAAACAGCGGAAGAAATATTAAAAATTCAAGCGGATGTTAGAGAAAGGAAGCACTTACCTTCTTCAATCCAAACTTTGAAACAGTTAGCCGAAAAAGGAGGAGGGAAAGTCAGTACCTTTGATTTACCTAGCGGTTGGGGGGCTAGTGAAATGGGTGGAGGGAAAATTCTAGATAATTTTAAGGTATGGGCGGAAAAGAATAAATCTAAAAGTCCCGCCCATTGGATAGCCAATAGCGTATTAAATACGATGCCTAATCATTATGAATATATTGATCAGGCATTTAAACTTGGAAATGCCCAATATCTTACCAATGTTGGATTAACGGAAGAAAGTTTATTAAAATTAAGCAGAATAATTCCAATTAAAAAAGAAGACATACTAAAACCAATAATTGAAAAGGGACAGAAACTTTATCAATTAACACCCAAAAAGGCGGCAGAAGCATCAGCTGAAATTTATATGAACTATGCGGCTATGCCCGATTATGTAAAAGTATTGAGGGCATTACCGATCATTGGAAGTCCTTTCTTTAGTTTTAATGCTGCTATGCTTGCAAAAACAGGTAAGACATTGATACACAATCCTGCTGTCTTAAATAAATTAACATTTCTTATGAATGAAATTTCTGGGAACAGATCGCCAATAGAAAAAGCAACACTTGAAGAAAAATATAAAGTATTCTTAAAATCTCCATCCGTGGTGAGGTTAAGTAAAAATTGGAATGTTGATTTAAAAAACTTAATTCCATATTTTACAATGAATATGCTTAATCCTTCACAAAGAAAATATAGCGAAACCCTGCCCGGTGTAATTGCTAACACAATAGACAATTCTCCTTTTATGAAACACCCGATTGGTCAAGTATTATTTGATTACATTATTCTTCCGTCTATACTGAGTGAAGCGGATAGGCCTCAAGGTCAATTTGGACAACCTTTATATCCGATTGGGGCAACCTTTGGGCAGAAAGCTTTCTATGGAGGACGTTCATTGGCGGAAACAGCAGTGCCTGGGGTGGCAAGTTATGCAGGACTATTGCAACCCCTTGTTAAAGCGGTAGGCGTGCCAGACGAAGCGATAAAGTATTATCCGAGTTATGGAGCAAGACAGATTGCAGAAGCAACTCAAGGGAAAAGTACTGTAGGTGTAACAACGAAAGAGGATCCTGTCAAAAAGACATTAAGAGCATTGCTAGCAAGATCGGGTTTGCCTCTTTATCCTCTTAATACAGAATTTTTATCAAAACAAAATAAAAAGAAAATTAATAAATAATTTAAAAAATATGCAACACATTAACGAAGCAGGGCAAATGGATCTCGGAGAACAAACCCCCTCAATGGTTCAAGCGTCTCAACCGGTTATACCCTCATCCGGTGGAGAATTATCCCAAGAACAAATGATAGCCAACCTTCAGGATTTAGCGGGAAAAATTGATAACAAATATCAAGAATTTAATAGTCAAAAATTTGCAATGGGAAATAAGTTGGATTTAAAAAAAAGAGAAGCGCTAAAAGAAGTTTTTGATATAATGAATTCTTCGGGAATAGATTTAAGCAACCCAGAAGATGTTAAAAAGTTTCTTGACTCGTTAAAAGAAAGCAACCCTGAGTTGTATCAAATAGTGGAAGCTTCTCTTGAATTCTTATTTAGCGATGAGACAGAATCGGCGCCGGACATTGCAACAGCAGAAGAAAATTCACAGATGCTTCCTTCACAAACCGCTCCTATCAATGAGGGACAAAATAATATGAATATAAATACAAATGCTGACATCAACCAAAATCAAAATATATCCTAAGACTTTTGAAAATGTTTTTTCAGAAGACCACGTAAGGAAATTTGATTTTTCCAAAATTTCAATCAAAGAAATGAGCGTGGATGGGTACTCAATTTTGTTCAGAAATCTTTTAAAAGATTTCTCTGATAACTTGTTTCTTTTTTATGTTAAATTTGTATGGCTAAGGAGACGGTTTATTTATAATGAGCAAGAACTTGAAAGTCTTTTATTTACAGGGGGAGCGCTCGCTGGAGTTTTTTCTCGTTTCTTAAGAAGAGTTGTTGGAGTAGACACTTTTTTTTCTCGTGATTTTTTATATCCCAAAATAGCTACATATTTTGATTCCTTTTTTCCTGAATTTAGTGAAAATAATCCTTTTGAAAATCCTGAACTTTACAAGTTCCCCTTTAAAAACATTACTCTTGATTTTTTGGCTGTTGTGCATCAAGTCGAAGACAGGATTGAGTTACTTAATATTGCCGATGAACAAAAAATGACATATGCGAATTTTTTGGATTTCGTTATTAATCAAACATATTCGATAAATGAAGAATTAGGAAGAGAGAAATATATTTTTATGACAGGAAATGGGAAACATAATTATATAAAAAACACGGATCTGGAAAGGTCTGTTAAGAAAATAAATAAGCTTAAAGAATTTATATGTCAAAATTAAAACCAGTAATTTTTATAAATGGACAGTATGGATACAATGCGCAAAACACGACGCAACAGATTTTGCTTTTGAAAGCCCTAAGAATCACTGACGACCCAAAGAAATTAAAACAAATGATAGGAGTCAGGTCTATGGCAGATGTGTACAGAACCTTGGACAAGATTGTAATGAGAAAGGAATATCATGCGGTACTGGCTAAACTGGGGATTTCTTTCGATTATATTGTTGGAAATTTAAAAAAGGAAATTGATACCGGGGAAAAAGCCTCTGACCGGCTTAAGGCGTTGAGCATTCTTCTTAAGTCTATCGGTTTAGATAAATATGAAGAGACGACCGTTGGCGGGGGAGGGTGGGAAGATGCTTTACTTAAATTAACAGAAGATAAAGGGAAAGAAGAAATTGCTCCTATTAGTGAGTACAAAGTAATCCAACCAATAATTCCAGAAGAAGTGCGCCTTGCAAAGGAAAAAGAAAAACAAGAAGGAAGAAGTTTATATGAATAAAAAGATAATGAATACAAATAACATACAAAATAATGTTGAATTGCTTTCTGACCCAAAATATTATTTGGAAAATTTTACAAAAATAAAGAACAAAACAGGAGGGTTGATACCATTTAAACTTAAAGAGGCTCAGCTTGATTTGTTTAATACAATAAATTTACACAACCGGATTATGGCAATGAAAAGTCGACAGATCGGCTTCAGTACAGCTATAACGGGTTATCTTTATCATAAAACAATTACGACATCCGGGGTAACCTCAGCGTTGGTTGGATATAATAATGACTTAACTGCGGAACTTCTTGATAAAATTAAAACCTTTTATAGGACAACGCCAGACTCTCTTAAACCAACGATTCACTATAATACAAAGTTTGAAATAAGCTTTCCTAAGGTTGATTCCAAGATTTTAGTGTTGCCATCAACGGAGAATGTCGGGAGGGGGTACACAATTAATTTTTTGTTACTTACAGAATTGCCGTTTATTGAAAAAGCAGAAGAAAAAATGATGACAATTGAAGCTTCTGTTCCAGTAAATGGAAAAATAATTATAGAGAGTTCGCCAGGAAGTGTTGGAGATTATTTTCATCGTATGTGGGTATCCGATAATGATTATGTCAAAAAAGAATACGGGTGGTGGTGGGGTTACTCTAAAGAAGAGATAGAAATAATTAAAAGAAGAATGAATAATCCGCGAAAGTTTGCGAACAATTATTCACTTGAATTTTTAACGTCTGGTCGTTCGGTTTTTGACGCAGAGACTTTAAGAAAAGTCAGAAAAAATATTCTTAAGGTCGGGGATAAAGTAAAACTTCACGACGGAACGGAACATGTTGTGCGCGAGGAAGAAGGTTTCAGAATATACAAACCAGTAAGAACGGGAGGAATATATTGCCTTGGAAATGACAATGCTGAGGGCGTAATGGGGGGAGATTTTTCTGCCATAACTATTTTTGATAGAAGTAACGGAGAAGAAGTGGGTTTTTGGAGGGGACATCTTCCTCCTGACAAGTTGGCAAAAATTATAAATAAATGGGGGAGAATATATAATAACGCATTAGCGGTGGTAGAAAGCGAAGCACACGGAAATGTTGTTATTAATTGCTTGAAGCAAATGCTTTATCCTTCTCTTTATTTTCGTCCAGCAAAATTTGACACAATCTCTACGCCATGGTCTGAGAAATTAGGGTGGAAAACAACGAAATTGACGCGTCCAATTTTAGTGGATGATTTTGAGCAAGCGGTTCGTGATGGGTTGTTAACAATTCATTCAAAAGAAACTTTGGATGAAATGTTAGTTTTCGTGTTTAATGACGCGAACAACATGGTTGCAATGCTGGGTTATCATGATGATGCGATTTTTAGCGCTGGGTTAGCGTATCAAGGGTTTAAGGTGATGTCGGCAACGACACCGACACAACTTGATTACGCGGTACATTTACCTCCTTTCGGTTATTGATTTTTATTTATAAAATATAATATTTATATGAAATTAAAAAATAAAAAGAATTCTGGCAGTTTTAAAAAAGGACACAAGGTAAACCTTGGGAAAAAACTTTCAGAAGAACATAAAAGAAAAATAAGTGAAAGTAATAAAGGAAAAACAATCTCAGATGAAATCAGAAAAAAAATCAGTCTTGCCAATAAAGGTAAGAAACGATCAGAGGAACAAAAAAATAAATTAAAAGGTAGAAAATTTTCTGAAGAAACTCTAAGAAAAATGAGTCTTGCACGTAAGGGTAAAAAACTTTCAGAAAAAACCAAAAAGAAGCTTAGTATTATAAATATAGGTAAGAGACACTCAAAAGAAACATTAATAAAACTAAGAGAAACCCATCTCGGACAAATTCCTTGGTGTTTGGGGAAAAATCTTTCCCAAGAACATAGAAAAAAAATTAGTATTGCAAATACTGGTAAAAAACATCCTCATTCTGAAGAAACAAAGAAAAAAATAAGTGAAGCCCAAAAAGGTGAAAAAGGAAACAATTGGGAAAAAAGAGGAAAAAATAGTAATAGTTATAGAAACGGATTAACTCCTTTATATCTTCAAATAAGACACTGTTTCAAATCACAACAATTTAGTTATGATTGTTATATTCGTGATAATTATGCTTGTCAAAAATGCAAAGAAAGAGGTGGAATATTATGTGTTCATCATATTAAAAGTTTTTCTGATATTATTGAGGAAAATAATATTAAATCATTAGAAGAAGCTGAAATGTGTAATGAATTGTGGGATGTTCGTAATGGAATTGTTTTTTGTAAAGAAGACCATAAGGTGTTTCATGAAATATTTGGTTTCAGAAATAACAATAAAGAACAAATAGAAGAATTCTTAAAAAACTAAGGACTATTGTATAATTAATCAATAAAAATATGGCAAGACTAAAAAGTACTACATACACCAGTTCAGATTGGGGCAAAGAAGAAGAAGAATTAATGCAAAATTTTGTTTTGCAGAGAGACGATGCGCTTAAGTATTTTTTAAGCGTAATAAAACCTCGTCTTGATAGATCCTACAAACTTTATATATCTTATAATGGAGACAGAGCAAAAAAAATAAAATCATGGCAAGCGAATATCTCGGTCCCATATATTCAAGCCGTCGTTGAAACGCTGATGCCGCGCGTGTTAGACGCGCGACCCGAGTTCACCGTCCAAGGAAGAACAGAAGATGATCAGGTTAAATCTGAAAAACAACAACAGTTAGGCGATTATGTTTGGGAAATATCAAAGATGGACAAAACAACAGAAGATGTTATTAGATCTTCTCTTATTTACGGAACTGGTTATCTTCAACCTTATTGGAAGAAAGATGTCAGGACACACAAATTTCTTACAACTAAGGATTTAAACAGTAAAAAATATGTTTGGAAAGAAAAAGAAAGAGTTTTTTATGATGCTCCATATGCAGAGTGGGTGGATAATTATTCTTTAATGTATGATTGGCATAATACAGAACGTCAAAGCAAGCAATATTGGTTCAGAAGGCTTGTTTTGACTGCCCCAGAGATAAAGAGACGTTATCCAAACGCTGATAAAGAGCGTTTAAGATTGGCGCTAGCAAGTCCAGGTGGAGTTTTGACTGATTATGCGGCTATCAGAAGCCAAGTTAAACAAACCCACGAATCAATAACTAAGGGCGCGGACGTTATCAGGATTTCTTCAGGCTCTGGTGATGATAAATACAACAATCAAGCTAACTCTAAACTTCAAATGTATGAAGTTTTTGAGCACACTCAACCCTTTGAAGACATGTATGCTGTTCACGTTGGGGCAAGTTCTGTTCCCATCTTTAAAGGCGGATACATGCCAATTATTTATGATTTCAAGGAAGCCGCCTTTATTGATTTCCCTTATTTAAAAATTCCGGGCGAATTTGAAGGATATGGATTGCCAATGATTCTTGAAAATCCTCAAATAATGATGAATATGATAAAAAATCAAAGACTAGATTCTGCCACCTTGAGCATACACAAAATGTGGATAGTAAATCCTCTTGCCAATATAAATAAAGACGAACTCATTACACGTCCTTTCGGTATTATTTACTCAATTGATCCAAACGGAGTAAGGGAAGTGCAATTTAGCGACATAAAAGCTAGTGCTTACAAAGAAGAAGATTTATTAAAGTCAGACATGAGGTACGCTTCTGGTGTAGATGATTTTTCCATGGGCGCGGGCGGGGGCGCAAGCTCGGCGACAGAGGTTAGACATTTAAGAGAATCAACATTAGAGCGAGTTAGATTATTCGTTAATCATCTTGGAGACGGATTTTCTGAACTAATGAGATATTGGATGGATATGTCGCGTCAATTCTTTACAAAAGATATGGTTATTAGGATTATTGGTGATGACGGAAAAGAATTGTTTCCATTAATAGAAAAAAATGATCTTGAGGGTAATTTTGATTATCGCGCAACAGTTTTGCCTTCGATTGCGGGGCAAAATGACATAAAAAAGAAGCAAAATATGGATTTGTTCCAACTTCTTATTAATTTGCCGTTTGTTGATCCGCGCAAATTGACTCAAAAAATCTTAGTAGACTGGAATTGGAGTCTTGATTCAGTTACAAAGAGTGCAGAAGAACAACAAACACAACTTGGCCCAGACGGACAGCCATTGCCCACAGAAATGGCTGGAGGAGAGGGAATGCAGCCAGAAACAGGAGGAGAGTTGTCGCCATCGGCTTTTAGTGGCAGTCAAATTTCACCGGACGTGGCACAGAGCGCCTTGGCCTTGCTTAGGGGCAACGAAGGAGGTCCTTCTTCTTTTGGGGGCAGTTCAGCCTTCTCTCAAGCGGCGTCTCCCATAGATTTGCTTAATTCTGGCGCGCCGCCAACGGCGCCGAGGATCCCACTCCCCACCAGCAATAGTCGAGGGCACAACATGTCTGGACGTGTAAACACAAATATAAATCTAAATCAGAATAGTTCCCCCGAATCGGCTCTTTTGAATAGGGTTAATTCTATCCAAAGATAATTAGACATTAATCATTAATAATTTATAATAATAAAATGAACAAAAAACAAATAGTTAAAAACGAAGTCGCTAAATATACAGGCAAGGGCGGTTCAAAGGTGTCTACACCAAGAACGCCATTTAAAATGATGAGGGATTTTGTAAAAAATACTCCAGGGAATATGAAGGCAAAATATTGGGACATTCCAAAATTCAAAAGAGAAGCAATGAAGGCTGATATTGATATTGATACTCTCAAGGAGGCAAGGAAATACGGCAATCCACAAAGTGAAGAAGGAGGCGCATCAAGTATAGTAGATGGTAGGATGACCCCTGCCGGAATAGCAAGGTTAGCGGCTTTAGAGGTTAAATCAAGACGAATGAATCAAGTTAAAAAGTAATTATTAAATTAAATAAAAATATGAATAAAAATATCGAAGAAATAAAAAAATATTTTACAGAAGAAATAAGGACACAAGTGAGAGAAATGACTAATGAAGAAATGAGAGCTTCTTTAAGAGATCTAGAAGGAACACCGGCGTGGTTTGCGATTTTGAAGTATAACCAAGAGAGGGTGGGGACGATTCAAAACGCCTTTCTTACCTTTGATCCAGTTAAACAACCAACTGAGATTGCCAGATATCAAGGAGTGATTACAGGGATGCTTGATTTACAGGATGCTGTGTTATCTCTAAAATACGAATCAAAGAAGGTGGAAGATCCAAAAAACAAAGAAGAAGAGAACCAGGATGAAAAAGGAGGAGCCTATGGTGTATATTAATAAGGACTATGGTATAATTCAGATATTATAAATAATCAAATGGATAAAAAAACAATCTTAAAAAAATATACAGGGAAAGGGGGACGTATTAAGGATTCTCTTAATATTGTGGCAAGCAAGGTAGCTAATTTATCTGGTGGCAAGGATCTTGTCGATTACGCTGGCTCTAAGATAGCAAAAATGAGAGCCCCAGCTGATCAAAAGAAGTATGTAGCAGATAATACTAGTGGCAAGAAAGCATTATTGAGTGCTGGGAAAGTTGGGCTTACAATTGCATCTATTATCGGAGCGGGAAAACTTGCTTCTACTGGATTAAACATTCTAAAAAAACAAGGATTAAAAAATATAGTTAGAAAAAAAATTCCCGTAAAATCTGATCCTTTAGAAGGAAGTAGAGGTGTCCCTGGTATAAACTGGGGAGACAGGCCAATGAAAATAACAATGAAACCAACTAGAGAGATTCTAAGTGAAAAATTGAATCTTAATAAATTACGAGGAACAATGAAAGGAAGAACTGGGATTGGGTTTCCTAAATCTGCTTCTAAAACTGAGATAGGTAATCTGAAAACAAAATTGAATCAAGAGAGACATGGTTCTATAAGGAAAACAATACATGAAAAACCTGACGCATATGGACCAATGTTCAAAACGTTCAAGAGAGGTAAATTAAAATAACTATATAATCGGGAGGCTGTAGATCCAAAAAGATTACAATACGAGAAGCAGTTTAAAGTTAAATAGTAATAATTATAAAATATGAAAAAACTAACTAAATTTAAGGATATAAATGGGAAAGATATAAGAGACGGAGATGTCTTAATTCCTTCTTTTGATTTCTATGGTAATAAAAATCCAAAATTCGTGGGAAAAGTAAGTTATTCTGATATTGACTCAAGATGGGAAGTCTTCACAGATCATCCTGCAGATATGAGGTGGTGGGTGGAGTATTTTGAACCAGTTGTAAAAAATATAGTTTAATAAACAAAAATAATATATGGCAACACTTTTTGGAAAACCAACAGGACAGGTGATAAAACATCCGGGGGCGTTAACCGCGCAAGCGAAAGCAGCCGGAATGAGTCTTGACGCCTTTTGTTCTCAAAAGAACTTATCCATTAAGACAAAAAAGAGATGTTCTTTGAGGCGGACGTTAATATCATTTAAAAAATAAAAAGTAATTTTATGGCAGATACAAACAAAAAAGAAATACTTAAATCGGCGCTTGATAAAGTTAAGCTCATAGACGCTGGTGTTAAAAATAAATACGATATCGAAAATTGTGCTGTTCCATCTAAGTCATCGACAGATAAAACTTATTATCCTTCTTTGTATTTAGATTCAAAAGAAGCTCCTATGCTCATTGGCACAGATGTCGGTTCAAAGATAACCTTACTTGTAAAAGCGAAAGTCACAAGTCATTCTTTAAATGAAAGAACAAATTCTGATAAGAACGAAAATTTTAATTTGGAAATCCATGAAATAGGGGTGGTCGAGACAAAAAATTAATAATTAATAAAAAAAACAATGATAAAAGACACAAAAAAGAAGATGTTAAAAAAGATGATAAAAGGCAAGATAGGAAAAGGTAAAGAACACATGATGCCAGGAGGAGAAATGATGAAAGACAAAGATATGCCGATGAATAAATACAAGAATTTAAAGAAAAAATAATGGCTTTTTTATCTCAAAAGAAAAATATTTTAAAAAAGGCGGTTAAGAGGAACGGTGCTAATTTAGATTTTCCTGAATTAGATATGGCGGAAGATGTTATAACAAAAGAGTTTCCCACGACTATTAGGGGAACAAGACCTATAACAAATATTCATGGAGATGTTGAGTCTTTTGGGAAAAAATTAAGAAATCCTGAATTTAAAAAGCAATTTAGGAAAATGCAGGAAAAATATAAAGTTACAAGTTACGCTTAAATATAATATAATACACAAATGGCACAAGCTTTTAATATACAAAACTTTTTAGGACCAAAAACAACTTCTCAAGCGCAAGCAGAAGGTCGTCTTAAGCTTTCGGTTTCAAAGTTGAAGAAAAAGAAAATTTTAAAAAGTAAAATTAAAAAGTTTAAATAAAATGGAAAAAGAAACAGAAAAAACAAATAAGGCAAGCGAAACTATTTCAAAACTGGTTTCTGTTATGAAAAAAAACGAACCCAAAAAAGAAGTAGATTTGGTTGCAATCACAAAGAAACTTTCCTCAAAGAAGTTTGGAAAGAAGTAATCTGTGTGTTAATATGAAATAGTTCGATTATTAATCTTAATTATGAATAATTATATGACAGAAAATAAAGGATCCGTTAACGCGGGTAGTCCAATAGCAGAAAACGTTCCTAATGCCAATAGCTTTGGAGGCACATCGGGGCAGACGTCAAAACAAATGCCTCAAATTAATCCAGAACAATTAAAAGAACTGGAGAGTCTTGTAGGAAGACAGGGGGAAGAATTAGGTGAGTTTAGGAAGTTTTTCCAAGACATTTCACCTTTACTAGACAAGCTAGACAAGAACCCTGACATCGTACAAGCCATTATTAATGACAATATTACCGCTGACCTGGCGAAAGCAGCCATGGAAGGTAAGGTTAGCATTGCTGATGCAAAAATAGTTAGTAAAGCTCATTCTGAAGTGAAAAAAGAACTAGGGAAAGATTATGCAGGCGCTTCATCTGAAGAAATCTCTAAAATGGTGGAGGAAAAAGTCAAAGAGGTCAAAACCGAATTTGAAGGCAAACTTAAGGAAAGAGACGAACTTACCACCTTTGAAAGTCAAGTTCAAGACTTCATTGCGCGAACTTCTGATTTTTCAAAATACGCCGCGGATGTGGATAAGTGGCTTGACGAGCATGATGTAACGGACATTTCTGTTGCTTATTATGCGGTCAAGGGTGAACTTTCTGAAAAAGAAGCCAAGAAACAAGCTGAGGCTGATCTGGCTGAACACCAAAAAAACTTAGCCTTAAACGCAACAGGGGGCGGGGTGCGCTCTACTCAGGTTATTGACGACAAAGAGGTTATTGATCAACTGATTTCTGGCAAATCTAATCCTAATACTTTTTAATGAATGAGCATTTGTGGAAGTTAAGCGGATGTTATGTTTAAATTAACTGATTGTTTTTTAACAAATTAATAGCTAAATTAGAAAAAAAAATATATGTCAACTTATCCCTACTACACGGAGTTGGCCCACACTCAGGGTACAGTTTCCGTAGCAGCGGGTAACGCAGCGCGCACGTCCACCACAGTTACAACCGAACAGCGATTAATTGTGGATGCGTCCGAAAAGATCTTTCTTTTGGAAAGTAACCAGCACCCCCTTACGACACTCTTAACGAATGTCGGCAAGACCTACGACGGAAAATCGTGGAAGGGTTCAGGTATGCTTAAGAAAGTGACAACTCAATTTGAGTTTAAGTCATTTAAATCTTTGAATGACTATAAAATTTAGCCAAATGCTGGAAAATCATTAGAGTCTATATCGCCGAAATAGTAAACCGCGAGGTTATGCTTCAGTGGCTTTAAAAAGAATATAGAATTTGATTATCAGCAGGAAAGATTCTTATAATTTAATAAAAAATTATGGAAAATCCTCAGAGACTAGTTCGATCACGACTTCCATTTAAAAGTGAAAAAATGGGGGTCTTAACAGGAATGCTTTTAGGTGATGCGGGTATGACCCGGAAATATCCTAAAAATATTACACTTTGTCATAGTGAATCTCAAAAAGAATATTTTGACTGGAAATGTTCTATTTTAGAACATTTTGGTTTTAATAAAAACAAAGTCAGGGAAATGTATTCATTATCAGGAAAGAAATGGTTTATTGTTGACTTTGTTGATAAAAAACTTGAATTCTTTTACCGAAAGTTTTACCGCTTTGACAAAAAAAGAATACAAAGAATTGTAAATTTGCAAAATTTAAGACATCTTAATTTGTATGGGTTAGCCATTTGGTTCATGGATGACGGGAACCTAGTAAAAAACGGTTATCCTTATGTCTGTTTAAACACACAAGCTTATACCTATGAAGAACATATCTTATTGCAAAAGTTTTTTAAGAAAAAATATAATTTAAATGTTAAAATCCATAAAGATAAACATTACTTTAAATTGTATTTTGGATCAGAAAACGACACAGCGAAACACTTTGTTACAATGATCGAGCCTTATATTCATAAATCTATGGAATATAAGTTACGCTAAACATTTCGCAGGAAATGATGATAGAGTCCAATCTTTATAGAAATATAAAGCTAATAATGGAAGATACGTACGGAGGAAAATACGCGCGAGTTAGCGCTACCTACAACAGCACAGATGATGCTGTAACCATTTCTGTAACTGGAGCAGGTTCCAGTTCAGCTCACATATTCACCGTGGGCGATATTATCAGAAATGCGAGAACGGGTGAAAATTTGCTTGTAGCTTCAATCGCTACGGCAACGACGATTACAGCAGCAAGGGCTTTCGGTACGACAGCGGCCGCTGCTGGAGCGTCAGGAGACGGATTGTTTATACTTGGTAGCGTTAGTGAAGAAAACTCAGGAGCGAGAAACACCAACACTACAGTTATAAGCCCGGTTACGAACTTCACTTTGAAATAATCTGGGTGAAGTAAAATTCGACTAAATGCGGGGACATGTTGTTAGGTTATAGATAGGATACTAGGTTGGAGCAATCTACTAGCGACCCCTAAAAAATCTATAAATAGACACAATCCGCAGAAAAGGTGACTTAATTGTAATAAGGTAAAAATTTGTAAGGCATAGTTTGTAAAGCTCTTTGAAAAAATTCTGTTTTAGAAAGAATATTTAAGAATCTGATAGTATTTTCTTTGTTAAAGCGGATTCGATAATAAGTTTTATCTGAATATCCTCCTCTAACAGGCATTATATTGCAATTCAATTGATATTTTTGCCAAAACCATTTCTTAATAGACTTGTTTTCGGCCAAAGTAAACGAGTCAGTGCATAAAATAATTGCATTTCCTGATCCTTTTATCATTGAACCGTCGTCTAAAAACCAAAAAAGGAGACTGGTTGGTGTTATTAACTCAAGAACTTTTCTTGAAATTAATTTACGTCGATCCCTATAAAAGATTCCGTAGACATTCGTTAAATCTTTATGTGAAACTGAGTGAGCGTGGTATTGAATACTTCCTAACGAAGTTTTAAACGAAGGACAAGTATTATCTAAAAAAATGGAATTGAGAATATCTCTCTTCATTTTTAAATAATTATATTGTTTTTCACAATGACATAAAGATAGGCGGTGAAAGTTGTTTGTTTGTAAAATTAAACAACCGTCACCAAGAAGTGTTCCATAAATAATTTCGAGTTGATTTTGGGGAATATGTTTTTCTCTCAATAAATCAGCCTTGATGTAACTTTTCCTTGTTTTTCTCGGTCGAGTATCATTATATTGTTTATAGACACATGTCTTACTGCAAAATTTTTTATCACTTCTAGTTACTTTAAATTCGGTTTTACAAACAGAACAAATTTTTATTATCATATATAGTCGTAGTATAATCTATATGTGTAATTAAGTCAAATTCCCACAGACTATACGTCGAACAACTGAAAAGTTGAAGATATAGTCGAATCTTACTGGAGACAGTAAGTTAATATTGAAAATGCAGATTTTCAAAACATCAATAGCTGTTTCGAATACTCTTAAGGCGTCTAAATTGTACGGCGGAGATGACTTGCCTTACCAAAGAGCCAAGAAAGGCACAGAACATGCAATGGGCATTGAAAAAGCTTTTTGGTTCGGTGAGAAAAAGTCAGACACTAGCGGTACACAAGGACATCCTCGAAGAGCGACTGGTGGTATTCTAGAGTTCATTAATGCTGGAAACTCATATGTTCAGAATCAAAGCGGTCCTTTGACAGCTCCTGATTTTAACACCTTTGTGAGAGAAGCTTTTACTTATGGTAGCAGCGAAAAAGTCCTGTTTTCCGGCGGTATTGTGCTTCAGGCTCTTAATGAAATTGCCAGAGGCCAAATTCAGACAGTTAGTGAAGCTACGTCTTATGGAATGAAAATTAGCAAATGGGTTACAACTTTTGGAACCGTGAACATGGTTCACAATCCGTTGTTTGTGCAAGATTATGCTGGTTATGCCTTTTTGCTCGATATGGAATCTTTTAAATATAGATTCTTGGAAGGTAGAGATACCACCCTTCAGACCAACATTCAAGCGAATGATACTGACGGCCAAGTAGATCAATATTTAACGGAATGCGGACTTCAAAGGTCTCAAGCCTCACGACACGCGTTATTGTTAGGTGTTACGTCTTAAGTTTAAGTTTATGTAATTCTTAGATTCTCGTTAGTTTAAGGAGTTCTACATGAGTTTGGAACTATAAATCAAATTCATGCGTATCGAAGTCTCCCACTAGCTCTCCCTACGGGGAAGTTGGGGAGCGGAGACTTCAAAGATACGTCCCGACAAGTCACGGGTCATTGACGGTTAGATTAAAAAATAAATAACGATTAAAAAAAAATATGTCAAGTTTAAATTCAGTCTTAACAAGACAAGCATTGGCCTCAGGCGTAACTCTTCAAGTTGGCACTGACACGCCAGTAGCTATCAGACTTAGGAAACTTTCAGTCGGGTCTGTCACCTCTGTCACTGTAACCACAGCAACAAACATTGTCATGATTACATCTGATGGCGGAACGGATACTTATACATTTGCCACCTACACAACTGTTGGAGCGTTGGTGGATGCTATAAACGCGGACGGAATTTTTGAAGCTAAGGTTCTTGATGCCCTAAGATCGCAAGGAACTACGAGTTCACAATTCGTTACGGGCGCAATCACTTCTAGTGTTGCTAATAACAATGTTACGATTTGGGATGTGCTTAATGATACTTCTGTAACTATAGAATTGGGTGTTTGTTTAAGCGCCCATAGAGAATTCGATTTCCCGGCAGGTCATAGAGTTCACCTTCAGCAAGTTGTTTACTCAGTAAACATGGGTACAGCAGCCGCTGATAGTTTTCAGATTTACAAGAGAAAAGGAACGGTTGAAACAAAAATTTTCGGCCAACTTTCTGTTGATACAACTGAAACTACTCTTACTTTTGCAAGCGGTGAAGGTAAAATTAGCGCCGGACCAGGCGAAGAGCTTTTTGTCCGCGTTAAAGACGCAGCCACATTGGCAGACGCAGGCGGAAACTTTGTCAGATTGGTTGGTATAATTGAATAATACCAAAATCTTTAAAGGCGGGGCTTTAAAACCTCGCCTTTAAAAGGTTAAAAACTATTAACATTTAAATTTAATATGAATAAAAATATGTCTACAAAATTTGTCAGTAAAAATTCTAACTTAATGGTTGTTTTAAAGCCCGGAGTACCCGGATCGGTTATAACCGGCCAACAGCCACAAGCTGGAATTTATGTGAGATTTCAAGGAGGAGTCGTGGACATCCACGAAGAAAGTATTATTAATATGCTTAAAAACCACAGAAGTTTTGGTACTGATTTTGTTGAAATAAAACAAACAGAAGTGGATCCATTTGAAAATACCAGAAAAGAAATAGAACCAGCGCATCATATGATAGAAATGGAATTTGGACACATTGGGAAAAGCACAAAGTCGGCTCAAAAAGCGGCGCTTTCTCCAGAATTAAGAAAAATGATTGAAGCCGAAGCTGTTAAAATTCTTCCGACTTTATTAAAAAAGAACCCAAAAATACTTAAAGATATTTTAGCCAATTTGGCGGCAGAGGCAGGAATTGTGGCGAAAGAAGCAAAAGATGAACCTGTTAAAGAGGCAAATCAACTTGAAAAAAACAAAGAAGAAATTATAGATAAAAAAGAGTAAAAAGGAAAGTAAGGACTATTGTATAATATAAGCAAGAATTAAAAATAAGATTGAAAAAGAAAAATAAGGACTATTGTATAATAAACGCAAGTTAAAATATATGTCAAAATACACAAATTTCTACTACGACCCCCAACGAGAAGGTTTTGATACATCTTACTGGAGGACAATTAATGGAGAACCAACTGTGGGCGCAAATCAGTTGCGTCTATCTTTGGCGTCTATTATTCATTATGGTGATTTATGGCGCGGAGACGTCGCCTTAAATCTTAATGTTCCAGTTCCGGCAAGCGGAGCGAGGAAATCTTTTGGATTAAAACAACTTAATAAAGGGGCATATTTGGTTTTTGATATAACTGATACAACTTTTTCTGCCAAGTCCTCAGATGGAACAACTTCAACCTCAGTTACAATTACGTGGCAAAGCGCATGGTCAAGCGCAAGCACAGACTTTAGGATTAAATGGGAAGCCGGATTAGCCACCTTTTTTGTTGGAGGTATCCAGCAAGCGGCTATTAGCGATGTTTCTATTTCGGGCGATCCAATGAGCATCTATTTGAACAACGGCAACGTTGATGTTATTACGCTTAAATACATAGAGGCGAAAGGTATTCAAACTTTCTACTTACACGAAGCCCTTGAAAATAGCGCAACCGAGCCATTAATCTTTGAAAATGAAAATATAACTATTTCAGAAGCGGTTACTGTTGCGCATGCTCTGGCAAATGCTATTAATTTGAATGAGACAATGGCAATTACGGAATCTCAAACAGTAGCGCACGCCTTAGCGATGGC
>ERZ1292623.1822-Hain-H51-01um-R1-1822-length-19902-cov-7_pt1 | contig 19902 bp, 16 predicted proteins | sample MGYA00564398_ERZ1292623 | MGnify/ENA primary metagenome ERZ1292623 (study PRJEB36523, sample SAMEA6512633) | groundwater metagenome | collected 2019-01-07 | study: AquaDiva: Metagenomics assemblies of 32 groundwater samples | reverse complement strand
CGGCCCCGGTGCCGGCGTATGGCTCCGCCTGATCCCGCCAACGTGACCAGTCGTATGGATCCATCCAGTTTTCATCATTAAAAAAATGAAGCTCCGCAGGAACCGGCTCCGAGTTATCAAATGCTTTGACGAAAAGATCAGTATAGTGGCGCGCAATATCTTCTTGGGATCCCTTTCCACTACGCACTTCTCCGACCAAATAATCGCAACCATTGGATGTGGCACGAAAAAGGTTCCCGAAGTCCCCCACGCTTAACAAGTATTTTGAATCCTCGGGGTGATACGATTCCACCGCTCTGAAATTCCTTCCCAATCTCCATAAATTGAATTGATGGATCGGAAATTTCCACATCACCATCACGACAAATGCCGTAATGAGCAGAAACATAATGAGGCCGAAGCCGGCAAATGCATTTCTCATACCTTCGGACATGTGGGACATATATCAGTGTAACCACTCTTTAGCAAGTAGAGAGAATTCGTTCACGATCTGTAGCCCCCGATCGTTTGGTTCTGGATGCATGCGAGGGTCCTTGCGCTCCAGATGATAAAGCGTCGCAATGATCTCCGGTCGCTTGCGAAGGTCCACAAATCTTTTCCATTCGTCCGTAAGCGCGCGCATTCTCGCGGTGGCAAACAAGATGCTGTGTTTTGGTTCCTGCACATAGGCATAGAGGTATGCCCGTGATGTCTTTTGAATATTTTCCGGCGAGAGTTTATTGTCCTTTGGATCGGGGTTATAGTAGCCGGCCATGATAAGCCCGCGAGCGGTTTCCATTTTGACTTGTGCGACCCCCGCGGACGTGTTTTTACCGACAAAAAACGTAGCTAATTTATTGGCAGTATTTTCAAACGGATTCATCCGCACAATCTCGTCAATAATGATGGCTCCCAAGAGGTGTGGGTCTACATCAAACTTCTTTGCCGCGGCAAAGATAAGCTCTCTGTGCGGTTGCAGTTTTGTCTTTACAACTTTTTTGGCGACATCGGGACGTCCTTTCATGCGGATATATGGCTCGTGACGCACCAAGACCCCGGCATATAGTCGCAGATAATCACCCACCGCAGGCGTTGTTCCCGCATAATTCACACTGTCCGCAAGAGAAAAAAGCCGATGGGAAGAGATAGAAAGCCGATCTAATTGCTCCTTTGCAGGAGTGGCCTGACTGCTACGGAGGTAAACGCCTGTCTTCTTTTTGACCGGATAGACGTTTTCAATTTTTCCCTCCCGCGCCAAATTGACCGCTTCCGACAGCGAATACGCCCGCAGGGTATCCGAAACAAACACCAGATTTTTGCCGCGGTTGTCAGTGGCGACGAGGATGATTTTCATGCACCAATCGTATGCTCGTCCTCAAAAAACGACAAACCGTGTTATCCCCATCACCAACAAAAACATCGCCCGAGAGCGGTGGTTTTGTTGTGCTTGCCTTCAGCTTATGCCTTAGCCGGATAGAGCTGACGCCCCACAAGTAGCTTGCAACATATCAGCATTGGCTTCAAAGCGCCAAGCATCTATGACGGCACGCCTTTTTGTTCAACAAGGTTGAGCACGTCTTGAAGAACCTTGTTTCCCTCGGCGCCGCGGATATTCAGTTTTTTGTGCGGGTACTGCTTCTTGAGGCCGCTGATGAATTCGTCGGCAAATGACGGAGTTACCACGCCCACCTCGCTGAAATCCAAGATCAAGTCATCCGATGTGTCTTTTTCTCCGTTGACGATCTGGCGGGCGCGCAAAACCGCCTCGCGTCCTGACGCGCGGCTGTTGAGTATCTTTCCGAATTTCTTGAGTTCAAGCACCATATGGATCATGTATAATATATCACGAATTGGGCTATGGTCCCTACCACAGGCATCACTTCTTTTGTCTGTATCCCTTGCTCATCCACCTGCACCAGGCCGCCTCCCGAATGGATGTTGAGTATGCCATGAAAATCTTTTATTGTCCAATTTTGGATGGTCTGGAGTCCGTTGCCGCGGTCTTCGCCGATCCTTCCCGTATATCCCTTCAGGCCTTTTTGTATGGCGGCGATATCATCTTTCAATTCAGGAAATGCCGCTCGCAAGGACCCGAGAAACCCCACGCCGGCGTCGCCTATCGCGCACTCAATGCGTTTGAACGAGGGATAGTTTTGAGCAATCACTATTGAGCCGCTGAAATTCGTCGGCCAATTCCCCAAGTTGTGATCAAAGACATTGTTGCCGAGCTCACCGAATATCACAAGCGCCCGTTTGGCATCCTGATCATTGAGACCGAAATTCCGAAACATTCTTTCAAAACGTCCGAGACGCGCGTTGAATTCGTCCACATATCGGCAATGGGTTATTTCCTGCACATTCAAATCCTCCCGCTCCTCAATCGCAATGGATGAGAAGCGGTCTACCGCATCCATATATCCCAGTTCTTTTAACCTCTCGTCAAAGCGCATTCGTTTGAGATACTGGAGTGTTCCCTCATCCATCGGCAGAATTACTCGTTTGTCCGTGAATTGCTGGCGTTCAATGAGGAGGAGGCAGGAGACGCCGAGCGCCCACGGATGCGTAACATCAACGCGTGACAAATCAACCGTGTGTCCGTCCACGATTCCGGAAGAAGAACGATAAAATCCATCAATCAGATCATCCATGCCTGCACCCAATGTACTCCAATCATGCATCACAAACAAACCCCGTGGACATATCGGTCGTAATTTTGCTGAAGATTCTCGGAAACGATAAGTTCGCCGTGGTATTTCTCCATGCTTCCCGTAAGTCATGGAGAAGGTTGGAAAAGACGAAATGGGAGCGGAAGCCGTTTTCCTGCTCTTGGCAGATCGCCCCATGTGATCTAATTGCAATTAAACGCCCGACGCCATCCGGCTGATTGGGCTTCTTGCTCGGAGCAAAACCACCGCTCGCCTCTGCCGGTGTCAATCTGCGTCTTCGCATATGAACCACAGCCAAGGAGATGGTATATTTTCTCGCCGGATGCGCTTATGTTGCCCTTGATAACACAAGAGTCGTTTGTAGTATCTTGCGATGGCGTAATCGGAGGGATAACGACAGACGCTGTCTCGCTGGCGCATCCACCCCATAAGCCCTTGTTTGTTTCTCGTGCCTGCCTCTGTGCCTCAACAAACTGACCTTGATACTTGATGTCTGGTGGATAGGAGTAGGATTGGGCGTATCCTTCCTCTATCAAAGCGAGATTTATGAAAGTATCGCCGACCCAGACGTAGCGCAGGAGCCGGTTATATTTATCTCTATCCGTGATATCTCGCTCAAGCCGTACTGATTTGCCCTCCACGAGCTCTTTGTTCTTTTTGGAGGCCTCCACGCCGAAGCACTGCACGGGCTTGCGCGGATCAACGGTCTCCGGCGTATCAATGCCGACATAGCGCACCCGCTCGCCGTTTTCCAACTCAATCGTATCGCCGTCTATCACTCGGGTTACTCGGAAAGAATCTCCCGTAGGGACAGAAACATCTTTTCCATCACCGGAAAAGAGCGGATTGGATGACTGTCGGTCAACAGAAGATTGAGACGAAATTGCCGCGTATCTTGCACCCCCCTGCGAACCAATCCAAATACCAATGATCAGGATTAAAAATCCCGATCCGATAAGAAATATTTTTCGGCGAACGGACAGATTCATAACTACTTCCATACGCATGCACGCATTGCGTCATTTGACGTCTTGTATTTCAACACGCCAAAGACATAATAATCTCCTTTGTCCTGCGAGTGCAACGCGCCGTAGAACCCACCGCCGGCATTTTTGTCTTCCCTTGTCGGCTCATAAACAATCCTCTTGACGCACGAGCGATATCTGAACGCATACCAACCAACTACTGCAAAACGAGAAGTATCATACCGACGACCAGATAAATAATGTATTGTTTTGTCATCATTATTATAGAATAATAGACCTCAAATCCTTTTGGTGCAAATGCTTATACCTCTCCCCTCGGCAGGTATTGGATCGTTTCTTTGTGGCGCAAAACATGCTCCATTATTTACTAATTACCCTAAATTTTTCTGCCCATGCGTATCTTTCGCCGTCTTTGTTGAGAAGGTAGTCGACGATGTCATTTACTGTCTTTGGATTGGATTGATTTATAATTTTGCGTATCTCGTTGTCAACACTCTTCCGACTTGCGCCCAAACGGATTGCTTCTGAAAAGTATTCACTACCCGTGTCGTAATCCCCCTCCGCATAAGCTATTGCCCCAAGAACATTGTAAGGATAATCACTTTTGTGTAATAAAAAAAGGTCTGATAAAGCGATAGCCTCGTGTGCGGCGATTTTTGCCTCACGAAACCTAAATAGATCCTTAAATGCCCCCGCTCTACTTGTGAAAACTGCCGTATCAGCTTTTGGAGATATAATGTCCCGACTTGAGAATTCTTTAGTAATTTTAATGACGCTATCTGCCTTTTTATCTTTTCTAAGGAACTTACATGCTTTCGCAAGATGCCAAGAATCACCCGTCTCCATACCGCCGGATTCTTCGTATACTTGAAAATAATATCTCGCTAATATATAGAATTTAGATTCCTGTTCAAGTAATTGCAGTACGGTTTCCTCAAGAACCTCCTTAGCTTCTATTCTAAGCAAAATCATGGTTAACGGCGTTGGGCCTTCAGAGTTAACGAGTTCCGTCACTGATATCGCGTATTTGTTCGCAAGAAGAGATAGGGACACTTGTCCTCTCTTGGCGGCCTCCTTATCTTGTTCAACCTTCTTAAAGTACACCTCCCATCCAGCTAGCCCGCGCTGCCTTACTAGTTCTGAAGAAAAACGTTTAAACATTTCTCTTTTCCACTCTATGTCAAACTGAGCGTTGGAAACCAGATTTTCAGCTTCTTCCAATCCACCTTGTGATAGTAGGTGTTTAACTTCAGCAACTAATTTTCTACGACAATGCAAATCGTCGGGATCGTTTGCCGTCTCTTTACATTTTAAGCAATAACTCTGCATCTTTTTTGGTCATCGGAACACAAAGCCCACCGCCAAGCCGGCGGCTGAAGCCGTCCATATCCCTTTCGGGTCTATTGAATTGCTGTTGCCAGTATATCCCGAATCCTGCCTGTTGCGCAACCGGAAACAAATAAGGCACTGCTCCGCTTCGGGTAGCGCTTTTAAGTCATCGGGGCGGCAACGCGAACTCTCTGTGACTTGAATTTTGTAGCGAAAAAGGCAATAATCCTGAATGTGCTTGACCGGGTCGTCGGCACGCAGGAAAAGCTTGAAGTATACGGCTACATGCCGTTAACGCTGAATCATGTCGAGTACCAAACTGAAGATCGGGATTGTCGGTCTGCCCAATGTGGGGAAATCAACCCTGTTTAATGCCCTTACTCGCAAAAAGGTTGATATTTCCAATTATCCGTTTTGTACCATTGAGCCCAACGTGGGGGTAGTGAGCGTACCAGATGAGCGGCTGGCACGGCTCACCGAACTGTCGCATTCCGAAAAGACCGTACCGGCGATTGTAGAATTTGTGGACATCGCGGGGCTCGTCAAGGGGGCTGCCGAAGGCGAAGGACTGGGCAATAAGTTTCTCTCCCATATCCGAGACACGGATGCGATTGCCCAAGTCGTGCGGGTGTTTGAAGACCCCGATATTACACATGTGGCGGGAGCGCCGAATCCCGTCGCTGATATAGAAGTGCTGGAATACGAACTGATCCTGAAAGACATGGAGACCGTGGCAAATCGTCTGGAATCCCTGCACAAAGAAATAAAGGCAGGCAAAAAAGAAGCCGTGGTAGAGGGGGTATGGCTGGAACGCGCAGATGCCCATCTTAAAACCGGTGCGCTTCTCTCCGCAGACGCGGTTTTGTCCGGCCAGCTCGCCATGGTGCAACTACTCACCGCCAAGCCGTGCATTTATATTTTCAATGTGTCAGAAAAGCAATTGCACGACGGATGGAAGCCGCCGCTGGATCTTGCGAAAAAAATCGGCTCTGCATCGTATGCGGCAATCTCGGCACAGATAGAGTCAGAACTCTCTGCACTGGAGGACGAGGAGTATCGCGAATACTTACAAGCGCTCGGCCTTGTGGAAAGCGGCCTCACGCACCTCATTCGGGCGGGATACGCGACACTTGGCCTGATGACATTCTTTACGACTGGTGAGGACGAGACGCGTGCGTGGACCGTACCCATAGGATCTACGGCACCCCGCGCCGGACGCGCGATCCATTCCGACTTTGAGCAGAAATTTATCCGCGCCGAAGTGATCGGATACGACAAACTGCTGGAGGCGGGTTCATATGCGCGTGCTCGGGAGTTGGGGTGGCTTCGCACCGAGGGCAAGGAATATGTGGTTCAGGACGGCGACGTGATAGAATTTAAAATTTAAACAGTAGGTCTTGACACAAAAGACATATAAAGTCAATCTTGTGGAAGAGGGCCATTTTCTATACCATTGGAGCAATGGATACTGACGCAAAAAACTACGAATTGGCGTATCTGCTCTCCCCTGCCCTGCCGGAAGAGGATGTGTTGGGTGTGGCCGGAAAAATTTCAGCATTGATTGAGGAACAGAAGGGCGCTATCCGCCGTGTTGAACCGCCCAAGAAGCGCCGCCTCGCCTACCCCGTCAAAAAAGAGCGCAATGCGTATTTTGGGTGGACTACGTTTGCCAGTGTTCCTGCGGCGGTGGCAGGTCTGGACAAAAAAACAAAAGAAATGCCGGAGGTACTGCGCCACCTCATCGTGGAAGAAGAGATAGAAACGCGCCGTCCCATACTCCGGACATTTGCGCCAGGAGGCGGGAGACCCGTGCCAGTCGCCGGAGCGCCAGGACCCGAAGTGCCGCGCGAGCAGGAAGATCAGGGAGAAAAATTGGACTTTGAGGCGTTGGATAAAAAGTTGGAAGAAATACTCGGGAAGTAGGACGCGGTACTTTTATGTATCTCAACAAGGTATTCATTCTCGGCAATCTAACGCGCGATCCGGAACTGCGGCAAACGGCAGGGGGACAGGCAGTGTGTTCTTTTGGCGTGGCGACCAACCGCCGCTTTACCGACAAGTCAGGACAGAAGCAGGATGTCGCGGAATTCCACAGTATTGTTGCGTGGGGCAGGCAGGCCGAGATCATCACCCAGTATCTGCATAAGGGCAGTTCTATTTTGGTAGAGGGACGCCTGCAGACACGGAACTGGCAAGACCCACAGGGCGGCAAACACTCCCGCACCGAAGTTGTCGCCGAACAGATACAGCTGGGGCCAAAATCGCAGGGTGGGGCCCCATCTGCAGGACAGCGTCCGCAGGGAGGCAATGCCAGCGGGTGGAACGATGGCGGACAACGTCCCTCCCCGCCGACGGCCGCTCCAGAACCCATCATGCCGGTGATTGATCTGGCAGAAGAGGGCGAGGAGATAGATATAAAAGACATACCTTTTTAGCATATGCAACAGCAGACCAAAAAACAGTGTGCCTTTTGCACGACCAATCGCGACGTGATTGATTATAAAAATGCCGAAGCATTGCGGCAGTTTATGAGCGTGCAAGGCAAGATTTATACGCGCAGAAAATCGGGACTGTGCGCGCGCCATCAGCGTAAGCTCGCACATGCGGTCAAGCGCGCCCGCTTCTTGGCGCTCGTCCCTTTCACGACGCGGTGACCCGCTGCCGACGTTGCCCGCGCTCGGCAGCATGGCACTTTTTGGACATTTGAAACGGTGTTTCAAATTCCCACGGGTGCTTTGCCCTCAACGTTATTGTTTTTCGCTGATTGTTTCGCGGATTTTTTTTGCCATCTCGTCGCGAACGTTGGTATTTTCTTTGAGGAAATTCTTTGCCGCGTCAAAACCCACGCCGAGTTTGGTCGCATCATAGCTCAAGGTGTTGCCTGTTTTCTTGGCAATATCCATAGCGAGCGCCGTGTTGAGAATGTCCGCTTCCGTGGAAATCCCCTCGTTATAATAAATATCAAATTCCGCGGTGCGGAACGGCGGCGCTACTTTATTTTTTACGATCTTTACTTTGGTCCGGTTGCCGATGATCTCGTCCCCTTTTTTCAGCTGTGCCGCTCGTCTGATATCAATGCGCACCGAGCAGTAAAACTTGAGCGCCTTGCCGCCCGGCGTGGTCTCGGGATTGCCATAAAACACGCCAATTTGCATGCGGATCTGATTGATAAAAATGACGACCGTGCGGCTTTTGGCGACGATCGCGGTCAGCTTGCGGAGCGCATGCGACATGAGGCGCGCCTGCAATCCCACGTGCTGTTGCCCCATCTCTCCTTCTATTTCTGCGCGAGGGGTGAGCGCCGCGACCGAGTCTATGACGATAACATCCAACGCATTGGAGCGCACCAGCGACTCCACGATTTCCAGCGCCTGCTCGCCGTTGTCGGGCTGGGAAATGAGCAGGTCGTCCACGTTCACGCCGATGCGTCGCGCGTATTCAGGATCCAATGCATGTTCGGCGTCCACAAACGCGGCAAGCCCACCCTTTCGCTGGGCTTCTTTCACAATGTGGAGGGACAGCGTGGTCTTGCCCGATGATTCGGGGCCGAAAATCTCTATGATTCTGCCCCGCGGCACGCCGCCCACACCCAGCGCCAGGTCTATGGAAATGGATCCCGTGGGAATGACATCCACATCCACTCTGCGCACGGCGCCGAGTTTCATAATGGCGCCCTCGCCGTATTTTTCCTGAATCGCCTTGACCGTGGATTCCAGGAGTTTTGACTTATCCAACTTGTCTGCTGTTTTTTCTGTCATACTATCGGCTATAGTAAGTAAAAATTTTATTCCACCAACACATATCGTATTTCTTCGCTCGTTTTTCCAAAACGGCTCTGGCTCGCAAACCGCAGTTCATTCACTCCCAGCGGCAACTCTATTTCGGCGTTGAAATTTCCGCCTTCACCAACAGCGATTTCTCGTCCGTTTACGGTCAAACGGCTTTCTTTTTCCGTGGCGCCAGCTATGGTGATCACCGGAGCAGAGACGCGCGTGTATGGCGCAGGGCTTTCCACGGCGAGCACGGGGGGCAGGGTAAACAGAAAGACACGCACTCCCCAAAATCCCAGGAGAAAAAGGGAAAAAATACCCACGGTCAGGATACTGATTTTCCGCGGCGTGAGCGCCCATCCGATAGTACGCAGATGTCGCGAGGGTGGTGTCGTGTGATAGGTTGCTTCCCCGATATCCTGGGGCCACTCGCGGTTGAGCAATGCAATGAGCATTTCGCCGTCATTGCTTTCAAACACGTGCGACATGCGGCGCACGGCGCCTTGGGCGTATACTTTTGCCGGAAAATGGCGGTAGCCGCTTTCTTCAAGCGCGCGGATAGATTGGGCCGAGATGTGCGCCGCGCGCGCCAAATCATCCACGTCCATGCCGAGTGCTTCCCGCCGCGTTTTCAATGCCGTGCCGAGTTCGGATGTCATATCAACTTTCAATAATGTCCGCAGGCGCGCTTGCCTGCGATGCGCTATACACTTCCCGCGGCTTGGCGCCGTCCGCAGGGCCGATGACGCCTTTGTTCTCAAGCACGTCCAGGAGACGCGCCGCGCGCGCGTATCCGACCCGAAGCCGTCGCTGAAGATATGACGCGGATGCTTTGCCCGCATCTATCACCAGACCGCGCGCTTCATCATACAGGGGGTCGTTGTCGCCCAGGTCGGCATCATCGGCCAGTCCCATGGAGAGCATGTCATGCTCTCCATGCCCCCCTTCTGCTCTTCCGGCAAACATATCTTCTTCATGCTCATACTCTGGCTCGGGCGCAGTATCATGCAAAAATGCGACGACTTTCTTCACTTCCTGCTCGGATACATATGCGCCCTGAATTCTCCGCGCGCGCGCGGTGTCTCCTGCGAGAAACAGCATGTCGCCGTTGCCCAACAATTTTTCCGCGCCTGCCGTGTCAAGAATAGTGCGCGAATCAATCTGGGACGCAACTTGGAATGCAATGCGCGAGGTGATGTTGGCCTTGATGAGGCCGGTGATGACTTCCACGGACGGACGCTGGGTAGCGACAATGAGGTGGATACCCACGGCGCGCGCCATCTGCGCCAGGCGTATGATAGAGGCCTCTACCTCGCGCGGGTATACCGCCATGAGGTCGGCGAGCTCGTCAATGATAATGACGGTATATGGCAATGGCTCTCGGTCCGCGTCTTTGCCGATACCGGCGTTGTAACTGATAATGTCCCGCGCATGAAAACCGGACAGCAAATCATACCGCCGATCCATTTCTTTGCTTGCCCAGCGCAGAACCTGAATGGTTTTTTTGGCGTCAGTAATGACGGGGGTGAGCAGATGCGGAATATCGTTATATATGGAAAGTTCCACGCGTTTGGGGTCCACCATGATAAATCGCAAGGTCTCGGGGCCATTGCGGTATAGCAATGAAGAGACAAGCGAATGGATGGATACTGATTTGCCAGATCCGGTTGAGCCGGAAACCAGGAGGTGAGGCATGCGTGCCAAATCGGCGTACACCGGCGAGCCGGTGACATCACGTCCGAGCGCTACTGTCAGGGGCTGGGGTGCGTCCTGAATGGCGTGCTGTTCCAGCAAGGAGCGCAGACCCACCAGGGCTATAGAGCGATTGGGCACTTCAATGCCGACAAGTGATTTGCCAGGGATAGGTGCTTCTATGCGGAGCGATGGAGCGGCGAGCGCCAGTGCGAGGTTGCTGTTGAGGCCGACGATTTTGGAAAGACGCACGCCTTCTGCGGGCCGGAGCGTGTATTGCGTAACCGTGGGGCCGATGGACACCTCTCCCATCTCCACCATAATGCCGAAATTCTCCAGCGTCCGTTTAATGATGTTTGCATTGGCGCGAATGTCGCCGGAACTTGGCGTGCCCTTATCTCCCTGCAGTAAATCAAACGGTGGCTTTCTGTAGCGCGTCTTTGGGGCACGGCTTTTCACGGGCACGATCCCTTCGTCATCTGCGGAAGCGGGTATGGCGTTGGAAGCATCGCTTCCAACGGGTGCAGGCACGGGAGGAGGTTCCGCCATATCTAGGGGCTTGGCAAGGCGTCCTGCAATCATGGCTTCTACGCGAGACATCAGTCCTGTATCCTGTTCGCCTGCAAGCACTGCGGGTTTTGCTTCCTGTGCAGGTGTTTCTTCTACATCTTCATCATCGTTCTGTGCGCGTTTCCACCACAGGGGAATATCAAACACCAGAAATAGGGATGTAATAAAAAGCCCCAGCCCAAGCACCAGTCCTGCCCAGAAGTCAAAAAGTTTAAGCAGGGGTACGCTGACAGTACCGCCGATGATGCCTCCTGTTCCCGACCCGAACATAATATTCAAAATGCCGAGCGATGAAAAGAGAAACAGCGTGCCGCCCACGGCTGTGGGCGCAACCAATTTTCTCTCGGATCCGAAGAGAAACGAGAAACCCATAAGCACGCAGACGATAGGCGCAAAAAAATATCCGCTTCCGAGGAGTGCCGAGAGCAGACGATACATCCCATGTCCCGCGAGCCCGCCTTTACCCAGATAACTCAACAGTAACAATATCGCCAAAATAAAAGCGGCGATCGCCAAGATGGCCTTTTTCGTGTCATCGGCAACGCTTGCGTGCCACGGTGTTCGTCCGGCGTCTTCATCTGCACTTATTTTGCGTTTCTTCAGGGTTTTTTTGCGCGCCATATGGGCGTAAGTATAAACAAATAAGCCATTGCAGGCAACGGCGTTTATGCACAAACCAGCAATAGCCGATGCCAAGAGCGCCCCAAACACTAAGTATACACTAACAAACGATCGTTTGTTAGTGTATACTTAGCTGAAAAAGAAAAAGTGCCGCGTAGTGCGACCCCTGTGATGGGAGATAAAGAAGCGCAGGACACTCACCCTGGACAACGGCGTAGAGTTCAGCGACTGGGAGCGTTTGGAGGAGAGATCAGGCATGACCATCTATTTTGCATATCCGTACCATGCGTGGGAACGCGGCACCAACGAGAATACCAATGGACTGCTCCGTCAGTATTTCCCCAAATCCCTTGACTTCAATCTCATCACCCCGAGAGAACTTACGCACGCAGTTTCTCGGCTCAACAACAGAGAACGAAAGCGCTTGAAATTCAAAACACCAAATCACGTATTCTTGAACAAATGAAAGTTGCAGTTAGAGTGCTAATTCAAGTGGAAGAGCAAAGACATCATAAAACGCCCCGACGTATCGTCGGGGCGTTTTATTGTGCGAAACGAATTGTGTTATTTCTTTCCCGTGCGTTCAATAGTATCCACACGGGTCTCAAGTGTGTCCAGGCGGATGCGGAGTTTGGTGTATTCTACGGTTTCTATCGCCGCGAGGATGACGCGGGTGTTTTCGTGCATTTCATGGCGGATGGCGGCAAAGCCGTTGTCCACTTTTTCATCCAGCAGACGCACGGATTCTTTGGTCGCGAGACCGCCCATTTCAGTCGCAAGCCCGCTCATCTCTTTTCGCACAGCCGCAAACTCCTGCGCTGTAAATCGTGCGAGATCGTCAGTAGTCATTGACTTCTTTGCCATGTGGTTATTGTAACGTGAAGATATGGACTGTCAACAACCATCAGGTTGTTTTGCGATATCCAGTGCCGGCGGGGATGAGGCGGCCGATGATGACGTTTTCTTTCAGGCCTCGCAAGTCGTCTTTGCGGCCGCGGATCGCCGTGTCTATCAGCACGCGTGCGGTTTCTTGGAACGACGCGGCAGAAAGGAAGCTGGACGTGGACAGTGCTACGCGTGTGATGCCCATGATCAACTGCACGGCTTTTGCCGCCTGTTTGCCTTGCCGCGCCATCTTGCGGTTCATGCGGCGGAATTCCTGCTTTTCAATCACCTCGCCCGGGGTAAATGCAGTATCCCCCGCATCCTTGATGCGGACGCGCGAAAACATCTGGCGCACGATCACTTCCACGTGCTTATCATGGATGGGCGCTCCCTGGAGAGAGTAAATCTTCTGCACCTCGCGCACGATGTAGCGCTCGGTTGCCTGTTTGCCCGCAAAACGGAACAGGTCTTTGAGGTCGGCGTGTCCCTCAGTCAGCACCATGCCACGCTTTATTTCCATACCCGTAGTCACCAGGATGGTTGAGTTTTGCGGCGCGCGAACTTCTCTGATCTCATCTTTGCCCAAGGGTTGGATTTTCAGAATGCGTTCGCGGCCATCAATCGCGATTTCGCTGACGATGCCGTCCGCGTCAGCAACCACGGCTTTCCATTTTGGCGGGCGCGATTCAAAGATTTCCTCCACGCGCGGAAGTCCTGTCGTAATGTCGCCGCCTCCTGCCACGCCTCCTATGTGGAAGGTGCGCATAGTGAGCTGTGTCCCCGGCTCGCCGATCGCTTGCGCGGCCACGATACCCACGGCCTCCCCGATGTGCACGACCTCATTGCTTCCCAGATCATATCCGTAGCACTCCTGGCATATGCCCCGCAGGGTCCGGCACGTGAGCGGCGAGCGCACCACCACGCGCACCACGTCGCGCTCGTTCAAAAGTTTGGCCTCGTCATAGCCGATCATCATGCCTTTTTTGAGAACCACCTTTCCATCTTTGTCGCGCGCGTCTTCAAACAAACTGCGGCTGAATGCGCGCTGGCCAAGGCCTTTGTTGATTTCCTGGGATCCCTGTTTGGTGATCTCACGGCCTTCTTTGGCGCCGCAATCCTTTTCTGTGACAATGATGTCCTGCGCCACATCCACCAAGCGGCGCGTCAGATATCCTGCGGCAGAGGTGCGCAGTGCCGTGTCTGCGGTGCCCTTTCTGGCGCCGTGCGTGGAGATGAAATATTCCAATACGTTCAGACCTTCTTTATATGAAGAAAGCACGGGCAATTCTATGATGCGGCTGGCGGGGTTCACCACCAGTCCTTTCATGCCCGCCATTTGCCGTATCTGCGTCCATGAGCCGCGGGCGCGGGAATCCACCATGGAAAAGATGGAACCCTGCTGATCCAGCGTTGCCGGCACCAACTTGGTGATTTTATCCACCACGCCCTGCCATATTTCCACGATGCGGTTGTATCGCTCCAGATCAGTGAGCAAACCCTGCTGGTACTGGTCAATGATGACGGCGACTTCCTTGCGCGCTTGCTCAATGAGCGCGGGCTTTTCCGCAGGCAGGCGCAGGTCGTCAATGCCCCATGAGGTGCCCGACCATGTCGCATATTCAAATCCGAATTTCTTGATGCGGTTCAAAATTCCCGGCGTGCCCGCGATGCCGTATCCCTTGATGATGCGCGTGACGATTTCTGCGAGGTCACGGTTGCGCAGTTCCTGGTTGACATACGGAAAATCATCCGGCAGAACGCGGTTGAAAAGAATGCGGCCAATGCTGGTTTCTACCAGTTCAGGTTTTTCTTTTTTGGTTTTTTCTTTCGTGCTTCGCGCTGTGTGCTTCGTGAGTCGTGCTTTGATGCGCGCCTGCAAATCCACATGGCCGAAATCATACGCAAGCAACGCCTCTTCCTCCGATGCGAATATCTTGCCCTCTCCGTAGCGCCCGTCCCGTATGACCGTCGCGAAGTAACAGCCCAGCACGATGTCCTGTGTCGGATTGACGATCGGGTCGCCGGTCGCGGGTTTCAAGAGGTTGCGCGTGGACAGCATGATGGTCTGCGCTTCATGCTGGGCTTCGTCGGTGAGCGGCACGTGTACTGCCATCTGGTCGCCGTCAAAGTCGGCGTTGAATGCCGGGCATACCAGGGGATGTAATTGGATGGCATCGCCCTCAATGAGCACTGGATAAAATGCCTGAATGCCGAGGCGGTGGAGTGTCGGCGCGCGGTTGAGCAAGACCGCGCGTCCGGCAATCACTTCTTCCAGAGCCGCCCATACGTGTGGATTCTGGTCCTCAATCAGTTTGCCAGCGCCGCGGATATTGTGCGCGATTTCTTTCTCAATAAGTTTGCGTATGACAAACGGCTTGAAAAGTTCCAGCGCCATTTTCTTGGGCAGGCCGCACTGGAACAATTCCAGATCCGGACCCACGACAATCACCGAGCGGCCCGAATAATCTACGCGCTTTCCCAGCAGGTTCTGCCGGAATCGTCCCTGCTTTCCTTTGAGAATATCAGCGAGTGATTTGAGCGGACGGCGCTGGATCTGCGATGCCGCGGGAGATGCGCCGCGGCGGATGGAATTGTCCACCAGCGCGTCCACGGCTTCCTGCAACATGCGCTTTTCATTGCGGGTGATGACTTCGGGCGCTTTCAGTTCAAACAAACGCTTGAGGCGGTTATTGCGGTTGATAACGCGGCGGTACAGGTCGTTGAGATCGGATGTTGCATACCGCCCGCCGTCCAGCTGTACCATGGGGCGCAGATCAGGCGGAATGACCGGAATCACGGTGAGGAACATCCACTCCGGCCGGATGCCCGAACGGATCATGTCGCTGACGACCTGAATGCGGCGGAGCGTCTTGCGCTGGGCAATCGGCGTCTGATTGGGCAGGTCGTTTTGCATGCTTTCGCGCAGGGCATACAAATCCATGCGCTCCAATATTTTTCTGATCGCTTCAGCGCCGATAGATGCTTCAAATACTTCGCCGAATTTGCGCGCCATGCGGTGATATTCCACTTCGGACAGTACCCGGTGCACGGCCAAGTCGCGCAGTTCATCGCGCGTCGCATCTTTCATCTCTTTCAGATTTTTCTGCTCGTCCTCGCCTGTGGCTTTTTGCTTGAGCTTATACTCGTGGTCAATTTCCTCCAGGGTTTTCATGCGCGCTTTCTCGTCTATCTTGATGACGATATAGCCTGCAAAATAAATAACTTTTTCCAAGTTATTGACCGACATGTCCAAGAGGAGGCCGACTTTGGATGGAATGCCGCGCAGGAACCAGATATGACTTACGGGCGAGGCGAGCTTGATGAATCCCATGCGTTCGCGTCGGACTATCGCGCGCGTCACTTCCACGCCGCACTTGTCACAGACGATGCCTTTGTGGCGGATACGCCGGTATTTGCCGCAATAGCATTCCCAGTCCTTGGTGGGGCCGAAAATGCGCTCGTCAAACAGGCCGTCGCGCTCGGGCTTGCCGGTCCGATAGTTGATGGTCTCCGGCTTTACGACCTCGCCGTGTCCCCAGGAAATAATCTCCTCGGGGGAGGCAAGCCGCAGGCCGATCATCTTGAAATCATTATTCGGATGTGTAGTTGTTTCGTCCATATTCGCGTTTGATATTAGATTATACTCACTGCGGTTCCCTCGGCATTCTCGTTTGAAAACCTTCACCCCGACCCACCGCGTCGGGGCTCATTGACCGTTCGGCCTCGCTCTCCTCGCCCGATGGCTCGGAACCCTGGCCGCTCGGCCTCACAGCATTTTCAAACGAGAACGCCTCGGCTGTAGCTTACTTTTTATATCGCTCAAGCGCCGAACTGCTCATTATTTGGTGGCGCTAATGGGATCATAGTTTAATATCAGGTTTAACCTTCTTTAACTGATCAAAAATCCATTCAAATGATTTCTTAATCTTCTTTCCTTTTGATGAGTTTATTAATTTCCTACTCCATACTGGAGGAATGGAATAGTATTTAATTACTAGTTCTGATACCTTGTTATTATCCAGAAATTCTCTTAGTGTTTTGTGAGGGTTTTTGTGTTCGTAACCGATCCAGCCCTCCGTTTTTGCTAATATGCTTATCTTTTCAATTTTGTCATAAAGTGTTTTGTAATGATCTTCATTGGAAGAATCGGCTAACAAAAAATCCCTCATTTCTTCAATGGCCCGATTAAATTGAACCGTTATGAGTTCTGGTTGCTTAGTTAATGGCATTTTAATTTATTGTTTGTTAATAAATATGGGGCTGCCACTAATAGTTGAACCGTCAACCGATAAAACCAGCCCCGTTTCATAATTCGAAGCTGTAATGTCTGTGAGCGGGTTAGCTAAATCTATACGAAGAGTTTTCCCAATTCCACTTGGATTAGATTGAAATTCTACAACAAAATCTGAAGTTTCATTTGGATTAATATGAGTTAATTCATATGGACTAAAGTTTTGAAAAATAACTTTATTCCCTTCTATATATGCGACTTTTGATCCATTCGCAGAATAAGTGGATGTTGGATATAATTTATAAGAAGAATTTAAAATCACATTTTTAATATCCGACTCATCCACCCCACTAAAAGTCAAAACAATTTTTAAGATTGAAAACGGATTATTTCTTGCGTCAAAGCGCAACCTCGTCGCAATATAAGAACATCCGCTTGTACACTGATTGTTAGTCAATCCAAAAACCGTATTTGGCACCAATGATACAGTTGGCGAATTGTTAGTTATCGGTGGCTGATAAATAGTAAATGTATTTCCAATCAAAACGTCATATGTTTTGGCACTTTCACCAGAAGATACAGTATTTGCCCCTACTCCAATAATCTCAACGTGGAAAGAATTATCATTTGCGGTCAGCGCGACATCGGCCTGCGCGAGAACTTGAATAGGGACTTTTGGATTTAATGTATAGCTCGGATTATAAGTTTTGACATCTCCATTTGTATATACCGCACTGTATAGTTGCCCTCCGATTTTAATCTTCAAATCTTGAAAATTACTAAACGATGTTCCAACCAATCTAAGTTTGAGATTATCTAGTCGAACATTTACTCCACCACTATTTTCAATATCTAATTTCAAAATTGTAATTCCTTTTTCTCCTTTGAGAATATTTTTACCTACCGGATTATCAGAAGAAACAGACACCTCAATCTTGGGTGCTGGCGTAGGTGTTGCAGGTGTGGGAATTGGAGCAGGGGTTGGAGTCAGAATTGTAGTTGGTTGGGTAACAGGAGAAGTGGTTTGAGTCGTGGCTGGTGGAGGAGGCGTTGCTGTCTGGGGTTGGATTGTCGGCGGTGGTGTCGTATTTTGCTGAATCTGCTGGAGAGTTTGGGTCTGTTTCGCTATCTGCTCGGTTTGGATTTTCTGTTCTTGCTGGATGGTTTGTATCGTAGTTGCTTGCGCGGAAAGCGTCTGCTGTGATTGCTGGAGCGCGGCGAGCTGTTGCTGGAGCAGTTTTATCTGTTCCATCAAGGAGAAAACAACGTTATCAGTTGTTTTTGGCGGGACTACGGAAATGGGCGCGGGCGTTCCATCCTCCGTGGTAACGGATGATCCCGATACTCCTTTGGAGGATAAAGTGTCGTTTGCTTTAGCGCGAGTGATCGGGCCGAAGTAGCCGGAAGCGGGAGATACGGAGTGAGCGGTTTGGAATTGCTTTACGGCGGAAAGAGTAAGAGAAAAAAAGTTCCCAGTAATCGGGCCTGAATATATCCCCTCGTCCTTCAAAAACTCTTGGAGTTCCTGCACTTGCGGATCACTTTGCAGGCCGTAGTAAAGATTGCGGTCAAATGATGCGAATGATACGAGTGGCGCGATCAGTAGCGCCAAAACGATTGCCTTTTTCATAATCGTGGAAAATTTTTTCATAATATTCCGTGGGCGAGGCGTCCAGCTCGCACGCGAACTGTGGAGGCGCGGAGACAAACACATGAAGCTCGGAGGGAGGGAAACGGGGGCTCCGCCCTCGGATACGGCATTCTCTTTGGCATTGGGCATAACGGTGGAATCAACAGAAATCTTATCTGGGCACGGGCGGAGAACACCGAGGGTTCCCTCCGAACGAGCGAGTAGTGTTTGTCCGCGCCGCAACGCGTGAGTGGAGAGCGGGACGGCGAGCGAGTACCGCAACGTTGAAGCGAAAAGATAATCGGTGAGCAGAATCATTTTACCTTTGCTCTCTCCCTGCCGGTTTTTACCGGTGCGAGAGCGGTCCGCTCCTGCTCTGCGGTTTCGGCAACCGTCGGCTTTGCGAGGAGCTGGACATTGAGCGCGAGACCTTTGAGTTCATTGACCAGTACGTTGAATGACGCCGGAATGCTGGGGGCTTTTATCTTTTCGCCGTTGATGATCGCCTCGTATGTGGACGCGCGTCCCAGCACGTCGTCCGATTTTATCGTAAGCATTTCCTGGAGCGTGTGCGCGGCGCCATATCCTTCCAGCGCCCACACCTCCATTTCTCCAAACCGCTGTCCGCCGAACTGCGCCTTGCCTCCCAGCGGCTGTTGGGTGATGAGGGAGTAGGGCCCGATGGAGCGCATGTGAATCTTGTCTTCCACCAGGTGAATGAGCTTCAGCACATAAATATATCCCACGGTTACTTTTTGGCTGAACCGCTCGCCCGTTCTGCCGTCATACAGCCATACCTTGCCGTCAGGCGGCAGGCCCGCTTTTTTTAGTTCCTCTTTTATCTCCTCTTCGGAAAATCCAGCGAGCGCCGGTGTTATCGCATGGTACCCCAATTTCTTGGCGGCCCACCCCAGGTGCGTCTCATAGATTTGTCCCACATTCATGCGCGATGCGACACCCATGGGATTCAAAATCATTTCTATCGGCGTGCCGTCCTCCAGGTGCGGCATGTCCTCTTCGGGCAATATTTTTGAAATCACGCCCTTGTTGCCGTGGCGTCCGGCGAGCTTGTCCCCCACCGCGATCTTGCGTAGTTGCGCGACATCCACCTGTATGCGCTTTATGACACCCGCTTCCAGCTTGTCGCCTTTTTCGCGCGAAAATTCGCGTACCGCGACGATGCGCCCGCGCTTGCCGTGCGGAAGCCGGAGCGACGTATCTTTTACTTCACGGGCTTTTTCTCCAAAGATTGCGCGCAAAAGTTTTTCTTCCGGCGTCAGGTCCGACTCGCCCTTGGGCGTTATTTTTCCTACCAGTATGTCGCCCGAACGCACTTCAGCGCCGATGCGCACCACGCCGTCCTCATCCAAGTTTTTCAGTTTTTCCTCGCCGACGTTCGGGATGTCGGGAGTAGTGACTTCCACGCCGAGCTTGGTGTCGCGCACGTCGCAGGTAAAGTCCTCTATGTGAATGGAGGTATAGCGGTCTTCTTTCAAAAGTTTTTCCGACAGGATGATGGCGTCTTCATAATTTGCCCCGAACC
>ERZ1292623.1610-Hain-H51-01um-R1-1610-length-21347-cov-7_pt2 | contig 19909 bp, 18 predicted proteins | sample MGYA00564398_ERZ1292623 | MGnify/ENA primary metagenome ERZ1292623 (study PRJEB36523, sample SAMEA6512633) | groundwater metagenome | collected 2019-01-07 | study: AquaDiva: Metagenomics assemblies of 32 groundwater samples | reverse complement strand
TGTCAGCGGTTGATTGAGGAACTTGGTGAACATGAGGACGTAGTTGATGTTTGGACTAATTTAGAACCATGAGTAAGCGGACAAGATTTTTTGTCGTTTCTCTTTTTTTAGGATTTTTACTGTGGCTTTCGGGATTTTTTGGTGTCGAAAAACGCTTGGCGATAGTGCTCTCGATTTCCGGCATGGCCTATGTCCTTTCGGCGTGGGTTTTGTTTGAGGACCTGAAGGGTTGGGAATGGATCACGCTTTTAATTTTGCCCGTTTTATTTACTTTGGGGAGCGGCCTGTTTGGAAATCTCTTGCCGGGGGCGATTCCATCGATGTTCGGATTGAACTTCCAGATTGAAACATCGCTCTTTTTGGGGAGTGTCGTCCGTTTCGTTTTCATCGTTTTGTACGTTTTGGGAATGTATGCGGTCCTATTAACAGAGAATATTTTTTCGGTGGCTTCGATTCGAACGATTCAGCTATTTAGGGCGGCCAGATCGGTTTCTTTTATCTTAGCTTTGATCGTGTCTTTGTTTTTCTTTGCTGTTGTTTATAGCTTGAGACTGCCTTTTTATTGGATTAGTCTGATTGTCGGCCTGGTCAGCTTACTTTTGTCGTTTGAAAGCTTGTGGAGCGTTGATTTAAAGACGGAACGTTTGAATGACGTCTACCGCTTATCCGGCATCATTGGTTGGCTGATGGCTTTATTTGGCGCGGTAGTCGCTTTCTGGCCAATCGTTCCCTTTATGGGGGGATTGGTGCTAACCTCGTGTTTTTACGCCCTGCTGGGGATTTTGGAACAAAGATTGGTGAACAGAATGATGACCGTGAACTATCTGGAGTTTGTTATCTTTAATTTAATTATTGTTGGAATTGCTTTTTTGACGACTTCCTGGCGGGGATAGAGAGGGGGCGAATGTCCTATAACTGTGGGGCGGACAGGGTTTTCACGGAAGCCGATAGTTTTCACGATTTTAGCAAGTGATGTGGATAACTGCCAGGTTTGTGGAGGCACGAGTGATGGAGAATGATATAGTTTTGTGGCTGGCAGGCTCGTGGGGGGCAGAGAGGCTGGCCGGGTTTAATAGATTGTTATTTTAGTATAGTTAATCTCTCCCCGAGGAGTGACGCCAGTGCATTTTAATAATTAATTTTGACTTTGTTTAGTCAGCAACCCTTATTCAGCTCTCCTCTATCGGTGGCGGTAGTAAAGGACTGCTACCGTCGTGTCTATCTATGCCACGTCGTGGAATGTAGGTTTCACGACGTGGTGCAGATGTGATGTGGCCGGAGAAGTGCGCCTTTATTCTTCGGCTAATCCGGACAAAATCCCGAAACAATTTAACTTATCTACGTAATTGATCAATACCTCCCCGATTCTTTCCGGTCCTCTAATGGCCATGTCCACGGACGTTGTTTTTGGAGATAAACCCGAACGGTTCAATTAATTAAAGTTTGAGGACTTCAACGATTAGTTAGTCGGACAAAACACCGGCGGGCTTTCTAGGGGCATTCTACGGTCTGGTGGGTTTGCGTTTTAACGTCGCACATTCTAGTATGGACTGGGGGCAGTCCTTTCTCCCCTACCTATGGCGAAGACAAAAACTGAAGATCTTTCCTTAAAGAAGTTAATTCATCGTTATCTGACTTGGATCGAGGTCGAAAAAAATTATTCGAAATATACTTTGGTAAAATATACCCACTATTTAGAGACGTTTCGCGAATGGCTTGCCAAGCACTATCAACAGGAATATATCGAGCGATTGACCCCGGAAATTGTCCGACATTATCGGATGTATCTTTCGAGACATGAGGATCAGTTTGGCCGGATGATGTCGATGGCCACCCAGAGTTACTATATTATTGGTTTACGTTCGTTTCTGCGCTACTTATCCAAAAAAAGCATTAAGTCGCTGGCACCGGAAAAGATTGATCTACCAAAGACGGAGAGCCGGTCTTTGAAATTTCTGTCGCGGGAGCAAGTCGAGAGACTCTTGACGATGCCGAGTTTACAAAAACCGGAAGGGCTACGGGATCGGACGGTTCTGGAAGTTCTGTTTTCGACTGGGTTGCGGGTTTCTGAAATGGCCAAACTGGATCGGGACAAGATTGACTTGAAACAGCGCGAGTTTGGCATTATCGGCAAAGGCCGGCGGCCGCGGGTGGTATTTCTAACCCAGCGGGCGGCTGATTGGCTGGCCAGATATTTACATAGCCGTGAAGATGCTAACAAACCAATGTGGATTAGAATTGCGGGCAAGAAATCTGATCCGACTACCGGTGGTGAGAAAATGCGGCTGACGGTGCGATCGATCCAGCGGATTGTTGAGAAATATCGGTTGATGGCCGGACTTCCCATTAAAGTCAGCCCGCATGTTTTGCGCCATTGTCTCCATCCGAAGACAAGAATATTTACTGGCAGAAAGGTGGTTGAGGCTAGTCTACTTTATCAAACGAATGAAAAAGATATTATTTCAACTGATTTTAGATCGGCTCGTTTGATCCGAGATCAAGTATCTAGACGATCATCTCACCCATCTCAAAAACTGGTTGAAATATGGGCGGGGGGGTATATGTTGAAATGCACTCCAGAACATCGTCTGTTTACCCTGGGAGTTAAGGGTATTGAAGAGATTTGTGCGAAGGATGTTGTCAAGGGAAGTTGGTTGCTGGGAGTTAAGGGTTGGCCAATTAAGGGAAAAAGTTTTTTCTTGCCTGATTTTTGGCGTTTTTATGGTTATCTTTTGGGTGATGGTACGGTTTCTTTAGCTAGAAGGACCATTATCATAAATGATAAAGATCGAGAGAACTTGTTATTTTACGCAGGTTTATGCGAAAAACTTTGGAATTTGAAGCCGAAGGTTGATAAAAGCCACTGGTCAAATTCTTACGAACTAAAAATTTATTCGAAATCGCTGGCAGAGACTTTTTGGGAATTTGGCTGGTCAGGAAAGGCCAAAACTAAGATTATTCCGCAAATATTATTTCAGGCTACAGAGACAGAACGGAGGGCGTTTTTGGCTGGATTTTACGATGCTGAGGGTAATACCGGTGAACCGAGGTTTTTTTCAAGTAGTCTTGAATTGATAAAGGATGTTCAGTTACTTCTACTAAGTTTATCTATTGATGCTCACCTGTATGAACGCGATCGTTTGGTTAGACTACCTTTTGCTAGAACGAAGGTAAAGAGTACTATTTATGATTTGGGAATATTGCATAAACCATACCAAGAAAGATTTCGGGAACTAGTTGAAACCAGAAAGGACGTTAAAATCCTAGATAATTATCAGGGTGATAAAATCCCTGCCCAAAAAATATTGACTTCCATCAATCATGATTTAGTTAAGATCGGGGTGGGTTGGAATAAGTATGCAGAAAAAGTTGGTATAAAACATGTCAATCGATATCAGAAATCCATGGCAATATCCCCCACTACTTTATTGAAATTAGTTGCCTCATTAAAGCTGGCTGGGTATAAAAACAAAACCAAAATCGGTCTTCTGAAACTATTAGCTCAGAATAAAACATGGAAATGGCTTCAGGTGAAGACAACAGAAATAATTGACCATAACGATCTTGTCTATGATTTTGCGGTTAAGACAAATCACAACTTGTTGACGGATGGTTTTGTTTCGCATAATTCGTTTGCGACAAACCTACTTCAGAACGGAGCTGATTTGCGGAGTGTTCAAGAGATGTTGGGTCACAAGAACGTTTCGACCACGCAGATATATACCCACGTCACCAACCCGCAATTGAAACAGGTCCACGACAAGTTTTTGAAGTAAAAAGCAACTGTGCACCTGGGGGGTGAACACTTTTTGGTTATTTCGTTTCGGTTTCGGAAACGGCGGCAACGGCGGCGACCGTATCACCCGCCTTGGCAAAACGCATCAGGATGACACCCTGAGTGCTGCGTTGGAGCTGAGGGATGTTCCTGATGGGGAGTTTGATCGCCTGACCTTCCTTGGTGGTAATCAGTAACTCGACATCCTTTTCGGTTATCGAGAGGGCGTTAGCGATTGGTCCGGTTTTGTCGGTGGTCTCGGCCACTTTGACCCCCTGACCTCCCCTCTTTTGGGTCGGGTATTGAGTCAGCGGAGTTCTTTTGCCCATGCCCTTTTCGGTGACGATAAGGAGGTCGGTAAAGATCTTTTTCTTTTTGTCTGCCAAGATTGTCTTGGGGTCAAAGCTCTTCATGGCGACGACATAGTCCCCTGTCGCCAAGAGAATTCCCCGGACCCCCATGGTGTCTCGACCGGTAGGACGGACATCGCTTTCCGGGAACCTGATCGACTTACCTTGTTTGGTAACCAGAAGCAGGTGGTCGGTGCCGGCGGTCTTGTTCACCCAAACCAACCTGTCCCCCGCCTCGAGCTTGATGGCGATCAGACCGTTGTTCCTGATGTTTTGGTAATCCCCCAGCTTGGTTCTTTTGACGGTGCCCTTTTGAGTGGTGAAGAAAAGGAAAGATTTACTGGCGAAAACCTCCTTGCTGACCGGCAGAAGCGATTGGATGGTTTCGTCGGTATCGATATTGATAAGGTTGATGATGGCCTGGCCCTTACTAATCCGACTCCCTTCCGGCAACTCCCAGGTCTTTAAGGAGAAGACCTTGCCTTTGCTGGTAAAAACGAGAAGTGAATCGTGGGTATTGGCGGCGGTTAGGAGGGAAACTTCGTCGGTGTCCTTGACGGTCATACCGGCGACACCCTTGCCCCCCCGTCGCTGGCTTCTGAAGGTGTCGATGGGCATGCGTTTGATGTAACCGGTTTTGGTGAGGGTGATAATCGTTTCTTCGTTGGCGATCAGGTCCTCCTCGGAGAATTCGCCGACGGCGTTTTTGTAGACCTTAGTCTTTCGGGCGTCGCCGTAGGTCGAGGCCAACTCTTTCAGTTCGTCTTTAATTATTTGAAGTACTCTCTTGGGGTCTTTGAGGACAGCGATGAGGAATTTGACTTTGGTCATCAGTTCGTCGTATTCATTTTGGAGTTTTTCCCGCTCGAGGTGGGCCAGTTTTTTCAGCTGCATTTCAAGGATGGCAAGAGATTGAAGTTCGGAGAAACCAAACTTGCTCATCAGGTTTGTCTTGGCGGCATCGGTACTCTCGCTCTTTTTGATGGTTTCGATGACCTGGTCGATAACGTCAAGGGCTTTCAAAAGACCTTCGAGAATATGGGCGCGGGCTTTGGCGTCTTTGAGTTCGAATTGACTGCGTCTGACGATGACGTGCTGCCGGTGATGGGTGTATTCGGTGAGTATTTGTTTGAGGTTAAGGAGATGGGGGGTGCCATCGCCCGTGAGGGCGACCATATTGGCTGGAAAACTGCTTTGGAGTTCGGTGTGCTTGTAGAGATTGTTCAAGACACTCTTCGGTTTGGCGTCGCGCTTGAGTTCGACGGCGACGGTCATGCCCTTGCGGTCGGATTCGTCACGAAGATCGGAAATACCGTCGAGTTTTTTCTTCTTGACCAGGTCGGCAATATGGGTGATGAACCTGGCTTTGTTGACTTGATATGGAAGTTCGGTAATGGTAATTTGATAGCGGCCATTTTTCTTCTCGACGATTTCGGCTACTCCCCGATTGACGATATTGGCCTTACCGGTGAGGTAGAGTTTTTTGATTTCATTTTGGTCAAAAATTTGGCCAGCGGTTGGGAAATCGGGGCCCTTGATATGGGTGACCAGTTCCTCGATTTCAATGTTGGCCTCCAGGTTGCCAACCAATTTCTTGCTGTCGACTGACTCGAGTTCGTTGTCCCCCACCGTTTCGGTTTCGGTAATCTCACTTTTATCAATTAAAGCGGAAATGGCGGCCACCACCTCGTTTAAGTTGTGCGGCGGGATTTTGGTCGCCATACCGACAGCGATACCATCGGAGCCCATGAGGAGCAGATTGGGTAATTTAGCGGGGAGAACAGTCGGTTCCTGTTGACTGCCGTCGAAGTTGTCGATGAAATCAACAGTACCTTTGTCGATATCTTCGAGAAGTGGTTCAGCGATCCTTGAAAGACGACACTCTGTGTATCGCATGGCAGCTGCGGAATCGCCGTCAACCGAGCCGAAGTTGCCCTGACCATCAACCAGCTGGTAGCGCATGGAAAAATCCTGAGCCAAACGGACGAGGGTTTGATAGACGGCCTGGTCACCGTGGGGGTGATATTTACCAAGCACTTCTCCGACGACACGGGCGCTCTTTTTGTAGGCGGAGCGGTAAGTCAGGCCCATTTCTTTCATGGCAAAAAGAATGCGCCGGTGGACCGGCTTCAAACCATCGCGGACATCGGGGAGGGCGCGGGCGACGATGACGCTCATGGCGTAGTCGAGATATGACCGCTCCATTTCCTCGACGATTTTCACCGGTTTGATTAGACCGAATGGGGTTTTCTCGGTCTCCCAAGAAGACTCGCCAATGATTTCAGAGGCTAGTTCGTCAACCGGTAGTTTTCTTTCTTCGTTATCCATAAACTATTTTTTTAGGACGGCCTCGATCGGGGGGGCGAAGTCCTTTTTTCGGCTTAATTTGGGACCGATATCCAGAACATTAGCCACAGCTTTGCCGCCAAAGGCTTTCTCGGCCACGGCGATTTCTTCATCACCGCCAAGAAGTAATTTAGTATTGACCTTGAGGATATCGGAGACCGCCAGGAAGATCAAATCGAAACCCTCGGCTTTTTTGACTGCCTCTATGGCGGAAAGCAGTTCGGCCTTTCGGTTGGCCAGGACCTCAGCCTGCTCGACAGTCTCGATTTGCCCAATCAGGGTCTTTTTGGCAAACTCATAAATTTTATAATCGTTTTTGACGATTTGTTCGGGGGTCAATGAGCCGAGATTACTCTTGGCCCGGAAGATTTCCAGAGTTAAGGCGTCAACGTCGCTAATTCCACTAATTTTTGCCAGGTCGGTTACGGCCTGGCGGTCTTTGTCGGTAGTGGTGCTCGATTTGCCGCCGACGGTATCGGAGAGAACGGCCGAGAGCATCAGTTTGGCCAAGGTCGGCTCGATGGTGAAACCATACTGCATAAACTTCAGATAGACGATGGTATTAGTGGAGCCGATGGGCAGGGCGGTGATCTTGATGGCGTGATTGAGATTGATGTTGAACTTGTGATGGTCAATGATGGCCGTAATTTGGTCCTGGGGCAGATTGTCTAAACGCTGATCGACTTCGTTATGGTCAACCAGGACGATTCTGTCCTCCGGTTTGATATCAGCGGCGGTAATTAACTTTGGAGCGGTAACCCCAAACTTGCCCAGAACAAACTCGGTCTCTGGGTTAATCGGATTGGCGATAACAGGAGTGGGATTTATATCTCCTCTTAACTTGCGAAATTCGGCCACAGCCAGGGCAGAAACGGTAGCGTCAAGGTCGGGTTTTTTATGGCCGATGATGTAGGTGATCATACGTCAAGGTTGGCTAATTTAGAATGGGTTTGAATAAACTTCTTGCGGGGGGCGACTTCGTCCCCCATCAGGATAGAGAAGACTTCATCGGCGCGGGCGGCATCATCGATTCTAACTTTTTTCAAAGTGCGGGAAACGGGATTCATGGTCGTTTCCCAAAGCTGTTCGGCGTTCATCTCGCCTAAACCCTTGTAGCGCTGGATACCGACCTTGTCGCGGACGCTCTTTTCCAGGGTGGCCAGGTAATCTTCTTTGTCCTGGTCTGTGTAGACGTACTTCTCGACCTTGCCGTGGGCGATTTTGTACAGGGGGGGCATGGCCATATAGATATATCCCCCATCGACGACCGGCCTTAAGTGTCTGAAGAAGAAGGTTAAAAGCAAGGTGCTGATGTGGTCGCCGTCGACATCGGCGTCGGTCATGATGATGATGCGGTGGTAGCGCAGTTTAGCGAGGTTGATGGTCTCCCCTATCCCGATGCCCAGGGCGACAATCAGGTCCTTGAGTTCTTCGAACTCGACAATCTTGTCGAGACGAGCCCTTTCGGTGTTTAAAATCTTACCCCCGAGGGGCAAAATGGCCTGATGAGCGCGGTCTCTCCCCTGCTTTGCACTGTTGTGAACGAATACCCCTGATGCGAGAGCGAAATTATGGGTTTCGGGCACCTCTAGGTCGTAAACGTCGATTCTTTTGTTCAGTTTAACAACCCGTTTTATTCGGTGGTTATAGTTTTTAACCGCCTCTGACAAACGTTCTTCTTTTCCGGCAAAAAATCGGTCACGAATGGTTTCATAGCGAAGCAGCGACCGATCATTAGTTGTGTTCCTGATGGCTTGATAGGCTGATTTATCGACAAGTTTGGAACTTAGGTAAATTTTATGCAAGGTTGATAGGGCTTTGTTGAGGTAGGTTTGGTTGTAGGTGACCAGGCGTTTTGATCTAAACTCGGTTGTCCATTGTTCCTTGGTCTTTTGACTGCGCCACTGCCGGAGGCCGTCATCTGCCCATTGTTTTTGAGAGAGTTCCTTAAGAATAACTTTGTATTCCGGGTGTTTTTCGAAAAAGAGGGTGACGCGTTTTGATTGTTCTTCTTTGTTTTTGTCGTCGCTCCAATATTTTTTCTGTTCCTGGTTAAGTAATTTGTTGTTTTTATTCCTGTATGCCTCATTGGTGGCGTAGAATTCCAAAAACTTTTTGGTCATATAGTTTTTGTAGTCTCCATCCTGCCACTGTTTTTTAGCCCGCTCACTTAGGGTTCGGCGCATAGCGGGAGTCGTCATGGCCCGTCTGACTTTTTCTCTGAACTCCGGTGCCTGGTGGAGTTTGGCGGTTTTTGCCTTGACGTCGGGACGGTGGAGGGTCGTCTCTAAGATGCCTTGGTGGAGTTTTAGATGTTCGTCTTTGGAGATTCTCTGGATATTGTCTGGATTGTTGTTTAGTTTGTTGAAGTCAAGGTGATGTCGGTGGTCACCGGTGTTGACAAAATAGTGTTTATTATCCAGGTTATAATCATCGGCTAGAACGTGAGTGAATAGCCACCGGTGTTGGCCGGGATCAAAGGCCATTTCATAGCCCTCGATGGTGATCCGTCTGCCTAGGCGGGAGAGTTGGCGGCGAAGCGGCATAAGAGAATCACTGGTTTTTAAGTCACCCGCTTTTTTGTACGATCCGTCTCTTAACATAAATGGATGATCGGGGGTACAAATAATTTCCTCGTCGTTGTCTAAGACGATTTTTACTACTGTGGCATTTTGTTTTGTTCTTCTCGGAGACTTGATGGGTAAAATACCGATAGACCCGTTGTTTTTTAAGGTATAGCAATAATTTTTTTTGCCGGATTTATCTTCCATCACCAACTCCCTAAAAGATAGATTGCGGCCATCAGTAAGGGCGACTTTGGTGTCAGCCGAAAAACACCCACCGGCTGAATCACCTTCGACGATGAAGAGTTCGCTATCGGCGGGGTCTTTGCTTTGACAGTCGGCCAGTTTACCGGGCAGGGTCATACCCTCCAGAGCCCCCTTGCGAACGATGGCGTCACGGGCGGCGCGGGCGGCCAGACGCGCTCTGGCGGCGAGGAGAACCTTGGCGATGATCGTTTTGGCGGTTTGGGGGTGTTCCTCGAAGTACATTTCAAGGGCCGGTTTAACAACTTGGTAAACGGCAGATTGGACCTCGGGGTTGTTGATTTTGGTTTTGGTCTGGGATTCAAACTGGATTTCGGAACTGGTCATTTTGATCCAGACGATGGCCGAGAGACCTTCCTTGAGATCGTCTGGGGTTAAACTGTCAACCTTGCTACCCCTGCCCTCCATGAGATTATTTTTGGTGATGTAGTCCTTGATGACTTTAGTGAGGGCGGTTCGAAAACCGGTCAGGTGGGTGCCGCCGTCGTGAGTGTTGATGGTGTTGGTGTAACTTTCGATCGTTTCGGAAAAAGCGTCGGTGTACTGCATGACCACTTCGACGCCGATGGGATAGGCGTTGTCGGTGGCGGTGCCGATCATATGAATCGGCTCATGGAGTGGTTTTTTCAGGCGATTGGTGTGGGCCAGCAGTGAACGAATGCCGGACTCGAAGTAGAAGTTAGTATGTTTGCCCGATTTTTCTTCCCAAAGATGCATGAAAACGCTGGCAACAAGGTAGGCGCGCTCGCGGACGAGCTTTTTGATGAAGGTGTAGTCAAATTCGGTCGTTTTCTTGAAAATAGTCGGATCCGGTTTGAAGATGGTGAAGTTGCCGGAAAGATTGTCCAAGAATGACTGTTGGTAGGCTGGAATAATTTTGGCGGCTTGTTCCCGGGTGATTTCGCGGACGGGCTGGTCGGGCTTACCGATTTTGTAGCTTTGGCTGAAGAACTGGTTATCTCGCTTGACAATGACCGTGAGGTTGGTTGAGAGAGCGTTGACCGCCGAGGCCCCGACGCCGTGAAGACCGCCTGAAGCCTGGTAGGCGGAGGAGCTAAACTTGCCCCCCGCATGGAGTTTGGTCATGGCCAGCTCCAGGGCGGAAACGCCCGAGGGATGCATGTCGGTGGGGATACCGCGGCCGTCGTCGGCAACGGAAACCCGGCCATCGGCATGGAGAAAAACGGAGATATCCTTGGCAAAGCCCCCGATGGCTTCGTCAAGCGAGTTGTCAAAAATTTCAATCAGGAGGTGGTGGAGACCTTTTTCATCGGTACTGCCGATGAACATGCCCGGCCGTTTCCTGACCGGCTCCAAGCCCTCGAGGACGGTGATGTCTTTGGCGGTGTAATCATTAGGGTTTGGCGTCATAGCGGGGTTCATTTTAGGCTATAACAGCCTCCCTGGCAAGGGGTTTATTGGATAATTTTCGCCGCCGTCAGGAGAAAGTGGTCGAGCGTCAATTTGGGGTTGATATTTCGGGCCAGGTCGCTTCGGGTAGTCAGAGCGAGGTTGATTATTTTGATTCTTTTTCTGGTGGGCAGGTGCCGGTTGGCCTGCCTCAGCGAGGCAATGATTTGGTCCAGTTTTTCTGACGGATTAGCGCTAACGAATTTGTCTGACAGGCCGATAATGACGGCCGGAGAGGAGCCAAGGTCAGCGATTACTTGTTTAAGCAAGGCTTGATTTATTTCCGGTTTAGCACTTTCAGCAAGACGGATCAACTGGCAACGGGAAGTGATGGTGGGCAGCAGCAGATAGTGGTTGTGGGTGGTGATGATAAATTGTTCTTCCGGCTTACTCTCCTCCAGGGTCTTCAACAGAGCGTTCTGGCCGGCAGGAGTGATCAAGTGGCCCGAGCGGATGAGGAAGACGGCTTGGCTTTTTTGGGCCGGGGTAAACTTGGCGCGGTCAATCAGGAATTTAATCGCCGGTAAACCGATGGAGCCGTTTTCGGGGGTAACTTCGCTGGTTAGGGTACCAAGATAGTATTTGTCAGCCAGGTAAGTTTCGATGAGATCGGGGCTGTCGGATTCAATAATAAGTGGAATCATAGCTATGTATATTGTACATTTAAGATATGGGGACGAAGGATTTAATTTCGGTTTTGGCTGAGATGGGCCAGTTGACCGCCGAGCAGTCAGCTAAGGCGCGGGTGGAATTGGTTTCAAGCGACAAAAAGCAACTAGAGATCGTTCGCGGTTTGGGGGTGGCCGATGAAGAGGCGTTGTCAAAGGCGCAAGCGACCGTCCTCGCCCTGCCCTATTTTGACCAACCTTCTTTGGTGTTATCGCCCGAACTGCTAAACCTGGTGCCAAATACCCTTGCCGAGACCTATAAAGTAATCCCCCTGGCGGTTGATAAAACAGACAATTCTTTGGCAGTCATTATGGGGAACCCGGAGGATCTGACCGCAATTGACTTTTTGGAAAAGCGGACCGGAATGCGGGTCAAGGTTTGGCTGACTTCGCCTTCCCGCTTGCGGACGCTGATCGACCAAAATTACGCCCAAAGTTTGATCGGCGAGGTCAGTGAAGTCTTGAAAAAAGGCGAAGCGGAGGAAGAAACGGTGGGAGTAGTCACCGCCGAAACGATGGCCCAAATTATCAAAGAGCCGAAAATCGTCGAAATTGTCAAAAAAGTCTTGGAGTACGCGATCAAGAACCGGGCCAGCGACGTTCACATTGAACCGCTGGAAAATGTGACGCGGGTTCGTTACCGGATCGATGGCATTTTGGAAGAAAAGCTCCGGTTAGATCGACAGTATCACGCCGCTTTGGTTTCCCGGATCAAGATTTTGGCCGGTATGAAGATTGATGAAAAGAGGTTGCCGCAGGATGGCCGTTTCACTTTCCGAACGGATGACGGTGAAGTGGATTTGCGTATTTCTTCGTTGCCGACAACCCACGGAGAAAAAATTGTGATGCGGTTACTGAAAAAGAGCGCGAAAATTCCAACCCTGCCCGAGTTGGGACTGCGGGGTAAGGCGTTGAAAAATCTTGAGGAAGCCGTCCTGATACCCCATGGAATTGTTTTGATCACCGGACCGACAGGTTCGGGCAAGACGACCACCCTTTATTCGCTAATCAGTAAGATCAACACACCGAAGGTGAACATCGTCACTCTGGAGGATCCGATTGAGTACCAGATGACGGGTGTCAATCAAGTCCAGATCAACCCGCAGGCCGGCTTAACTTTCGCTTCGGGACTGCGCTCCTTCCTGCGTCAGGACCCCAATATCATCATGGTCGGTGAAATCCGGGACGAAGAAACGGCGGAGTTGGCCATCCAGGCGTCCCTGACGGGCCACTTGGTGTTTTCAACGGTGCACACTAATTCGGCCGCCGGGGCTCTGCCGAGATTAATTGACATGAAGTCGGAACCATTTCTCTTAGCCAGCTCGATGACGGCGATTGTGGCCCAGCGCGTTCTGCGCAAAATTTGTGACGAGTGCAAGGAGTCGTATACGCCTGAAGCGGCGGTGGTAGCGGATATCAAGGAAGTCCTGGGAGATTTTTTCAAAGGGGGTGAAGTGGTCCTCTATCGGGGCCGCGGCTGTGATAAGTGCGGCCAGACCGGCTACCTGGGCCGGATCGGTATTTTTGAAGTCTTGCCGGTTTCGGACAAAATTGCCAAGTTGATTATGGAACGGGCCAGCGCGGCGGAGATTGAAAGTCAGGCGGTGACCGAAGGCATGATGCTGATGAAGCAGGATGGTTACTTGAAAACTCTCGAAGGAATCAGCACAATTGAAGAAGTTATCAGGGTAGCCCAGATCTAGGATGGCAGAAATAAATGAGTTGTTAAAAATCGTCTTTGATGCCACTGCCTCGGATCTGCATTTGGTGGTGGGGAGTTCGCCGGCGCTAAGGACTCACGGGCGGCTGTCTTTTATCGCCAATCTGCCGGTCTTGGATGCGGCGACCGCCGGCCGGTTGGTAACGGCGACGATGAATCCCACCCAGAAAGAACGGTTTTTGTCCGAGAAGGAGCTGGACTATTCTTATGAAATTCCCGGCGTGGCCCGTTTCCGGGTCAATGCCTATACCCAAAAAGGGACGGCCGCCGCCGCTTTTCGTTTGATCCCGGCGCTAATTCCCTCGGTTGACGCCCTGAATTTGCCGCCGATTTGCCACACCTTTGCCCAACTGCACCAGGGGTTTATTCTGGTAACTGGTCCGACGGGTCAGGGAAAAAGTTCGACCCTGGCGGCGATCCTTGAGGAAATCAACGCCACCCGGTCCGAACACATCGTTACCATCGAGGATCCGGTGGAGTTTGTCTACCAAAACAAAAAGTCGTTAGTCTCCCAACGGGAACTGGGGGGCGATACGGATTCGTTTGCCCGGGCCTTGAAGTCGGTGCTCCGCGAGGACCCGAACGTGGTTCTGGTCGGTGAAATGCGCGATCTGGAGACGATGAAAGCGGCGATGACAACGGCGGAGACCGGCCACCTGGTTTTCGCGACCCTGCATACCAACAGCGCTTCGCAGACAGTCGACCGGATTGTTGATTCATTTCCGGAGGAACAGCAGGAACAAATTAAATCTCAACTGGCGACTTCATTGGAAGCGGTTTTTAGTCAGCGCCTGGTGCCGACCAAAGACGGCAAGCGGGCGGTGGCGGTCGAGGTAATGGTGTCCACCCCGGCGGTAAAAAGCAACATCCGCGAAGGCAAGACCCACCAGATCGACAATATTATCCAGACCAGTCAGGAGCTGGGGATGATTCTTTTGGAAACCAGTTTGGCCAATCTGGTCAACAAGGGCGTGGTTGACAAGGATGTGGCTTACAAATACGCCAACCATCCGACGGTCTTGGCGCGGCTGATTGGAGAATTGAAATGAAAAGGTTCAACTATCGGGTCTTTGACGGTAATAATCGTCAGATTGGCGGTGTGGTGGAGGCCAATAACCAGGTTCAGGCGGCGGCGATACTACGCGGTAAAAAACTGACGATTGTTGGTTTGTCGGAGTTGAAGGGCAGTATTTTTGGCGAGCTAACCGCTTTAACCGGGAAACCTAAGTTCGAGGAAATTACCAGCTTCACCCGGCAGTTGTCGACGATGATCGCCGCCGGTTTACCGCTGATTGAGGCCCTCCGAATTCTAAAGGAACAAAGCCGGCCGCAAATGGCCAAGGTGGTCGAGCAAATTTTGAATGAAATCGAAGGCGGTTCCTCGCTGGGGTCGGCAATGGAGAAGGCGGAAGGGACATTCAGTACGGTTTATGTCGCCCTGGTCAAGGCCGGCGAGTCGGCCGGCGTCCTTGACCAAATCATGAAAAAGATGGCCGATACGCTGGATAAACAACGGGAGTTTCAGAATAAAACCAAGGGGGCGTTGATTTATCCAATGATCGTTTTTATCGGCATGATCGCGGTGGCCTTCATCATGATGATCTTTGTGGTTCCGAAATTGACCCAGATGTATCAGGATTTCGGGGCTGACCTGCCGCTGCCGACCAAAATACTGATCGGCATCTCCAATTTTATGGTCAATTACTGGTACCTATTCTTTGGGATGCTGACGGCAAGTTTTTTGATTTTTCGGCGTTGGTCAAAGACAGCGGTGGGATCGCTCCTTCTCGAACAAGTAGTTTTCAAGATTCCCATCTGGGGGCCATTGAAAAAGGACATTATCCTGGCTGAGTTTTCCCGAACAATGGGACTCTTGTCCACGGCGGCGATACCGATCTTGGACGGCCTGCGGATTGTGGCGGAGACCCTGGGCAGTCAGATTTATGCCGACGGCATTATCCGGGCGGCGGTGCGGGTAGAAAAGGGCTCGACACTGGCGGAGGCGATCGCGACCTCCTCCGATTTTCCGCCGATTCTGTCGCAGATGATCGCCGTTGGCGAACAAACGGGCAAGGTGGACGAAATTCTGTCAAAACTGGCCGACTTTTATGAAAGTCAGTCCGAACTAAAGGTCAAGACGCTGACGACGGCGATTGAGCCGATCATTATGGTCATCATGGGTATCGGAGTGGGTTTTTTGGTCATGGCGGTGATCATGCCGATCTATCAGTTGACAAATCAGTTTTAATTACTCATAGTTAATGATATGAGCAGATTGCAGAAAGGTTTTACCCTGATTGAGTTACTAGTCGTTATCGGTGTTTTGGGTATCTTGGCCACCGGTTTGCTGGCGGCGGTTGACCCCTTTGAGCAGTTGAAGAAGGCCCGCGACGCCAATTACCGAAACGCGGCGATTGAAACGCTGAACGCTTTTACCCGCTACTACGCTACCCATGGTTATTTTCCCTGGAATGTGCCAACGGGCACGGCCACACCGACAGGTTGCGAGTCAACGACGACGGGAGACTCCGCCTATTACCTAGTTCCGGCTAATAGCATCGGCGGGACGGCGGGGGTAGATGCCAGAACGACGCTGGCAAGCTGTATCACCAATAGTCTGATTGCCGACGGTGAGCTAAAGACATCCTATTCTTCCGGACTGCAGACTTCTGTGTGGCTTAGTTCCGGCAGCAAGACCCAGATTCGGATTTGTTTCTCGCCCGAAGGAAAAGCTCTCCGACGTGACTCGTCCACCAGCTACTTGAAGACGGTTGGTTCGCCTAGCACCATCACCACCGCCCCCGGTACGCCTCCTGCTTGTCCGGATGCCACGGCAACCAACGACAACTGTATGCAGTGCTTCCAGTAAAGGGTGATATATTAAGAGCATGTTTGGGTTGACCTTGTTTGTTTTTATTTTTGGGTTGGTTTGGGGCAGTTTTCTGAACGTCGTGATTTACCGGACAACTCACGGCGTCTCCCCCCTGTCGGGCCGGTCCAAGTGTCCCAAATGCAAAAGGATAATTTCCTGGAAACACAACATTCCCTTGATTTCCTTTTTTTGGCTCCAGGGCAAGTGCGCCCACTGCCGGGCCAAAATCAGTTGGCAATATCCGCTGGTTGAGCTGTTGACGGGGCTGCTCTTTGTTTGGTGGCTGTGGATGGGTCGGGGTTTTTTTCTCCTGGTTGGCCAGCCCTGGAGCCTGCTTCAACCGGGTTTTTGGCTGGTGGTGGGAATGCTGCTGCTGGTAGTTTTTGTGGCCGACTGGCGTTTCGGTTTGATACCCGACAGCGCCAATTTTTCACTCTTCGTATTAGCCCTGGGTTACCGGCTATCGCTGACCGGATTTGGTCTGATGCAGAGCGCGGATTTGGTGAGGGCGATTATCTGCGGTCTGGTGCTGATGGTTTTTTTCTATGGCCTATGGTTTTTCACCCGCGGGCGGGGCTTTGGTTTTGGCGACGTGAAGCTGGCGCCCTCTTTGGGCCTGCTTTTGGGCTGGCCAAAAACGGTGGTGGCGGTATTCCTGGCTTTTGTCATCGGGGCTGTCGTTGCGATTATCCTGATCGCCTTGGGCAAGAAAAAACTGGGCCAAACGATTCCGTTCGGACCCTTTTTGGTTTTGGGCACCCTGGCGGCGCTGATTTTTGGCAATCGCTTGTGGGGTTGGTACTTCGGTCAACTGTAGGTATAATGGATTTAATGAAGCGGGAGAAGGGTTTTACCCTGGCGGAAATGCTGGTGGCGGTGGCTATTTTATTGATTCTATCGACGATGGGTTTGTCCAATTTTATTTTCAGCATCGCCAAGTCGCGGGACGCGCGCCGAAAGGGCGACTTAGCGACCATTTCCAAGGCAATCCAGGCCTTCGCTAACGATTTTGGCGCCTATCCTCTCGCCGCTGGCGGCAAAATGGTGGCTTGCGATAATAACAACACGGGCTTGGTTGTCTGTAATTGGGGTCAGCCGCTGGCGGCTTTTGTCAACGGCCAGACGGTCATGTACTTGGGGGAGACGCCAGCCGACCCCAAGGGCGACCAGGATTATTACTATGAGGCGAGCGCCGATGGCTCTAGTTTTAGTCTTTTTGCCGCCTTGGAGAACGATCAGGACCCGAGCTATCGCGGTGACTTGGCCCAAGTCTGCGGTAGCGGTATAATCTGCAATTATCAAGTAACGGAGTCGGGAGTCAAATAAATGAAAAGAGTTCAAGGCGGCTTCACTCTGATCGAGTTGGTAGTGGTGATGGCGATCGTGGCAACCCTGACGGCGATGGCGTCCTTTAATTTTAATCAAGCCCGCGTCAGGGCCCGCGATGTCCAGAGAAAGAGTGAATTACGCCAGCTTCAGAATGCTCTGGAGCTTTTTAAAAACGATCAGTATCCCCAACGCTATCCAAATGCCGGCGAGGGTTTGAATATCTTGGTAACGGCTGGCTATATGGCCAAATTGCCGGTTGACCCAAGGGTAAAAGCACTGGCTGGATCGTGGTTGGATTACGGTTATGGTTGGGTGGACGCTCTTCGCTATACGCTGACCACCTGTTTGGAAAACCTGGCCGATGCCGACGCGGGGGCGAGTTGTGTCGGTCTGCCGGGGGGATCGACCGGCGTGGTTTATACTTTAAGGGAGCCATGAGAAAAACAAAAGGGTTTACTTTATTGGAACTGTTGGTGGTGATTGGGATTATCGCTATTTTGGTATCGATCGCGACCGTTTCTTACAGTTCGGCCCAGATTAGGACGAGGGACTCGCGGCGGCGGGCCGACCTTTCGGCGATGAGAGACGCCCTGGAACAGTATTATGCCGCCAATACCTTTGTCTATCCGACGACCTGCTCCGGCGCGAGCGGGTATATAAAAGGAACCTGGCCGACTGACCCCGGGACTTACAGCTATGTCCAGTCGTGTACGGCGGCCACTTATTGTATTTGTGTTCAGATGGAGACGGGCAGTGGGGGCAACTCGAGCAACAGTATCTGTACCTGGGCGGCCGGCGGCGGCTATTATTGCGTGGCTAATCAGCAATGAGAAATAAAGTGGGGCGGGACTCCGGTTTTACTTTTATCGAACTTTTGGTGTCGGTGACGATCGTGGCGGTGATGATGTCGGTGGCGGTGGTTTCTTATGCGAATGTCAACCAACGATCGCGGGATTCGAAAAGACGAGCCGATTTGGAGACGATCAGGTCGGCGCTGGAGATCTGTCGGGCGAATACGGGAGCGTATCCGGCCAGTGTTACCGGCAGTGTTACCTGTTCTGACGCTACGGTGACCTTGACGGCGACGCCGGCTGATCCGTTGAATACCGGCGTTCACGTCTACAGCTATAGCCGGTTGACGACGACGACCTATACCTTATCGGCCCAATTGGAGTTGCCGGTCAACCCGACGGCCTATCAGGTGACGAATCCATGAAAGCCAAGGCCGGATTCACGTTGATCGAGCTGTTGGTGGTGATGACGATTATCATTATTTTGTCGGGGACGGCCCTGGCCACTTTTTTGAACTATCAGCAGAAACGGCAGGTGCAGGATGATGCCAGCAGTGTGGCTGAGCGGCTACGGACGGTTCAGATCAAGGCGACGGCGGTCGAGATCCCGGCCGGTTGCGACGGTGTAACGAACTATGTCGTCACCTTTGCCGCGGCCAACTTGACGGTAGCGGCGACCTGTCCCGGGGTGGGTTCGGTAGCCGTATCTGGATTGACGCTGATGCTGACCAACTCGGTTTTCCAGAGTTCTCCGTTTACAATCACTTTTGATAGCCGGACGGTGTCGGCCAGTCCGGCAACAATTAATATCTGCGGCAACAATATTCTGTACCGGGTCGAAGTAAGCGCTTCGGCTAACGTTGGCCGGCCTGTTTTTGTCGGGAGTTGTTAAACTAGAGTTATGAAAGGGCAATTGATGATTGAGATTTTAGTGGGCTTAGGGGTGATTACGACGGTCTTGGTCTTTAGCTTGGTAGTGATAACGCACGCGACCAGACTGGCCCGGGCGGCCAGGAATCGCCTGGAGGCGACTACCTATGCCAATCAGGTCTTGGAGTCGTATCGAAACCAAAGAGACCTGGACCAGAAGGCCTTTTTTGACGGCCAGACTTGTTCCTCAAACTGCGGCACCTTTGGTATCAACGCGACGTACTCTTGTACGATGAGCTGTACTTTTTCCCCTGCCGGGGCGGCGACTCAGGTTGAAGTGGAGGTAACGATGTCCTGGGATGACGGCGGCAATACAGTCTCCGTGAAAGTGCCGACAGTATTAAGCAGGTATGACATATGAGACAAAAAGGCTTTACCTTTACTGAACTATTGGTGGCGGTGGGCATCATTGGGCTGATGGCGACGACGGGGGTGAATATCTTTTTGCGGTCGCTCCGAGGAAGTTCGCAAATCGAACTGCGCCGGACCCTGGATGACCGGGCTAGATTAATTCTGGACGGCATGGGTCGTTTTTTGAGGGAGGGACGGGTGGTGTCGCTGGGCGGTCAGACGCGGTCGAGTTGTTTGCAGGCGGGCAGTGTCACCGGCGATACCCTGGCGGTCAAATCTTTGGACGACTTGACCACTACCCTCTCGGTTTCGGCGGGGCTGCTTTCATCTGCTTCAGCGACGACGACAGTAGTGATCAATCCCGAGAGCGTCACCCTGGAGCACTGGACTGGTTTGGCTTATTATTTTAACTGGGTCTGCTCTTCCGGAGCGCCGGACCGGCTCCAGATGCTCTTCAAAGCGGCGTCGACGGGAACCGAGGGCGACGCGATTTTAACTAATGACTACGACCTGACCGTGATTATGCGCAACAGCGGCCA
>ERZ1292623.1821-Hain-H51-01um-R1-1821-length-19911-cov-15_pt1 | contig 19911 bp, 19 predicted proteins | sample MGYA00564398_ERZ1292623 | MGnify/ENA primary metagenome ERZ1292623 (study PRJEB36523, sample SAMEA6512633) | groundwater metagenome | collected 2019-01-07 | study: AquaDiva: Metagenomics assemblies of 32 groundwater samples | reverse complement strand
ATCTCATTTTTGAGATTCTCAATCTGATGATAGTTCGAATCCTGCACTCTAATGATACGAATAGTTATACGAGAATTTTCGTATTCTTATTAGTATAATTAGTATTCATTGGCTTGCCTGCCGCCTGCCTGACGCCTGCCTGACGCCTGCCTGACGGCAGTCCAGGGCAGTCAGGGCAGTCAGGGCAGTCAGGGCAGGCAGGTATATCGGCATCGATACCCATTAGGTAATGGAAGAAATTAAAAAAGCCATTATTCCAATAGCAGGCCTTGGTACAAGATTTTTGCCTTTATCTTTGGTAGTTTCTAAAGAGTTTTTTCCTTTAATAGACAAGCCTATTATCCAGTACATAGTTGAAGAAGTAAAAAAATCTGGAATAGAAGAAATAGTTTTTGTAATAAATCCTAGACAGAAGATGATTTTAAGCTACTTTAAAAAATATCCTGAGCTGGAAAGTATTTTAATAAAAAGGAAAAAAGAGAAAATTTTGAAAGAATTAAAGGATTTTCAAGATTTATTTTCAGGAATTTCCTTTTCTTTTGCTGTTCAAAAAAAACCAGAGGGAGATGGTCATGCAATCTTACAGGCTTTAAAGTTAGATAGTTTTAGAAAGTCAGAGCCTGTTGCAGTTTCCTTCGGTGATGATGTTTTTGATTCAGATATTCCTGCATTGTCTCAGTTAGCAAATGTTTTTAAAACCTGTTCTGCTCCCGTAATTGCCCTAAAACAAATTCCAAGAGAAAAAATACCTTCTTATGGGTCTGTGGCTGTAGAAAAAATAGCGCATAATCTTTATAAAATAAAGAAAGTAATAGAGAAACCCGAGCTATCACAAATAAGTTCAAATTTTGTCATTGTTGGCAAATACATACTAACTCCTGATGTTTTTGATTACCTAAAGAAAGCCTCCCCCTCAAAAAAGGGGGAAATAATATTAGGGGAAATTTTTGATAGAATGTTAGATGACGGAAAAGTAATCTATGGATATGAATTAAAAGGGGAATGGTTAGAATGTGGAGACAAATTAAAATGGCTAAAATCCTTTTTTTACTTATCTCTAAAAGATCCGGTATTTGGTAAAGAATTAAAAGAATACCTAAAAAAGAACATATAATAAAATAGATCTGTCTGGTGTGTATATGCACACCATTTTTGTATTTTAATTACTCGAAAAGTACGAAATTTTAGCAATTAAAAGTTGCTACTTTTATTTTTTTTAAGGTGGTGGTAGAATAGAAAAAATGAGCAACATAAAAATCGCTTTTTTTGAAATAGAAGATTGGGAAAAAGATTACTTTAAAAAAGAACTTAGCGATTATGAGTTGTCTTTTTTTAATGAGCATCTAGAAAAAGATAATATGCAAAAGGGTAAAGGACATGAGATCGTTTCAACTTTTACGGTATCTCAAGTAGGCAGAGAAGTTCTAGTAGGTCTGCCAGATCTAAAAATGATTTCAACCAGGGCAACAGGGTTTGATAATATTGACATTCAAGAGGCAAAAAAGCTGGGCATTGTCGTGTGTAATGTGCCTACTTACGGAGAAAATACAGTTGCTGAGCATACTTTTGGCTTAATACTTAACCTTTCAAGAAAAATACACCAATCAATACAAAGCGTAAAGGAAAAGGGATTTATTCCCGATGGGCTCTGTGGATTTGATTTAATGGGTAAGACACTGGGTATTGTAGGCACAGGCCATATTGGAAGCCACGTAGCAAGAATTGCCAAAGGCTTTGAAATGAATATTTTGGCGTACGATATAATCCAAGATAAGAAATTGGCAAAGATGTTGGGTTTTAAATACGTCTCACTAGATGACTTATTAAAAAACTCTGACATTATAACCTTGCATATTCCATATAATAAACATACGCATCATTTAATAAATTCAAAAAATATAAATCTTATCAAGAGAGGAGCCTACCTTATAAACACGGCCAGGGGAGGAATTGTTGAAACGGATGCTTTAGTTAGGGCATTGAATGAAGGAATTTTAGCCGGAGCTGGTTTAGATGTTATGGAAGAAGAACATGACTTAGGGGAAGAAAGAGAACTTTTGTCGAAAACGATTACCGAAAACATTGATTTTAAGACAATACTCCAGAACCATATTTTAATGGAGCAAGAAAACGTGGTCATTACCCCCCATAACGCTTTTAATTCAGAAGAAGCTTTAGAAAGAATATTAGAGACGACAGTAGAGAATATAAATGCATTTATGAAAGGAAAACCAATCAACATTGTGAAAAATTAAAAATCAAATATCAAAAATCAAAAATACAAATCAAAAATAAAAATAATCCCGCAAAGCGGGATACCAAATCTTTAATCTTTTATTTTTAATCTTTAATTTTTATATGTATGATTTAATCATCATTGGAGCAGGGCCAGCTGGGGTTTCGGCGGCTGTTTATGCTGTCCGTCAAAGACTTAATATGCTGATTATCTCAAAAGACTTAGGAGGACAAGTTGCCAAAAAAGCAGTGGATATTGAAAATTATCCTGGTTTTGATAAAATTTCGGGGCCCGATTTGGTTAATTTATACCAGAAGCAGTTAAAGGCGAATGATCTTTCGATTGTTTATGATGAAGTTTCACAAATAGCGAAAAATAGCAATATTTTCAATGTAAAAACAAATAGCGGTAAAATTTACGAAGCAATTTCAGTAATTATTACTTCGGGAGCGGAATCAAGAAAGCTGAATGTGCCAGGAGAAGAAGAATTTGCCGGAAAAGGTGTGAGTTACTGCAGTCTATGCGATGGACCAATATTTAAGGATAAAATGGTGGCAGTGGTTGGCGGAGGTAATAATGGTTTTGAATCTGCCTTATTTCTGTCTAACTATGTAAAACATGTTTATATTTTAGAATATTCAGACAAATCAAATACCGATGAGGAAAATCAGGAATTAGTTTCAAAAAACAAAAATATTGAAGTAATCACTAATGCAAAAGTTTTAAAGATTGAGGGTAAAACCTTTGTAAATTCTATAACATACGAAAATTTAAAAACGAATAAAGAAGTAAAATTAGAAGTTAGCGGAGTTTTTGTTGAAATAGGATATATACCCTCAACATCTTTTACGAAAAACCTAGCCGATTTAAATGAAAAAGGAGAAATCATTTTTGACCCAAAAACTTTAGAAACAAAAACAAAAGGTCTTTTTTCAGCAGGCGACTGCAATGTTTCAAAATACAAGCAAATTGTAATGGCTTCAGGTCAAGGGGCTATTGCTGCCCTTTCAGCTTATGAATACATTAAAAAGCAACACGTGGTTAAAAACCATTACCAGTAAATTTTAATAAAAACGCCCCGGTTACTCGTAAGCTTCCGGGGCTTAGACTTAGCATGGAGCATAGCGCTTTTTTAGAGAGTGTCGTCTCCATTAAGATCGGGTGCGAAGATGGTAATTCCAAAACTTGCCGGGAGAAAATAACCATCATCTGATGTCTGGCGAAGGAACTGTCTGATGTCTTTGATTGTGAGGTCGTTATTTCTTAGTACCCCCAAAACAACTAGCCATTGAATTTCTGACATAACCTCGCCAATTTCTTCCCAATCAGACCATAGCATGGATAATTCCTTTCTCCTTAGAGAATTGTCAAAAGTGAACAATCACTTTTCTATAATCAATTATTACACGATTAATAATCATGTCAATGATTTAAAAACTTATTATGTCTAAAGTAAAAAGTGTAGAAGCTCACGAGATAAAAGATTCAAGAGGAAATCCGACAATTGAAATTGAGTTAGAAACAGATAAAGGAATTTTTAAGGCTTCTTGTCCCTCTGGTGCTTCAACAGGAAAAAATGAAGCATTAGAATTAAGAGACAAGGACGGTAGGGGAGTTTCAAAGGCGATTGAAAACGTAAACAAAATAATTGCCAAGAAACTTATTGGCAAAGACCCTACAAGTCAGAAGGGGCTGGATAGTTTAATGATTGAGATGGATGGAACTGAAAATAAGTCAAAATTGGGAGCCAATTCTATTTTACCAGTTTCCATGGCTATATGCAGGGCTGGAGCCGCTGCGGGAAAATTATCTCTGTATAAATATATTGAAAAATTAGCAGATATAAATCATGGAACTAATTTTACTCCATTTCCAACACCCATGTTTAATTTTATAGAAGGTGGAAGACATACTAAAGGAAGAAATAGTTTAGAAGTACAGGAATTTATGGTAGTTACTCAAAAGAAAACATTTCAGGAAGACCTAATACTGGCAAATAAGGTATTTTCCAATTTAAGTGAGATAATAAAAAAAAGCTATGGGGAAGTCTCAATGGGTGATGAGGGTGGTTTTGCGCCACCAATTTCTAAAACAGAACAAGCCATTTTAATGTTAAAGAACGCCATTGGCAAAAGAAAGGATGTGAGTATTGCCATAGATGCTGCCGCAACCCAGTTTTATAAAAATGGAAAGTATGTATTGGAAGAAAAAGAACTTTCCAGAGAGCAATTATTAGAATTTTATATTGACTTGGTTAAAAGATTTCGCTCTGCTGATGGGCCCTCTCTTATTGACTCAATTGAAGACCCGTTTGCAGAAGAAGATTGGGAAGGTTTTAAAATGATGTATGCAAAGTATCCCTTTGGCGGTCATGATGGAATAGTTGGCGATGACTTAACTACTACCAACAGAAAAAGAATTAAAAAGGCTATTAATAGCAATTGCATAACAGCAGTTATTATCAAGCCCAATCAAATTGGTACAGTCTCAGAAACATTAGATGCTGTAAAAATTGCCTTCGACAACGCAATAGGAGTGATAGTCAGCCATAGATCTGGCGAAACTATGGATACATTCATTGCTGATTTAGCTGTTGGAGTTAAAGCCTCGGGTTTTAAGGCCGGATCTCCTAGCCAGCCAGAAAGGATGGTAAAATACAATAGGATATTAGAAATAGAGGGCGAACTAAAAAACTAAAAAATCTAAAAAACAAGAAAACATCATAACATCATATAAAATTAGTATTTCAACTTTAGTAATGTAAAAAAACCCACACCCGTGCACCGATGCACGGGTGTAAATTAAAGATGACAATTTTTCACTTAAATAGTTTGCCGAAAAGAAATAGGATTCAAATGATAGGTGAGTTTTATGATACTATTGATTCGTTAAAAGATAGAAAAGAAGTCCGCTCTTTTTTTAAAGATTTGCTTACAGCTGATGAAATTGCAACTCTTATGAGAAGAATCGAAATAGCAGTTTTATTATCTGCCAATTATAAGTATGATGAAATAATCACAATTTTAGGCGTAGGAGTTGATAAAATTTCTAAAGTCCAAAAATGTTTACAACAAGATGATAGCGGCTATAAAATAATTGTTAAGCGGCTTATTAAAAATCGCAAGCAAAGATTGAAGAAAGTAAAAGCGCAAGAAAGGGAAATGTCAGACGAATCTGTTTTTGCGGGCGTTAAGAAAAAATACAGTGGTCATTTTCTTTTAAATAACTTGTTAGATTTAGCAATAGACAAATTAAGCAAGAATGAAAAAGAACTTGAAGGGGAGGCGATATTATTTACTCCATCTAGAGCTCCATTCAAGAATAGATAGGAAATAAATTATCACACCTGTGCACCGATGCACGGGTGTAAAAAGTTTTTTTGACCTATATTATTATTGAAGAGATAATAAGATACTAAAATGAGCAAGTTATTCTTGTTGAGACATTTAAAATCCCAATGGAACTTGGACAAAGAGTTTGCCGGGTGGGTTGATAATCCTTTATCAAGAGAGGGTATTTTAGCTGCCAAAGAAATTGCAGAAAAAATTGAGAAAGTTTGTGCTGATGGAGGTCTAAGTATTGACGTTGTCTACACATCTCCCTTAATAAGAAATATGGATACCGTAGTAAGAATATTTGAATACTTTCCAGATAAATATCCACTATTCATTCATTTAGACGGGGGCAGAATGTCCCGATGGGGTGCCCATCAAGGATCCTCGGGGCAAATTTTATTTGCATCGGGACAAAAACGGGGAAATTTTACGGATTTAAATGATAATGACATACCATCATATGTTTCAGAAAATTTAAATGAACGATATTATGGTAGATTGCAAGGTCTAAATAAGGATGAGATTATAAAACAATACGGAGAAGAAAAAGTACATTTGTGGAGAAGGGGATATGCAGATAAGCCTCCCGGCGGAGAATCATTAAAATATGTTTATAAAAGAGCTGCGCCATTTTTTAAAAAATATGTTGAGAGAGATTTAATTAGAGGGAAAAATGTATTGTTGGTAGCCAGTCATAATAGCTTGAGGGCAATAGTAAAATATATAGAAAATATTTCTGATAAGGACATTCCCAATTTAGAAATTCAATTTGGAGAATTGAGAAGTTATGAATTTAATGGAAAGGATTACATAAAAAAATAATCTGTCCTTGATTTTGTAAAAAAATGTAGTATATTTAATAAAAATTATCAATTATCAATTTCCAAATTTCCAAATTATCAATTGAAAATTAGATAATTTATTGAAAATTGGGAATTGGAAGTTGAAAATTAATGTTTTATGTTCCAAGAAAATAATTCGCCAATACCTTCAATACCAAGCCAAAACGAACCACAAAAACCCACAGAGCCGTCTTCAACCCCACCATTGATATCGCCACCAAAAGGTTTTAGCTTTAAACTTGATAAAAACTCAATTCTTATGGGAGTGGCAGTTCTAGCGGTAATAATTGTGGTGGTTTTAATTTTTACAACTGGAAGTAATGTCCCTTATTTTTTAGTGGGTTCTGGGTCTAAAAATACCGTGGCAGAAAATGCCATGAAATATTTAAATGAAAACATTTTACAACCAGGACAAGTAGCCACACTCAAAAATGTATCAGGGGAAAGTGGTGTTATAAAAATCCAGGTTAAAATAGGTGGTAATACATACGACAGTTATGTGACAAGAGATGGAAAACTCTTTTTTCCACAAGCATACAATATAAGTCAGACTACAGCGGGTGGTAATAATTCTGGGAATATTACTAGGGGTAATGTTTCTTTTGATATCACTAGCGAAAACCATATAAGGGGAAATGTATCAGCTCCAATAACTCTTGTTGAATTTTCTGACTTTGAATGCCCTTTTTGCGAAAGCCATGTGCCAACTCTAGAAAGAATTCTTTCAGAATATAAAGATAAAGTAAGATTAGTCTATAAGCATTTTCCACTAACAAATATTCATCCTAATGCCCAAAAAGCAGCCGAGGCTTCAGAGTGCGCCTCAGAGCAAGGGAAGTTTTGGGAGTATCACGATATATTATTTAAAAACCAAAAGAGTGGATTGGGTATTGATAAGTTTAAAAGTTGGGCTGTGCAGTTGGGTTTAAATGCTAGTCAATTTAATAATTGTTTAGATTCTTCTAAATATAAAAGCAAGGTGGATGCGGATACAGCAGAGGGTGCATCAAAAAGAGTTAATGGAACTCCGGCAACTTTTATAAACGGAGAATTAGTGGAGGGAGCAGTTCCTTACGAAAGTTTTAAGGTAAAAATAGACACCCTACTTTCCAAATAAATTATAAAAATAAAACATAAAGACAAATGATTAGTTAAATGTTTCATGTTTTATGTTTTAAGTTTCATGATTACAATTTATTCAACTCCAACTTGTGTCTACTGCAATACTTTGAAGGAGTATTTGAGTTCAAAAGAAATTGAATTCAAAGAAATTGATGTAACAAAGGATGAAAAAGAATTAGAAAAAATGGTGGCAATTTCAGGACAAATGGGAGTCCCCGTAATTGATATAGATGGCAATATAATTATTGGCTTTGATAAACAGAGGGTAGATGAACTGTTACATCTTTAAAATTTAAAGATGAATTTTCAATTTCTAATTTTCAATTTTCATTAAATTTTCAATTTCTAAATTTTCAAACACATTTATAAATTAATTCATTAGATATTTAATAGAAATATGCAAAGCATATATTGCGTCATTCGGTCGGCATAATAAAATACATTTTCTTGTGCCTCCCTTCACTAGCAATATTAGAAATTAAAAATTAGGAATTCAATTTTTATGGCAATAAAGATTGCAATAAATGGTTTTGGCCGCATAGGTCGCCAGACATTCAAAAGGATAATTGAAAAATATCCTAATTTAGATATTGTTTTAATTAACGACTTAACCGACGCAAAAACCCTGGCGCATCTCTTAAAGTACGACTCTAATTACGGAGTTTTTGACAGCAAAATAAATTTTGACGACCATTCAATCTCAGTTAACGATAAAAACTACGAAGTACTAGCACAAAAAGACCCACTAAAGCTGCCATGGAAAAAACTAAAAGTTGACATTGTTTTAGAATGCACGGGAATTGTTGATGGTAGAGAGCATATTAAAGCTGGAGCTAAAAAAGTCATCATTTCAGCTCCGGCAAAGGAAAAAGAAATACCCGGATTTGTTTTGGGGGTAAATGAGGAAAAGTATAACCCCCAAAAAGTTGATGTAATGGACATGGGCTCTTGCACCACTAATTGCCTGGCTGTAATGGCAAAAGTGTTGCACGATAACTTAGGTATAGAAAAGGGGTTTATGACTACCATTCACAGCTATACTAACGATCAGAAAATTCTTGACCTCCCCCACAGGGACTTAAGAAGGGCTAGGGCGGCTGCAATAAACATTATTCCAACAACCACAGGGGCTGCTAGGACCATAGGTAAAATAATGCCGGATTTGGATGGTAAATTAGACGGAATTTCAATAAGAGTGCCTACTTCTGTAGTTTCTGTTTTAGATTTGATAGTTAATGTTAAAAAACCAACGACCAAAGAGGAGGTAAACGAAATTTTTAAAAAAGCTAGTCGTCAGGATAATTTAAAAGAAATTTTAGCTGTTGATGAAAATGAACTGGTTTCAAGCGACTTTAAAGGAGATTCACATTCAGCTATTATTGATCTACCAGAAACAATGGTAAAAGATAATTTAGTAAAAGTTGTCGCTTGGTATGATAATGAATTTGGCTATAGTTGTAGGTTTGCTGAATTCGCAGAATTCATAAGCAAGCAACTATAGGCAAATTTAAAAAGGGGTCGGGAAAAAGTATTTTTCCCGTGTAGGAAAACAGTCCGCCGAAGGCGAGACGTTAGAAACCGAGGGTTTCTAAAGGAGTGAGCCGGAACCGAAGAGCTAGTCCGATCCGCCAGTTGGCGGAGAGGATGTTAAGGCGAACGACATGGGGCTATAGTTGTAGGCGCTCATATTTTACGAATAAAAAATATAAAATTATAAATAAATACGATTTATTTTTGCAATGTCAGAAATCCATAATTTTTCAGAGAATAGTGACCGTGAAAAAGTTTCTAACATGTATCTAGATGACTTAGAGCAATACTCACCACTGAACACTGATGAGGAAAAAGAATTAATAGAAGTAATTCAGGGCGGTGATCTCAAGGCATCAAGAGAGGCAAAAAAGAAACTCATAGAGAGTTGTTTGAGACTAGTTGTTTTTGTTGTTAACAAATACTCTGAATTTTTACCTAAAGATTTAACAAAGGACGACTTAGTTCAAGAAGGGAATGTAGGTCTTGTTGAGGCTGCAGAAACTTTTAATCCAGATAAGGAAGTTAAGTTTGTCACATATGCCTATATAAATATAAAGTCTTCTATATTCAATGCCATAAGAAGGGCGAATTCTAGTACAAGAAAAGGGGGGTCTAAAGTAAAACATGTTAGTCCTGAACTGGGCGTTAAAGATAAAAAAGTAAAAAGACCAGAAGAGAACTTGGTTCAAAAAGAGATTAGTAAAAAATTAGAACTATATTTGGGTGAATTAGATGAACGTTCTCAAAAGATACTATCAATGTTGTATGGTTTAAGAGGCGAGGAAAGAACATATAGCTTAGCGGAAATAGGTAAAGAGTTAAGTGTTTCGAAGCAGAGGATCAATGAAATCAGAGATAAGATATTAAATAAACTGAAAAGTGATCATCCAGAACTAGAAGATTTAATTTAAAAATAGCTAGAAAATTAGGCTTACAGAAGGCTCAAGCTTAGAGAAAATTATAGCGAAGATTAAGGAGTTAGGTAAAGAAAAAGAGGTATAGAATTTCTGTATATAAAATAAATGACCCCGAGCTGCAAAGGCAACTCGGGGCTTATTGTTACGACGACTATGCAAATTTGCACTAAATTTCCCATCTTGTCTCTTGGCCAAGATCGTAGCAGCGGATGGAGGTCCGTTCTTTACTTTGCGGGTCCCTGCTCCCTTGGTTACTCCGACAAGGTTTCCAGTCTTATCCTGTTAAGGATTTTTCAAGGACTGTTAAACCCGTTAGGCAGGAAAAAGCCATCGTTAACAATTTACTTTAACTCCATATTATACTTTAGAATATTATTTGTCAAAAGTTGTTGTTAATTTATAAAAATGATAAAATTTAAATAATATGAAAAATATTCTGTGGCTTAAAGAACTAGGAATGAAAGATATGGGAATAGTTGGTGGTAAAAACGCCTCACTTGGTGAAATGTATAATAATTTAATTTCAAAGGGCATAAATATTCCTAATGGATTTGCGGTAACAGCAGATGCTTACTCTTATTTTTTGGATAAATCTGGTTTGGCAAAAGAAATTAAGGAAACTTTAGACAAGCTTGATATCCATAATCTGAAAATGCTGCAAGAAAGAGGAGGAGCGGTCAGGAAAATGATTTTACGAGCTGAATTACCCGAAGATCTGCAAAAAGACATTATATTAGCCTACAAAGAATTATCTTCATCGTATAGTTCAGAAAATACAGATGTAGCCGTGAGATCTTCTGCAACCGCAGAGGATCTCCCCAATGCGAGTTTTGCGGGGCAGCAGGAAACGTTTTTGAATATTAGAGAAGAACAAAATGTTTTAGAAGCTGTTAAAAAATGTTTTGCATCTCTTTTTACCAATAGAGCTATTGTCTATCGGCAGGAAATGGGCTTTGATCATTTAAAAGTTGGCTTGTCGGCTGGAATACAAAAAATGGTGAGGTCAGACCTCGCTTCTTCAGGAGTTATGTTTTCCTGTGATACAGAATCTGGCTTTGGAGACGTTGTTTTAATTAACGCTAGTTATGGATTGGGAGAAAATGTGGTTTTGGGCAGAGTTGAGCCAGACCAGTATTATGTGTTTGAGACGACCCTCAAAAAAGGATTTAGCCCGATTATAGAAAAGAAAATCGGGTCAAAAGAATTAAAAATGATATACACCAATGACCAGAAAAAGCCTACCAAAAACATTAAAACAATCAAAAAAGAAAGAGAAAATTTTGTTTTAAAAAATAGTGAGATTTTAACTTTAGCTGAATGGTCTATAATTATTGAGGAACACTATAAAAGATCAATGGATATAGAATGGGCAAAAGATGGCAGAGACGGAAAGTTGTACATTGTGCAGGCAAGGCCTGAAACTGTCCAAAGCAGAAAAAATGTTAATGTGCTTGAGGAATACGTATTAGATAAATTCAAAATTCAAAATTCAAAATTCAAAATTCTTGCTCGCGGGCTGAGTGTCGGAAGCAAAATAGGGTCTGGCAGGGCAAACAAAATAATGTCTGCCAAAAACATTGATAAATTCAAAAAGGGAGATGTTTTGGTTACAGGTATGACAGATCCAGACTGGGTTCCAGCCATGAGGTTGGCTTCTGGAATCATTACTGATGAGGGCGGAAGGACGGCTCATTCTGCAATTGTGTCTCGCGAATTGGGGATTCCATGCATAGTTGGCGCTTCAAATGCCACAAAAGTTATTAAAACAGGACAAGAAGTTACCGTAGATTGCTCACAAGGTGAAAATGGAATTGTTTATGAAGGCTTAATTCCATTTGAAATAAAGAAAACAAATATATCCCACCTTCGCCACCTGTCTGCGGGCGACGTACAGGCAGAAGGCTACGGCGGGCAGGCAAAAATTAAAATAATGATGAATGTGGGGGATCCTGGGCAGGCTTTTAATGTCAGTTTTATTCCTAACGACGGGGTGGGCCTGGCCAGAGAAGAATTTATAATTGCAAACACAATTAAAATTCATCCTAACGCCCTTATTAACTACAATAAATTAAAACCAGCTCTTAAAAATAAAGTTAACCAAATGTCTCTGGGTTATTCAGATAAAACAAAGTTTTATGTTGATAAACTGGCAGAGGGAATTGGTAAAATTGGGGCGGCTTTTTATCCAAAACCAGTAATTGTCCGTTTTTCTGATTTTAAGACAAATGAATACAGGGAGCTTATTGGGGGAGAGCTATATGAACCCGAAGAATCAAATCCAATGATTGGATTTCGCGGAGCTTCCAGGTATTATAACGATAAATTTAAAGGTGCATTCATTTTAGAATGTAAGGCGATTAAAAAAGTAAGGGAAGAATTTGGAATTGATAATGTCCAAGTCATGGTTCCATTTTGCAGGACTGTTGAGGAAGGGAAAAAAGTTTTAGAAATTATAGAGTCTGCAGGATTAAAGCAGGGTATTAACGGTTTAAAAGTGTATGTTATGTGTGAAATCCCATCAAATGTGATTTTAGCGGAGGAGTTTTTAGAAATTTTTGACGGATTTTCAATTGGGTCTAATGATTTAACCCAACTAACACTTGGTTTAGATAGAGATAATGCAGAGATAGCAAATGTTGGCAACGAAAAAAACGAAGCTGTAAAAAGAATGATTGACGAGGTAGTTAAAAAGTGCAAGGAAAAAGGGAAATATTCGGGAATCTGCGGCCAGGGGCCCAGCGATTTTCCAGATTTTGCAGAGTTTTTAGTAGAGATTGGAATAGAGTCTATTTCTTTAAATCCTGATTCAGTTATTAAAACAATGGTAATGATTTCAGAAAAAGAAAAGCAAATAAAAAGCTAAAAACATAAAAAAATAAAAACTCAGAAATTATTTTAATTTTTTAAATTTTTAACGTATGTACGATATAATAACTTTTGGTTCAGCGACACGAGACATAGTTATAAAGCCAAGAAAGCTGACATCATTAAAATACAATAAAGATTCTTCTTCTGAAAAAGAGGTTTGTTTTCCCGTCGGTTCAAAAATAGATGTTGAGGACATACAGTTTTATACTGGCGGAGGCGGCACAAATACAGCAGTTACATTTGCACTTCAAAGGTTTAAAACGGCTTTTTGCGGGATGGTTGGAAATGACTTAGCAGGTGGGGAGATAATAGAAGAGCTCAAAAAACCTAAAATAGACACTAGCTTTGTGTTTAAAACAAGTAAAAAATTAACTAATCATTCAGTTGTAATTTTAGAGCAAAACCACGAAAGGACAATTTTAGCCTATAGAGGGGCATCTGAGTTAATGGAAGGAAAAGATATTCCCTGGAAAAAATTAAATACAAAGTGGATATATATAGCCCCCCTTACTGGATTGGCGTTATCTTCTTTTGCCGACTTGTTAAATTTTTCAAAGGAACACGGCATTAAAATAGCAGCAAATCCTAGTATTGCCCAGCTTTCTTTAGCAAATTTTTCAGATATCGCAAAAAATATTGATATTTTGTTATTAAATCAGGAGGAGGCTAGTTTCTTGACAAAAATTCCATTTGAGAATGATCAAGAAATCTTTAAAAAATTAGATGAAATGTGTCCTGGCATTGCAGTGATGACTAAAGGGGGAGAGGGAGCAGTTGTGTCTGATGGTAAAAGTATTTATAGAGCTAAACCAGCAGAAGACAGGAAAATTGTTGACACAACGGGTGCTGGAGACGCATTTGGGTCTGGGTTTGTCTCAGAATTTATAGTGAGCGGAGGAGATATTGAAAAATCAATGCAATTTGCTATGGCAAATTCAGAGGGCTGTATAGGGCAAATTGGCGCAAAAAACGGATTGCTTAAAAAAGGAGAAGAATTTGAAAGGGTGAAAGTTACAAAAGAGTAATGCGATAATGATGTTTGTATAGTAAAATAGAGGTAAAACTTTTTTTGGAAGCATGACCATAAACTAAAAATATTCCAACATTCTTAAGAATGTTGGAATATTATAAAAATCTAATATATAAAAATGGATAGAAAAAAGAAATCAGCTAAACAAATCGAAAGACATTTTAAGGGAGTGGCTAACCATCATCGAATAGATATCCTGTTGCTAGTTTCTGAAACTCCAAGGCTTACCGTGGATCAAATTGCAAAGAGCCTAAATAAAAACTTTAAAACTACTTCTGAGCATATAAGAAGACTGGTTCAAGCGGGGCTGATTAATAAAGAATACGAGGGGAGGCATGTGGCCCATTTTTTATCTGTTTACGGCAAGGAATTTGTTAAATTTACGAAGTATTTCCAAACATTCCAACATTCTTAAGAATGTTGGAATGTTTGGATTATATTGGGTAAAAATAAATAGATTTCAACATGAAAAATTTAAAATACTATATACAAAAGGCATACAAAGAAAAATGGGCGATTGGGCAGTTTAATTTTTCCACATTTGAACAAGTTAAGGGAATTGTGGCTGCTGCACAAAATTTAAAGTCACCGGTAATTTTAGGAACATCAGAAGGTGAGTCAAAGTTTGTTGGTTTACAGGAGGCGGTAGCGATAAGAAATGTTTTGAGAAAAAAGACGGGTTCGCCTATTTTTTTAAACCTAGATCATGGAAAATCGTTTTCCACCGAAGGTGGATCCGCCTCTGGCGGAGAAATTCCATATATTATAAAAGAAGCAATTGCGGCGGGTTATGATATGGTTTGTTTTGATGGTTCAAAACTGCCCTTGGAAGAAAATATAAAGATAAGCCAGCAGGTTGTGAAATTTGCAAGGTGGCTCCGCCTTCGCCAGAGCTTCGGTAGACAGGGTGGAGTGGTGGTTGAGGGTGAGGTTGGAAGATTTGGAACAGATGCTTCAAGATTATATCGGGAGAAATTTGAAATAAAAGATGAAGATTTGACTAACCCAGATGATGTAAAAAAATATTTAGAGCAGGCAAAAGTTGATGTATTGGCGGTCTCAATTGGCACTTTTCATGGAATAGACATCACTGGAGCTTCGCCCAATATAAGGTTAGATAGGTTGCAAGAAATCAGAGAAAATTTAAATATCCCACTGGTTTTGCACGGTGGTTCTGGTACCCCCGAGGAAGATATAAAAAAAGCAATTAAATTAGGTATAGTAAAAATCAATATAAACACAGAAACACGATTGGCCTTTACAAGCACCCTTAGAGGAACCCTGGAATCCAACAAGACTGAATTAACTCCCTACAAATATTTAAAAGAGCCAATTGAGGCGGTGCGGAAAGTTATTGAAGAGAAGATCAGGCTCTTTGGTAGTAATGATAAGGCATAATTTTAAAATCTAAATTCAAAGAGGGTTTACAAAAATAAAAAAGTGAGTATAATTCAACATTATGATTACATTGCAAGCAAAAACAAGGAAAGACCTTGGCAAAAAGGTAAGATTAATCAGGGGATTAGGTAAAATCCCTGCTGTTGTCTATGGTCCGGAATCAAAAAATACCGTCATTGAGGTTGATGAAAAAGAATTCAAGAAGGTGTTAAAAGAGGCTGGCGAAAGTTCTTTGGTTGAGCTTTCAATTGAGGGCGAGGGAAACAAAGCTAAGCACCCGGTTTTGGTTCACGAAATTCAAAGAGATTCCGTTTCTGGCCATATAACTCACATTGATTTTTTTCAACCCTCTCTTACCAAAGAAGTGGAAGTTAAGATTCCACTCGTATTTAAGGGCACGGCCCCAGCAGAAAAAGACCTGGGAGGAACCTTGAATAAAAATATGCTTGAAATTGAAGTTAAAGCCTTACCACAGAATTTACCTCATGAAGTTATCGTTAATGTTGAATCTTTAAAAACATTTGAAGACCATATTTTAGTGAAAGACTTAGTTTTGCCAAAGGAGGTAGAAATTTTAAAAAAGCCAGATGAAATTGTTGTAGCTGTTTTGCCTCCGCAGAAAGTTGACGAAGAGTTAGCGGTTCCAATAGAAGAAAAAGTAGAAGAAGTTGAAAAAGTTGAGAAGGAGAAAAAACCAAAAGAAGAAATTGTCGAAGAGCCAAGAGAACCCTCTCCAGCTTCCACCTCCGCCAAGGCTTCGTCGGACAAGAAAGCTGCGGAGGGTCAAGGAAAAAAGGAGGAAAAGAAATAATCTGCACAACCCCCTATCGGGGTTGTTTTTTTGTTCAATAAAAGTGATAATGAAGTTATTATATGTAAGAAACATTACAAGTTATCCGTCACTTTTATATGCGTAAAATATCATTAGCACTAGTATTTTTAGTATTACCTGCTTTTGTTTTTGCAGACCTGCCCACCATAGCCCCTGCCCGCGCTTCGCACGCAGGCGGGTTGGCGCAGGCGGGAGATTTAGCTAAAATGTGCCATGAAATTTCAAGCACTGAAAACAGCTGCCAAAATTTAAATTCATCAGAATGCCGCGCCATTCTTGAAAAATGCGCTGATTACTATGACAGCCAATCTGCCGAGATAGCAGAAGACCTTACTAAGACAAAACAGCAAAAAGACACTCTTTTGAATCAAATTTCCTCATTAAAGAAAAAGATAACTGGTTTAGAGTATAAAATAAACCAAGGCACGTTGATGGTAAAAGACTTGAATCTGCAGATAAACGATACGCAAAAATCTATAGACAATACAACATTAAAAATTCAAGAATCTCAAAAACAAATTACTAGTATTTTAAGGTCCATATATGAGCAGGACCAAAAATCATCCCTTGTAATTTTAATAGAAGGAAATCTCTCCGACTTTTTCAGTAATTTGGCTTATTTAGAATCACTGAATTCAAAAGTTAGCAGCTTATTGGAAAGCACAATTAACTTGAGGTCTTATCTGGGAAATCAAAGAGTTAAGATGGATACTGAAAAGGGCCAGCTGCAAAAAACCATCCAAATACAAAACCTGCAAAAAAAAGAAAATGAACAGAATAAGAAACAGCAGGAAGGTTATTTAAAACTTACTGAAGCTCAATACCAGCAACAATTAAAAGACAAGCAAGATGCTGATAAAAAAGCGGCTTCGATTAAGTCAAGAATTTTTGAATTGCTTGGAGTTTCGGGCGCTCCTAATTTTCAGGAAGCTTATAACATAGCAAAATATGTCTCCTCAATTACAGGAGTAAGAGCAGCTTTGATTTTGGCTATTTTGACCCAAGAATCTAATCTGGGAAAAAATGTAGGGCAATGCTATTTAAAAAACACCCAAACGGGAGATGGCATAAGGATAAAAACAGGGGCATTTTCACCTAAAACCATGAATCCCAGGAGAGACGTGCCTATTTTCTTAACCCTAATTGATAACATAAACAATGGTAAGGGATTAGCAAGGGAATCTCTTTCAACTCCTGTTTCCTGTGTGGTTTATTACAAAAACAGACCATATGGATGGGGAGGAGCAATGGGGCCTTCGCAGTTTATACCTTCAACATGGGTTAATGCCGGATACGGGCAAAAAGTTTCAGATATAACAGGCAGGGTTGCTGACCCATGGGATATTTCAGATGCATTTTTGGCAACAGGGTTGCTATTGAAAGATAATGGCGCTAGAAATAACGAATTTAATGCCGCTATGAAATATTACTGCGGAAACAGTTGTACAAGATATGACAGATTTTACGGAAATTCAGTTATAAGTATTGCCAATCAGTACGAGGCGGATATTAAGGCTATTGGAGAATAGGGGGACGCTCGGATATGTTAGTTAAAAGAGTCATGATAATTTTCCAGCGAAAATTATCATTCGGTTTCTCGGCAGAAAATTTCGTAAAGCGAAAACCAGCTTTTCTGCCTCGAAGCGCTCTTTTAACTAATATACCTTCGCTTTTGTGGTTTTTAAACCAGTTGCAGAATTTTTCTACTGAAAAATTGCCGTATTCTCGGCTCTGCCTGCCTGTCGGTAGGCAGGCAACTGGAAAGGAAGTTTATTTATTAAAACGCCGAAAGTCGGCGTTTTTTGTTGCGCGATTGATGTATCCGATATTATATGCTATAAGTAGTTAAATCAATTGGGGGAGAACTGATAATCTTGCTCACCGAGCAAGAACCAGTTTAGTGTGGTTCATTGTGGTCTGTATCTGGAGTAATCCAGATTGGCAGAAATCACATGAAGATCACTCGCAAGAGTAATCAGATCCCCCAATTTTTTAAAATTAAGAGAGAGCGGGTCGTGATAGAAACACAGCCGCAGAGGTTCTGCGGAAGAGCCATGTGCAATTCGTAGGCTACTCTCCTGATTCGGACAATACCCGAGGTCATTGTCCGGACGTTTTGCTAGTTGTACGTTAACAACTAGTTTTTTCATGCAAAAAATAACTACTGCTTTTTTGTTTTTCCTGTTATTTACCGCGTATCATCTTTTTAAAAGCTTTGATAACTGGTTCTAGATTTCCCTCAATGATATCTTCCAGGTTGTGCCATGACTTTCCTATACGATGATCAGTTAAACGGTTTTGTGGAAAGTTATAGGTTCTAGTTTTTTCTGCTCTTTTTGCAGAGGCTATTTGTTGTCTACGCTCTTCTGTGAGCTTTGATAAATCTGATTCCTCTTGCCTTTGTAAAATTCTAGCTGCTAGCAAATTCATTGCGTTTTCCCTGTTTTGCATTTGGGATCTTTCTGATTGCGAGGTAACTACAATGCCCGTTGGCTTGTGGGTTATTCTAACAGCTGATTCTGTTTTATTAACATATTGCCCTCCAGCTCCAGATGCTCTATAAGTATCCATTTGCAAATCTTCTGGTCTTATTTGAATTTCCGTTTTCTGCGGTTTTTTCATTACAACTACCGTTGCGGTAGAGGTATGAACCCTCCCTTGTTTTTCGGTTTTTGGAATTCTTTGTACTCTGTGGACTCCGCCTTCATATCGTATTTGATTATATACACTAAGGCCCTGTAGTTCAAAAATAATTTCCTTGTAACCGCCAATTGATGACTGGTTTGAATCTAAAATCTTCTGGCTCCAGCCTTGCGAAGTAGCATATTTTGAATACATCCTGTATAAATCACGCGCAAAAAGCCCGGCCTCATCTCCGCCAGTCCCAGCCCTAATTTCAACTATGACGGATTGTTTAGCCTGAGTCGTATCTAAGATTTTTTCTGTTTGATTTTCCATCATTACAACAATATATCACAATTATTTGACTTTGAGAATGTATAATACTAAAGTAAAAGCATCGTGGTTGCACGTATGCTTTTCATGGGAGGAAATCATGAACAATAACCAAGAAAAGAAATCGTTTTGGAAGTTCTTTCAACAATCCTGGAAAAAACATTTTGTATGGGCTAGTATTATGGCTCTCTTAATCGTTTTACCAATATATCTTTATGGCAGGAAGTGTGGTTGGTGGCCATGATTTACCAGGCATACTTTAAGGCGGCCGGGAAACCAGCCGCCTTTTTTTGTATAAATCTTGATTTTTAGACATAGGCTAATTCGTATGAATTAGCCTATGCTGAAGCAAGTTAGGATTTGATTTTTAATAAAAGTCATGTATTATAATAATTGGGTTTTGAAAACAGGTCTTTGACAAAGGAGAGTACCGTGTATGTTATAGCTTACACCAAGGTTTTGCTTGGCAATAATGAGTCAGAGCAATGGGAGAGTAATAGCTCTCGAATAGAAGTAGAACTGAAAGGCTGTAAAGATAAAAAGGAAGCAATAAAGAAATATGAAAGATTCAAAAGAGGGACCTTGGATTACCTGAGCAGCTTTGGGAAAAAGGTGAGAACGAGATGCGAGTCATGGGGCCTTTTTAAAAAGAATAAAGAAGGGAAACTCATACATATTACCACCTGAAAAGGGTAATGAAGCGGTTGTGAGGTCAGCCGCTTTTTAAAACCCTTGATTTAATCCAAAAACAGTATTGATTGAAATTATTATTAAGTTTTAGTATAATAAGTAAAGAGTGCAGGATTCGAACTATCATCAGATTGAGAATCTCAAAAATGAGAT
>ERZ1292623.1820-Hain-H51-01um-R1-1820-length-19912-cov-17_pt1 | contig 19912 bp, 18 predicted proteins | sample MGYA00564398_ERZ1292623 | MGnify/ENA primary metagenome ERZ1292623 (study PRJEB36523, sample SAMEA6512633) | groundwater metagenome | collected 2019-01-07 | study: AquaDiva: Metagenomics assemblies of 32 groundwater samples | reverse complement strand
CGAAGGCGGAAACTTTGCGTTCGGAGTGGGTGGTAAAAATAAAAGGCAAGGTGGGAAAGCGCCCCGCGGGCATGGAAAATTCGAAGATTCCGAGCGGCTATCACGAAGTGCCGGCGGAGAGCTTGGAGATAATTTCCGAATCGAAAACGCCGCCTTTCGATGTTACGAGCGATGGCCGCGAGATAGGCGAGGAAGCGAGGATGAAATACCGCTATCTGGATTTGCGTCGTTCTCGTCTCCAGAAAAATATCCGCCATCGCCACAGGATAATAAAATTCATTCGCGACTATTTGGATGGGGAAGAATTTACGGAGGTGGAGACGCCGATTTTGACCAAATCTACGCCGGAAGGCGCGCGGGACTATTTGGTGCCGTCCCGGCTTTATGAAGGCAAATTTTACGCTTTGCCCCAGTCGCCTCAGCAATACAAGCAGCTTTTGATGGTGGCAGGCCTTGAGCGCTACTTCCAAATCGCGCGTTGTTTCCGCGACGAGGACACGCGGGGCGATCGCCAGCCGGAATTCACCCAGTTGGATTTGGAGATGAGCTTCGTGGAGCGCGAAGATGTAATGGAGCTGAACGAAAAACTGCTGATTGAATTGGTGGGGAAGCTTTATCCCGACAAAAAAATCCAGGAAATTCCTTTTCCGCGTCTATCCTACAAAGAAGCGAAGGAGAAGTACGGCACCGACCGGCCGGATTTGCGAAAAGACAAAGAGGACCCGAATTTGCTCGCATTTTGCTGGGTGATAGACTTTCCGTTCTTCGAGAAGACCGACAATGGCGGCTGGACGTTTACCCATAATCCTTTTTCCGCGCCGAAGCCGGAATTTATGAAGGATTTGATGGATAAGAAAAATATTCCGGAAATTTTGACTACGCAGTATGATATCGTGCTGAATGGCTGGGAGATTGGCGGGGGAAGCATTCGGAATCATACGCCCGAGGCGCTCGAGAAAGTTTTCGAAATAATGGGATTCGAATCGGCGAGGATAAAAAGCAATTTCGGGCATATGCTCGAGGCCTTGAGTTTCGGCGCGCCGCCGCACGGCGGCATTGCCTGGGGGTTGGATCGCTTCGCGATGATATTGGAAAACGAGCTGAACATCCGCGAAGTCATCGCATTCCCGAAGACCGGCGACGGAAGGGATTTAATGATGGACGGACCGTCGGATGTTTCGGAGGAACAACTAAAAGAACTCCGCATTAAAATAGATAAAAAGAAATAATATGAAAAAAGAACGAACGCTTGTAATTATCAAACCGGACGGCATTCAGAGAGGATTGGTGGGTGAACTGATTCATAGAATTGAACGCACTGGTTTGAAGCTCATAGCCGCCAAATTTTTATTAGGCACAAAAGAACAAGGGAACGAGCATTATAAAAAAGATGAAATTTGGCTCCAGGCTAAAGGCGAGTTGCGCATAAAACAAAGAACGGAAGCCGGCAAACCGATAGAAAAAACAGCTCGCGAATATGGTATGGATATAGTCAGAGGTAATGTTTCGTTTATCACATGCGGGCCGATAGTTCCGATGATATGGGAAGGAAATAAAGCCGTAGGAATAGTGAAGAAGATAGTCGGCGGTACGGAGCCGCTGACATCGGATGTTGGAACTATACGAGGTGATTTGACGATTGATTCTTATGATTTATCGAATGAAGATGATAGATGTGTCAGGAATCTCATTCATTGTACCGATGACCCTAAAGAATCCGAAAGAGAAATTGCCATTTGGTTCAAACCTGAAGAAATAATCAATTACCAATATATCGGCGAACGGATGCTTTACGATGTGGATTTGAACGGGATCCTCGAATAATCAAGGAGAAACCTTAGTATTCCGGCTGGCCGTCATTATTCATCGTTTCTGTCAAACTTTTGTGCACAGAGGCTGATTTGCGGACATTTGGATAGGGGTATAATTAACAGTGATCCTGCTCACGCTAGATTCCGGATCAAATAATCCTTACCAGGGGTGTCAAATTTTCCGACGCGACAGAGAATTAATTTTTTCTTAAACCTCGGAACTAGACAATACCCATTTTGGCAAACGCCGGGATTAATCTAGGAGCAGGGTTTGCTTTTATGGGAGAAATTGATATGATTTAACCGAATGAAAACCGTTTTCGCCAATATAGTTTTAATAGCGCTGCTTTCAATCAGTGTTTTCGGCTTTGTCGGCTTGAACGAGATGCACGGCGCGATGGGAAATAATTGTTTCGCCGATGCCACCCAGGGCACGCCCTGTCCCGTGAAAGACGGCGTCTTCGCTTTCGCGGCTTTCCATTTCAAGAATATCCAGAATTTGGGCCAGTCGGGCTTTTTGGATGTTTCGCCGTTGTTTCTTCTCTCCGCTCTTCTTTTGGCCTTTTCCCTGGCTTTGATTTTTTCGGAGATCGGAAAGAATAAAATACTAAGCCAGACTTATTTCAGAAAAAATTATGAGGACAAGGTCGCCGATTCCGGACCGAAAATGATTTCGTGGTTCGCCGGCTTGGAACGTTCTCCCGCTTTCGCGATAGGCGCTTGATTCGAATTACTGTCGAGTAATCGGATTTCGCGCCTCCAATCCCCAAAAGGGATTTTTTGTCGCATTAAATTAAATCTATGAACAAGAAAATAAGCATTTGGTTGGGAGTGGGAATTTTGGCGGTTATAACTCTTATCGCCGTTTCGTATCCCAATTCCCAGAAAGAAAAGGTATCGGATAAGGCCGCGTCATTGAGCTCGATTGTCGATATTAGCGCGCCCGAAACGAATTTCGATTTCGGCGAAATCAGCATGGCGGCCGGAAAAGTTTCTCACGATTTCGAAATAACGAATAATTCGTCCTCGACAATCGTATTCGAAAAACTTTTCACTTCTTGCATGTGCACGAACGCATATTTCATCTTGGGTGGCGAAGAGTCCGGCCCGTTCGGAATGCCGGGGCACGGCTTTGTGCCCGGATTGGGCCGCGAACTGAAAGCGGGCGAAAAAGCGGTAGTGAGAGCGGTTTTCGATCCGGCGGCGCACGGTCCGGCGGGCGTGGGCCCGGTTGACCGGCTGGTCCGGCTCGAATCCGGCGGTAGCGCGAAAGAGTTCGAAATAAAAGCGGTTGTAAGGCCTTAAAATTATGAACAAGAAATTTTTGGGAATAATTTTGGCAATCGCGGCTTTTGGGGCACTTGTGGCCTTCTTAAAGCTTTCTCCCGGCATTGCGCCGTTTCTGTGGCAGTGGAGCGGGGAAGGAAAATTCCTCGCACCGCTCGTCGTCGTCGCGGCGGCAGTGGACAGTATTAATCCCTGCGCTTTTTCCGTCCTGCTTCTCACGATTGCTTTCCTCTTCAGTCTGGGAAAAATGCGTTCGAGTATCCTTAAAATCGGCGGAGTCTATATTTTAGGTATATTCGTAGCATATCTTCTGATTGGCTTGGGAATTCTTCAGGCACTCCATGTCTTCAGCGTACCGCACTTTATGGCAAAGGTCGGCGCGACGCTTTTGATTCTTCTGGGCTTTATCGGAATTATCAACGAATTTTTCCCGTCTTTTCCCATAAGACTCACGATTCCGACTTTGAGCCACAGAACAATCGCGGGTTTAATGGAAAAAGCCTCCATTCCGACGGCATTTATTTTGGGAGCGCTCGTGGGACTTTGTGAATTTCCCTGCACCGGCGGCCCCTATCTTTTGATATTGGGACTTTTGCACGACCAGGGTACATATTGGAGCGGTCTCGGCTATCTCGTCTTCTACAACCTGATTTTTGTTTTGCCGTTGGTTTTGATACTTCTCGGAGCGAGTAACCGGGCAGTCTTGGACAAAATCCAGGAATGGCGCAAGAATAATATCAGGAAGTTTCATTTGTGGGGCGCGGTCGTCGTTATCATTTTAGGCATGTTAACCTTTTTGATATAGGCATATGGATAATAAATTAAATTTCGAAGAACTGATGAAGAAAGTGGCGGAGCTGAAGAAAAGCGGCACTTTCGACCTGTCGCTCGACGAGGATTTATCGATTGCCGTGATGAATCTTATAAGTCTGGAGGAACATTTCTTCTTCACGGCCGAGAAGACAAAGAAGGACGACTATTTCGACCTGCTCCGGGAAACGCGGGAGATGCGGAAAGAGCTTCTCGGAAAATTAATGGAGAAAAATGAGGGGGAAACTTGGTGCATCTCGAAACATTTGCTTGCCGCCTCGATGCGGCTGATGGAAGTCGGAACAAAACTGGAGGGCGCGGGCCAGCGGAAGGAAGCAAAAGACATGTTCGACAAATCCTACAAACTTTATGCCTTTTTCTGGGGATTGAGGTTGAAATTGGTGAACGCGGCGGACTTGAAGAAAAAACCCGAAAGTGACGGACCTTGGACTCACGAAGATATCGTGAATAAGCTGGTCGATTGCTGTAAAGAATGATTTAATTGGAATTATGAATACAAAAAACACATTGATTTCGGTGGGAGTTCTGGTGCTGATAATCGCGGCCTTGGTTCTGGTAATGGCGTTAACGAATAGCCCGACTAAGGCCAATGCGGCGATAGATGCATTCGCCAAATGTTTGGCGTCAAAAGATGTCGTGGTATACGGCGCCTATTGGTGTCCGCATTGCCAGAATCAGAAGAAGCTTTTCGGCAGCGCGTACCAATACGTGCCGTATGTGGAGTGCACGCAGGAAACGGCAAAGTGTACCGCGAAGGGTATTGATGGATATCCGACCTGGATATTCCAGGATGGCAGTCGGATAGCGGGAGAAATGTCTTTTCAGGAATTATCCGACAAGACGGTGTGCCCCTTGCCTCAGAATTAACCGCTCTTAAAAATCACTATGATAAATAAAAATGGGAATTATTTGATTCTGATCAGCGTTTTGTTTTCCGTTTTGATTGTCGCTTTGGCTCTAGTTTATCGGGCGGGTGTTCCGGCCGATTCCAATCGGACCGGAAATAGAAGTCTCGATTTGGGGAGCCTTAAAATAAAAATGGTTCAGGCGGGCGTGATAGACGAAAAAAAATTCGAATCGGCCAGCACGACCCTCAATCTTCTCTGGGCGCTCGGCTTATCCAATAAAAATCCGATTTTGGAAAAAGGGCCGATGATGGATTCAAGCTACGGCGGCGCGGACAAATTCGCTTCGACCGGCGGCTGGACTATTTCCGTCGGCAATGCGATGAATCACTATTCGATGCATAATTTCATCGAATTGACTCCGGAACAGCAGGCGCTTGTCGAAAGAGTGTCCAAAAACATCTTTCGTCCTTGTTGCGGCAACTCGGTTTATTTTCCGGATTGCAATCACGGAATGGCGATGCTGGGGCTTCTTGAATTGATGGCAAGCCAAGGCGCGGATGAAGCGGAAATGTATGACGAGGCGCTAAAAGCCAACACTTCCTGGTTTCCGGATATGTATGCGAACATTGAGGCATATTTGGCCCAACAAGGAAAGAGTATTGGTTCGTCAGCTGACGGAATATCCGCCAAAGAGATTCTTTCGGCCAACTATTCAAGCGCTTCGGGATATCAGGCGATAGTCGCGAAATTAAAGCCGACCGAGAATAAAGGCTCGTCTTGCGGAGTATAAAAATAAAAAATATGAATCACGAACATCACGAAGAGCAGCAAAAAACTTATATCTGTCCGATGCATCCGGAAGTGAGGAGCGACAAGCCGGGCCATTGCCCGGAATGCGGAATGAATCTGGTGCCGGAGAAAAAGAAAAAAGAATTTAACAAGCATGCCGGACACAAAACATCGAGTTTTCTCGGTAAATTTTGGATAAGCCTGATTCTTACGATTCCGATATTGGCTTATTCGGATTTGCCGGAAGCACTTTTCAGTTGGCAATTCCCGGCATTCGTCGGTTCCCGGTATCTAGCGCTGATTTTGGGCTCAATAGTGTTTTTCTACAGCGGCTGGGTTTTTCTAATGGGTGCTTGGCACGAGCTTCGGGCGCGCTTGCCCGGAATGATGACGCTTATCGCTATCGCGGTTTCTGCCGCTTATTTTTTCAGTGTTGGGTCGGTTATTTCCGGAAGCGAACACACGCTGTTTTGGGAGCTTGCGACTCTGATAACGATAATGCTCTTGGGCCATTATATCGAGATGAAGTCGGTTCAGAGCGCTCAGGGAGCCTTGAAAGAATTGTCGAAGCTCTTGCCCGATATGGCGGAAGTGTTGCGCGGCGGCAATAGCATATCCATCCCTCTGGCCGAGTTGAAAGTCGGGAATGTGGTTTTCGTGCGGCCCGGGGCGAAGATTCCCGCCGACGGAAAAGTGATGGAAGGCAAATCGGAGGTCAATGAATCCGCCGTGACCGGAGAGTCAAAGCCGATTTTGAAGAGCGAGGGGAGCGAAGTTATTGCCGGCACCTTGAATGCCGACGGTTCATTGAAGATTCAAGTGACCAAAATCGGCGAATACACTTTTCTGGCCGGCGTGATGAAGTTAGTGCAGGAGGCCCAATCTTCGAAATCCCGCCTCCAGGTTCTTTCGGATAGGGCCGCTTTCTATCTCACGCTTATCGCTATAACCGTCGGCGTTATAACTTTCGCCGCGTGGCTTTCGGGCGGGAGCGGAGCTTCATTCGCAATCGAGAGATTGGTGGCGGTTCTGGTCATCGCTTGTCCGCACGCTTTGGGTCTTGCGGTGCCGCTCATCGCTTCCATCTCGACGACGCTTGCCGCCAAAAACGGATTTTTGGTGAAACAGCGAATGGCGTTGGAGTCCGCCCGGAATATCGACATAATCCTTTTCGATAAAACGGGAACGCTCACGACCGGCGAATACGGTGTGGAAAAAGTCGTTGCCGCGCCGAATCAGAAAGAGAGCGATGTGATTCAGTTGGCCGCTTCGGTAGACAGCCATTCGGAGCACTTCGTTTCCAAGGCTATTGTCCGGTATGCGAAAGATAAAAATATTCCGCTTCTGCCGATTGAGGATTTCAAAAGAATTTCGGGAAAAGGCGTAAGCGCCTCGGTGCAAGGGAAAAGGATTCTTGCCGGAGGAGAGGCAATGATTGGACAAGCTCCGAAAGAAACCGAAATTTTTTCAAAGCAGGGGAAGACGATTATTTATGCTATAGCGGATGAAAATATAATTGGATTCATCGTTTTGGGAGATATCATTCGAAACGAATCGCGCGAAGCGATTGCCGGATTGAAAGCGATGGGCATAAAAACAGCGATGGTTACCGGCGATTCCGAAGAAGTGGCGAAGTGGGTGGCGGATGAACTGGAAATCGACGAATATTTCGCTCGGGTTCTGCCGGGAGAAAAATCGGAGAAGGTTAAATTACTCCAATCCAAGGGCCTTAAAGTCGCGATGGTGGGCGATGGTATCAACGACGCGCCGGCTTTGACCCAGGCGGATTTGGGAATCGCCATCGGCGCCGGAACGAATGTGGCAGTAGAATCGGCCGGAATCATATTGGTCAGGAACAATCCGAGGGATATTCCGAAGATAATAAAGCTTTCGCGCCTGACATACGCAAAAATGATTCAGAATTTGTGGTGGGCGACCGGATACAACATTATCGCAATGCCGCTCGCGGCGGGCGTTCTCGTTTCCTACGGAATTCTGCTTCAACCGGCTGTTTCGGCTGTTTTAATGTCATTAAGCACCGTAATTGTTTCGGTGAATGCCGTTCTGCTGAAACGAAGGGTTCTTTAGTGCTAAAATGTTAGATAAATGAAGATTCGGAATTTCAAGGAATTGGCGGAGACGGATTTGCGGAAAGCCGCTTTGGAAATAGCGGAGGCGGGACTCGATGCGATTGATACGGAAAAATATATAAAAAAAGAAGTTATTCTCGAGGAAAACACTCTTTCCGTAAAAGGCAGGGAATTCGACCTTTCGCATTTTGAACGCATTTTCGTGGTGGGGGTGGGGAAGTGCGCGCTTGAGGCCGGCCGGGCGCTCGAAGATATTTTGGGCGAAAAATTGAACGGCGGCATCGTGCTTGATGTGCACGAGGGAAGCCTCGGAAAAATAAAAACTTTTGCCGGCACTCATCCTTTTCCCGAGCCGAGGAATATCGACGCGACGGCGGAGATAATCAAGCTACTTTCCTCTTTGGCTGAAAAGGATTTCGTTATATTTGTGGTATCCGGCGGCGGCTCGACGCTTTTATGCCAGCCCAAGGAGCTGGTTTGCCAAGATGAGAAGGATATCCTGCAGGCGCTTTTTCGCGCGGGCGCCAATATTGAGGAAACCAATACGGTTCGGAAGCACTTATCGCTCGCGCGCGGCGGGCATCTCGCGGCCTATGCTTATCCGGCTACCTCGGTTGCACTGATATTTTCGGATGTGCGGGGAAGCATTGAATTCGTCGCTTCCGGGCCGACGGTAAAAGACACGACGACGGTGGAAGATGCGCGCCTCGTTTTGGAAAAATACGCCATTGAAAAATCAATCGGCTTGAAGATAGAGCCGCTCGAAACGCCCAAAGGAAACAAATTCTTCGAGAAGATGGCGAATATCGTTTTTATGGACAATATCACCGCTCTTTCGGCTATGTCCGAAAAGGCGAAAGAACTGGGTTTCGATGCCGATATCCATACCAATATCCTGGAGGGAGAAGCGAGGGATAAGGGAAAAGAAATTGCCGCCAATCTCCATAAGGAGAACCGAAAAACCGCCGTTCTTTATGGCGGAGAGACGACTGTTTGTGTGAAAGGCGCGGGCAAGGGCGGCCGGAATCAGGAGGTGGCGATGGGTGCTTTGGGAGAGGTAGGCGAGAGAGAACTGATTCTTTCTTTCGCATCGGACGGACGGGATAATACGGATTTCGCGGGCGCGCTTTGTGATAAAATAACCAGTGAAAAAGCCGCGAAACTCGGCTTGAAGCCGGAAGAATTTTTGAAGAACAATGATTCCTACGCGTTTTTCAAAGAAGTTGGGGACTATCTCCTGACCGGCGACACCGGTTCCAATGTGTCGGATTTAATTATCGCAATTAAAGGGTAAATATCGGTAGTGTTATAATAGCGAGGTAGTCTGAAATACGAAATATGGCTCAATCTAAGAAAAAATCGTTCGTTTTGTGGTTCAAAGAGCTTGGCATCAAAGATGTGCCGCTTGTGGGCGGGAAGAACGCCGCACTGGGGGAGATGTATTCGCACCTCGTTCCGCTCGGCGTAAATATCCCGAACGGTTTCGCGCTCACCGCCTTTGCCTACCGCTTCTTTTTGAAAAAGACCGGTTTGGACAAGAAAATCCGGGAGATAATGAAGAGGACGAATACAAAGGATATTCGGGAACTGCAGAAAAGCGGAAAAGAAATTCGCAAAATAATAATTGAAGCCGAATTACCGAAAGAGCTCACGAGGGCTATCCGCGAAGCCTATCGGAAACTGGAGAAGATGTACGGCAAAAATACCGACACGGCTGTGCGTTCGTCCGCGACCGCAGAGGATTTGCCGGGCGCATCTTTCGCCGGCCAGCAGGAAACTTATCTGAATGTAGTGGGAGCGGAAGCGGTTCTTCTTTCGGCTAAAAAATGCATCGCTTCGCTTTTTACCGACCGCGCTATTTCATACCGCGTGGATAAGGGTTTCGCCAATACGGATATTGCGCTTTCGGTCGGCGTGCAGAAGATGGTGCGTTCCGATCTGGCTTCGTCAGGCGTGGCATTCACGATTGATACCGAGAGCGGCTTCGATAACGCCATTATTATCACCGGCTCCTGGGGCTTAGGAGAGATGATCGTTCAAGGCCAGGTGACGCCGGACGAATTCATGGTTTTCAAACCGACGCTTGAAACCGGCCATCGCGCCATTATCGAGCAGAATTTGGGGAAGAAGAATGTGAAGCTCGTATACGGAAAAGAGGGAACGAAGAGAGTTTCGGTAACGGAGTCCCAGCAGGCGAAGTTCTGCATTTCGGAAGATGAAGTGCTTACGCTCGCCAAATGGTCATTGGAAATAGAAAAATACTTCTCGAAAATCCATAAGCATTACCAGCCGATGGATATCGAATGGGCGAAGGACGGCCGGACGAAAAAACTTTTCATTGTCCAGGCCAGACCGGAAACCGTTCAGGCTCTGACGGACAAGAAAATATATAAGGAATATCATCTTCAAAAACAGAGCAAAATTCTCGTAAACGGCATCGCCGTCGGGGCGAAAATCGGCGCGGGTCCGGTGCGCGTCATCAAAGACGCCAAAAAGATAAAAGATTTCAAAAAAGGGGAAGTGCTGGTGACGGAAATCACCGACCCGGACTGGGAGCCGATTATGAAAATCGCCTCGGCTATTATTACGAACAAAGGCGGTAGGACTAGTCATGCCGCCATCGTTTCGCGCGAGCTGGGCATCCCGTGTATCGTGGGCGCTGGAAAAGCGACGAAGGTTTTGAAAACGGGGCAGAAGGTCACCGTGGATTGCGCCTCGGGCGAGGAGGGAAAAGTATACGCGGGTATTCTGCCTTTCGGCGTCACGGAACATCATTTGGACAAGCTTCCGAAGCCGAAAGTGAAGATAATGGTGAATGTCGCCTCGCCGGACGAGGCTTTTAAAAATCACTTCCTGCCGGCGCAGGGCGTGGGACTCGGACGGCTGGAATTCATTATTGCTTCGCATATCAAAATCCATCCGAATGCGCTTATCGAATATTCAAAACTGGTCTCCGAGGCGAAAAAAAATCCTGCGACCAGAAAACTGGTTGAGAAGATAGATGCCATTACGCTCGGCTACAGCCGGAAAACGGATTTCTACGTGGACGAGTTGGCGGAAGGCATCGCGAAAATCGGCGCGGCTTTCTGGCCCAACGAAGTGATTATCCGCTTCTCGGATTTCAAGACGAACGAATATTCGAAGCTTTTGGGCGGCGAACGCTACGAGCCGAATGAGGAAAATCCGATGCTCGGCTGGCGAGGCGCTTCGCGCTACTACGATTCGAAATTCAAGGACGCTTTCAGCCTGGAGGTGAAAGCCCTGAAAAAGGTGCGTGAGGCGATGGGGCTCGCGAATGTGGTGATGATGATACCTTTCTGCCGGACGCCCGAAGAAGGAAGAAAGGTGGTGGAGATAATGGCGAAGCACGGCTTGAACAGGAAAAAGGATAAGACTTTGAAAATTTACGTGATGTGCGAGATTCCCTCGAATATTCTATTGGCGGACGAGTTTTTGGAGATTTTCGACGGGATGTCCATCGGTTCGAACGACCTGACCCAGCTGACGCTCGGTTTGGATAGGGATTCCGGTATCGTGACCCATATCGCGAACGAGAATAACCCTTCGGTCAAAAAACTCATCGCGGAAATAATCCACAAGTGCAACGCGAAGAAAAAATACATTGGCATTTGCGGCCAGGCGCCTTCGGATTACCCCGATTTCGCGGAGTTCTTGGTGAAAGAGGGAATAAAGAGCATTTCCCTGAATCCGGATTCCGTCATCAAGACGATTTTGAAATTAAGCCGAAAATAGTCTATATTTTAAACCATGGAACACAAAAAACTTTATCGTTCGAGGAGCGACAGGATGATATTCGGCTTGTGCGGGGGGTTGGGAAAATATTTCAATATCGATTCGACAGTCGTAAGGATTATTTTCGTGCTTCTCACGATGCCGGGCGGCGCGGGCCTTTTTATATATCTGGTGCTTTCCATCATCACTCCTCTTGAAGTGGGAGCAGAAATGAACCCGAAGGAGGAAATGAAGGAATTCGCCAAGAAAGTAAAAAAAGAAACGAAAGAAGTGGCGGAGGAAATCAAGAAAGACAAAAAGCACGGCGGCTTCCGCGTCATTATCGGAGCGATTATTGTCGCCGCCGGTATCTTTTTCATGGCCCAGCAGTTTTTCCCGTTCTTTCATATGGGAATGTTCTTTTGGCCGGTGCTCGCGATAATCTTCGGCATTTATCTCGTAACAAGGGAGAATTAATCCCGTCTCCAAAACATGCCTGGGTTTGACACCGGACTCGTTCCGCTTAATGATTTTTTTAAAGCCCGATGTTTATATATCGCGGCTTTTTGTTTTATAGTCGTTTCTGTTGCTATAATGAAAGCATATGAAAATAGGATTTTTCGAGGCGGAGGGGTGGGAGGAAAAAACGGCGCGAGAGAGCCTGCCCGGCCACGAATTGTATTTCTCGAATAAGGCGATTACGGAGGAAGAACTGCCGGAACGGAACGATTTTGAGATTCTCTCCGTCTTCGTCAATTCGCATATAACGGCGAAGGTGCTGGAACATTTTCCGAATTTGAAGATGCTGACGACAAATTCCACCGGTTTCGACCATATCGACCTTGAGGCGTGCAAAGCGAAAGGAATAAAAGTGGGTTATGTGCCGGGCTACGGCAACAATACGGTAGCCGAACTGGCCTTTGGACTTCTTTTGAATTTGACCCGGAAAATTTATCTGGCGGTGGACCGCATCAAGGAAAGCGGTTCATTTTCACTCGAAGGTCTTCGAGGTATCGACCTCAAAGGACGGACAATCGGAATTATCGGTACGGGCCGGATCGGGTTGGAATCGGCGAGAATCGCGAACGGCTTCGGAATGAAAATCATCGCCTATGATGTAATAGAAAATGCGGCAGCTGCAAAGGAACTGGGTTTTATATATCTTCCGCTCGAGGAATTGCTCAAGCAGTCCGATGTACTCACCATTCATTGTCCTTTGACTCCGGAAACGCACCACCTTATCAATACGAAAAACGTAGGACTGATAAAAAAAGGGGCGTATCTCGTGAATACCGCTCGCGGGCCGATAGTGGAGACGGATGCGCTCGTGAAGGCGCTTCAGGACGGAACGCTCGCCGGCGCGGGACTGGATGTGCTTGAAGAAGAGAGCGGAACGAAATACGAAAAAGGACCGGAGCCGAGCGGAGAAGCGATGAAAATAATTCTCGAAAATCACGCGCTCATAAAAATGCCGAACGTTTTAATCACTCCGCACAACGCTTTCAATACCGTCGAAGCTTTAATGAGGATATTGACCGTAACGCTCCAGAACATCTCGGGTTTTATTAATAACAGCGCAGACCCGAAGAATTTCATCGCATGAGGATAAAAGACATTGAAGTAAAGGAAATAACGGATTTCAGGGGGAAGCCGACCATCGAGGTGTTTTTGACGGGAGAATATGGCGATACCGCTTCGGCGCAGATTCCCTCCGGTAAGAGCCGGGGAAAGAACGAGGCGGATGTTCTGGAGCCCGCGGAGGCGATACGAGTCGCAGGAAAAAAGATAAAGCCGGAGATTTTAAGGCGGAACTTCGAATCTATCGGCGAACTGGATGCGTTCCTCATCACTTTGGACGGCACGCCGCGGAAAGAAATATTGGGCGGGAACCTGATATTAGGCATCTCGGTTTCTTTCGCGCGTCTGGTTGCCAAGTCGAAGAAAAAGGAATTGTGGGAAGTTTTGAACGAGGAATTCTTCGGCGGAGAGATTTTTGGGGAAAATCCGCTATTATTTTCTAATCTCATAAATGGCGGGACGCACGCGAAGAACAATCTGGATATCCAGGAATATATGGTTGTGGCGAAAACCCACGATTCCTTCGGGAGGAGCATCGCGGAATTGAAAGATTTCTATGAAAAATTGGGAGGGAAAATCAAAGAAGAATTCGGCCTAAGAAAATTGGTGCTGGGGGACGAAGGGGGATATTCTCTGGATTTTCCCGATAATGCCGGGCCTTTGAGAGTTCTCGGAGAAGCGATAGAAGAGGGGAAGCTGGCGCCCGATTTTTCTCTGGCTATCGATGCCGCCGCGAGCGGATTTTTTGAGAACGGCCGCTACCGATTCGACGGACGGAATCTTTCGACCAATGAGATGGCGGAGGTTTACGAATTCTATCTGAAATCCTTCCCGCTTCTTATGTCTATCGAAGACCCGTTCGCCGAAACCGACGAAGAAGGCTTCAAGAAATTAACTTCCCGTTCCGCGGGAGCGCTTGTGGTGGGGGATGACCTCACGACAACCAATCCCATCGCGATTGAGAAGGCAGTCCGCGAAGGGCTAATCAGCGGATTGATAGTGAAACCGAATCAAATCGGCACTGTGACCGAAACCTGCGAAGCCATGAAGATTGCCCGCTTGAACGGCGTGAAAACCATCGTTTCCCACCGTTCGGGGGAAGTGGAGGACGCTTTCATAATCCACTTCGCCAAGGCCGGCGGCGCCTATGGCGTGAAGATCGGCGCGCCCGTCGAGAGCCGCACCTCCAAATATAACGAGCTTAAGCGCATATACGATAGGTAAATAAAAATATCTATAGTCTAATTAATTAGACTACCCAGAACCAAAGTAAAATTTATGAATTCAGAAAGGTGTTATAACACCGAGGTGGTATAATCGAAGTATGGAAAATATTTTAAATAAAAATACGAAAGTTTGGCTGGCTGTCGGGAGGATAGCTCTGGGCTGGATCTTCTTTTATGCCGGCCTCGTGAAGATATTGGATGCCAATTGGAGCGCGGCTGGCTTTTTGGTCAATGCGAAGACATTTCCCGGATTGTATGCCTGGTTCGCCAGCCCGAGTGTTATCGGGGTCGTGAACTTCGTAAACGAATGGGCGCTTCTGCTTTTGGGGACTTCTCTGATATTGGGGCTCTTCGTGCGGTGGAGCGCCATCCCCGGAGCGCTTCTGATGGTTTTGTATTACTTCGCCGGCAACGCTTTTCCCTACGTTCCAAATGGATTCGTCGTAGACCAGCACATAATTTACATCGCTATGCTTATTTTATTTTTTACGATAGGCGCCGGAAATCATTTTGGTTTAGATAAAAAACTGTTTAAAATAAAAGACTAGGTAGTATACTCGAGTATACTACATAGGAATGGAATGAATATGAAAAAAATAGCGATAATTTTTTTGGTGCTGAGTTTTCTCGGATTGATTGATGCCGCGTATCTTACAATAACGCATTACCGCGATGCTTCGGTGGTTTGTCTGCTTATAAACAGCTGCGATCTGGTGCTCCAAAGTTCCTATGCCACAGTCGGCTCGGTGCCGGTGTCGCTTTTCGGCGTTGTTTATTATCTCGGCATATTCATCCTTTCCCTTATTTCATTAGCGAAGAAAGACGAAAAATTGTTCTTTCTGGCCGGACTTTTGACGATTTTCGGATTTATCGCCTCGCTTTGGTTCTTGTATGTCCAGCTTTTCATAATCCATTCGCTTTGTTTCTACTGTCTGTTCTCGGCCTTTGATTCTACCGTTCTTTTTATTCTCGGCCTCATATTTATCGGCCGTTTCGGCGGCGCTCGTCGCCGTCTTGATGAGTTTGAGATAATTCACTAGATTGTAATAATGACCTCTTCGGAGATACGCGGAAAATTCCTGGAGTTTTTCAAGAAGAACGGGCACGCGGTCGTGCCGTCCTCATCTTTGATTCCCGACGATCCGTCGGTGCTCCTTACGACCGCGGGCATGCAGCAATTCAAGCCCTATTACACGAACGATTCCGACCCGATGAAGGATTTCAATTCGAAGAATACCGCCTCGGTTCAAAAATGCTTCCGCACTTCGGATATCGACGAAGTGGGGGACGAAAGCCATCTGACATTCTTCGAAATGCTCGGCAATTTTTCCTTCGGCGGGTATTTTAAAAAAGAAGCCATCCGATTCGGCTATGACTTCATCGTGAAGGAAATGGGGCTGGAAATAGAATACGTGACCGTCTTTGACCCCGCAAAAGTTCCGGAGGATGATTGGCGGAAAAACGGCGTGCCTTTCGACAAAGAATCCTACGCTATCTGGAAAGATATCGGGATGCCGGAGAAAAAAATAATCCGCGAGGGCGTGGACGTTTTCTGGGGTCCGACGGGCAATGAAGGCCCGTGCGGTCCGACGACGGAAATATACGTGAAAAATGCCACCGGAAAAGCCGTCGAAGTCTGGAATATCGTTTTCAATCAGTTCTACGCGAAAAATCAAAAGCTCGCGCCGCTCGAAACGCCGGGCGTGGACACGGGCATGGGTTTGGAGAGACTTACTATGGTGTCGCAGAAAAAGGCGACTATATTCGAAACAGATTTATTTGCGCCGATAATAGCCCTTTTGCCGGAAGAAATGGAAGTTCGGACGCGCCGTATTTTAAGCGACCATATCCGCGGCATCGCATTTTTGATTTCCGATGGCGTGAAGCCGTCCAATAAAGAAGCCGGATATGTCCTCCGGCGCTTGATGAGGCGGGTAATGGTTCATCTCCATCTTTCCAAAAACGAAGAGTTAGCCGAACATCTATTCGGCGAAGTATTCGAAAATTACGAGGGGTTCTATCCGGAATTAAACCGGGAGCTAGTGCTTGATGAGTTTAATAAGGAAAAAGAAGCTTTTTCCGAAGCGTTGAAAAAAGGAGCGCGGGAATTCGAAAAAGCGGAGTTGACCGGAGAAATCGTTTTCGACCTGTACCAGACGCACGGCTTGCCGATTGAGATGATTGAGGAGTTGGCGAAAGAGAAGGGAATTTCAATTGATAAGGTGGATTTCGAACGCAGGAAATCGGCTCATCAGGAACTTTCCCGGACATCCTCGGCCGGCCAATTCAAAGGCGGCCTTGCCGACCATTCGGAAAAAACCGTGCGTTTGCATACGGCCCACCATCTTCTGCTCAAAGCGCTTCAAATGGTGCTCGGTCCGGAAGTGAAACAGCGGGGGAGCAACATCACAAGCGAGCGTTTGCGGATGGATTTTATACATAACGCGAAGATGACGGATGAGCAAAAGAAGGAGGCGGAGCGGATTGTGAACGAAAAAATCGCGGAAGACTTGCCGGTCGTGCACAGCGAAATCGCCCGCGAAGAGGCGGAGAATCTCGGCGCCGAGCACGAATTCGGGCAGAAGTATCCCGATACTGTATCAATCTATTCGGTCGGCCCGAAGGGTGCGACAGCGGAAAGTCCCCAATTTGAAAAATCATTTTCCATCGAATTCTGCGGCGGGCCGCACGTGGCGCATACGGGGGAGGTGGGAAGATTCAAAATCATCAAAGAAGAGGCGGTGGCGGCCGGCATCCGGCGCATCCGCGCCACAGTGGAGTAGGAAAAGAATTGAGCTATACTAATTAGTAATGCTCTGGAAAACGTGGAATTTCGTTCAGAATTTTTGGAACGGCAGCCGGGAATATTTCCTTCTGGTGGAGGAATGGAACGGCGCGTATGAGGTTACGCGAGCCTATCGGAATCTGAAGAAGAAAGAAATCACGATTTGCGAAGGGTACGCGGTGAAGGATTTGGATGGCGTGAGGCGGCCTGCCAAGAAGACGGACTACATAATTTTTTCACTCGGAAGCGAAAGAGCCACGACCGCGGAAAATACCGTGGTTTTGAAGCGCCCGAAACCCAATGAAGCGATAACCGAAAGCGAAATGGACCAACTGGTCCACAAAGGATTTTGGGATTTTCTGAATCGTTATCGGGCGATGGCGGCCAAAAAAATGAAGACGAGCGACTCGGATTTGATTATGGCTTATGTCCAGGTACGCGATGTTTCCATTGGAACTCACAAAATGTATAACCCGGTCGGCTTTGAAGGAAAAGAATTGAATTTGAAAATCCGAGGCACATTCGTTCCGCGCGAAACTTTGCCTTCTCTGGAACGCTTCAAAGACTGGGGCAAGATATTCGTCTTCGAAAGCGCGAGCGTTTTGGGGGACTTCCTTCCCGAATCCGGGAGCTTTTCGGTCCAGATCGGCGAGACCGCCACCTCGGTTTTCAAAGTCCACGGAAACGAAAAAGCCTTTGAAGTCGGTTATGGCTGGGGGACGGGGACTTTTACCGGCGGAGTAGCCGCCGAACTGGGCATAGACGAAGCCTCGGCCAGAGCGATAATCCGCCTTTATTTCGAAAACAATGTTTCGGTCAAGGTAAAAAAATGGCTGGAAGGAAGAGTGAACGAAAGCGTTCGGGAGCTCGCCGGTCTTTTGGAGCCGCTCAAGAAAAAAACAAAAATCAGCCGGCCTAAAATCTATTTTTCCGGCCGGATCAAGAATTTCCCCGGGGCGGCTATCCGGGTCGATGAGGAATTGGAGCGTAAAGAGTATATTATAAAGAAAAAAAATGCCGCTTTGGGCTTCGAATCGCTCATCGAACAGAATGCCCTAGCTCTTTTGGTTTTCGAATATGATCTTCCGAAATTCGAGTATCTAAACCGGCTTTTAAAGCGTCGGGTGAAGTGGCTGATTCCCAATTTCTAGGTTAAAATAAAAGCCAATGGCATCGGAAAAAAAGATATTTTTGGACAAAGACGACGACTTGAACAAAGTAGTCGGCCAGCTGACTGCCGTCGAGGCGGAAAAAATCATTCTCAATATTCCCAAAAACTCCGTTCTGGGTTCCTCGGTCCATAATTTCCAAATACTGGAGCGCGAGTGTGAAACGGCCGGCAAGGAATTGGCGATAGAATCGGTGGACGAGCGTATTCTGGAATTGGCGTCCTTGGCGACTATTCCGGCCATAAATCCGGTTTTCAAAACCAGGGAAAGATCTGTGGTGGATATTTTGCCGGGATTGGATGATGTCGGTGCGGCCGAAATAGAATTGGTCAGGCAAAGCGAAGTCCCGAACGCGGAACGCGGAGGGAAGGAAAAAATCGAGGGACGAAAACCGGCGAGGAAGTCCGGGGTGAAAAAGCCGAGAGTCGCGAGAAAGAAAAAAGCCCCGGCAATCGAAGAAACCAAAATTCCGATTACGGAGCCCGTCGCGTCGGAAGAGGAATTGGTGAAATACATTCCGGCTCCGATAGTGGAAGAAAGAATCGAAAAGAATTTCGAAAGGATTGAAAGGAATGTCGAAAAGAAAGCGAAGCGCGGAAAAAAATTCTGGGCGATAATGCTCGTCAGCACGGCCGTCGTTTTGGCGGCGGGATATTTCGCGGTGGCGAACATTCTGCCTAGAGCAACAATCAACATTTCCATACAAAAAACTACTGTTCCGTTTTCCATTCGGGTAACGGCGGATAAAGAGGCGAATACTCCTTCCGTGAGCGGCAACGCGGCGAATCTGCCCGGCCAGCTTTCGGTGGCGCCCGGGAATCTAAGTATGAATTTTCCCGCAACCGGCAGCTCCACCTTGAGCACCAAGGCTGGCGGAACGCTTACCGTTTATAACGCCTATAGCACCAAGTCCCAGACGCTCGTAGCGACTACCCGTTTTGAATCTCCGGAAGGAAAAATTTTCAGATTGGTGAATAGGGCCGTGGTACCGGGGATGAAAACCGCGAATGGAACGCCGTCATCCGTCGAGGTGAAAGTCGTGGCGGATAAGGCGGGTTCGGATTACAACTTGCCCCCGAGCGGAGGATGGAAGATACCGGGCTTCAAGGCAACGCCGGCGCTCTATAAAGGATTCTATGCCAAATCGAAATCCTCGATGACGGGCGGAGCGGAAGGCAATCAGATTGTTCCTTCCGAAAGCGACGTGAGCGGCGCGAAGGCGAAGATAGAAGAAGCGCTTTTGAATACGCTCAAAAGCAAAACGATGATTTTGGATTCGCAGAATCTGAAAGTTATGGATAACGGTTCGGAATTCAAAATTACGAGCGAAAATGTTTCGAGCCAAGTCGACCAGGATGGCAACTTCAGCGTCCTCGCGGCGGGGGAACTGCGTCAAATGGGTTTCGACGAGGGAATGCTCCGCAATGCCCTGATTGATTTTCTGAGCACTTCAACCGAAGAAATTACGGTCAGGAATTTCTCGATGGATTATTCCACAAGCACGGTGGATTTCGCTGCCGGTAAGATGAATTTTTCGGTGAACGGCGTCCTTACCTACGAACCGAAGATAGACTTGGATAATTTCCGGAGCCAAATTCTCGGCCTCGACGGCGAAACGCTCAAAACACGAATCTTCGCTCTGCCGGGACTCCAAAAAGCCAACATTTCTTTTTGGCCATTCTGGGTAAAGTCCGTTCCCAATTATTTGAACAAGGTAAAGATTCTGGCGGAATAAAATAAGATGAATGACCCGAAAGAGAAGATAA